>Ga0115566_10000773_pt1 | contig 27632 bp, 24 predicted proteins | sample COGITO_mtgs_1204_3_FD_87173 | JGI IMG/M metagenome (GOLD analysis project Ga0115566, IMG submission 87173) | Pelagic marine microbial communities from North Sea - COGITO_mtgs_120405 | ecosystem: Environmental > Aquatic > Marine > Epipelagic | place: Germany:Helgoland, sampling site Kabeltonne...
AAGACATCGAAGAGAAGCTTGCTTCCAGCCAGGTTGTTGAGGGTAAGGTCGTTTCGATCACCGATTACGGTGCATTCGTCGAGCTTGAAAAAGGAATTGAAGGTCTGGTCCACATCTCAGAAATGAGTTGGACTGAGCACATTCGCCATCCTTCGCAGATGGTGTCGCTCGGACAGTTGGTTCAGGTAAAAATCCTGAATGTCGATTCAGACGGCAAGAAGATTTCCCTTGGAATGAAGCAGCTTGAGCCAGATCCATGGGAGAATATTGCAGAGCGCTATCCACCGGGAACGGTCATGCGAGGCAAAGTCCGCAACATCACCAACTTTGGTGTATTTGTCGAGATTGAGCCGGGCATAGACGGGTTGGTCCACATTTCGGATCTGTCATGGACCAAGCGTATCAGCCATCCTTCCGATATGGTCAAGAAAGGCCAGGAATTGGATGTTGTCGTACTGAATATCGATACAGCCGATCGACGAATTTCACTTGGTCACAAGCAGGTTGATACCAACCCATGGAATCAGTTTGCAACGGTTTACGCCGAAGGCAGTGTTTCCAGTGCCAAAGTCGTCCGTCAGGAAGACAAAGGTATTGTCGTCGAATTGCCGCTTGAAGTGGAAGCATTTGTTCCTGATGGAGAACTGCCAGAAGGCCGTGCCATTGGCGCCTTTAAGGAAGGCGAGGAGCTTGAAAACCTCTACGTCATCCGTTTTGACGCTAACCAGAAGGAAATTGTGCTAAGTGCCATGGAGCAGTCGCGTACGGAAGAACGCGCTGAACGCCAGGCAGAACGCCGTGAGCAACAGGCTGCACGCCGCGATGAGCAGCGTTCCGTTAAGCAGTTCATTGAGAAGGAATCGTCCAGTGGGCCAGCCACTCTCGGTGAGCTCAGCGGACTTGCAGAACTCAAAGCACAGATGGAACAGGCAGAGGCCGCAGTTTCTGAAGGTGCCGCTGAAGAGCCTGCAGCCGAAGTAGCTGAAGAGGCTCCTAAGAAAGCCACTAAAGCCAAGGCCAAAGCAAAGCCTAAAGCGAAAGCGAAGCCAAAAGCTGAGGAAGAGCCAAAAGCTGAGGAGGAGCCCAAAGCTGAGGAAAAGCCAAAAGCAAAGGCGAAACCGAAAGCCAAAGCGAAGCCGAAGGCAAAGAAAGCTGAGGAGCCGGTAGCAGAAGCTGCACCTGAGCCTGCAGCTGAAGCTGCTCCTGAAGAGGCTACTGCTGAAGAACCTTCTGACGACAAGAAAGAAGGTTGATCCAAATCAGCTGATGTACGTTAAAAAGGGGGCTGCACTACGTGCCGCCCCCTTTTTGCTTTTATATACGAAGAGAGATTATTAGAGAAGAGAAGAAAAGAATGAGTAACGCACCTGATTGGAAAGCCGCCACACCGAAAGAGCGCCAAATGAACAAGGCCCTCTTAGAGAGGACTGATGGGATAGTTCACAAATTGCTTGAGCGTCTATTGGCCGATAGAGAGGTCAATCTGTACCATAGTTACGCCAACGTGGTGTCTGTAAGACGGTTAGGATACAACGACCATGGTCCCGTTCATGCACGAATCACGACATACAATGCGCTAAAGATCCTGAGACTATTGCATGATGGCGGGGTTGAAACGAGTCTTGAGCGGGAAGAAGTCGGTACTTTTGAAGACTCTCAGATTGCTGTGGTATTAGGATGTTTTCTGCACGACACCGGAATGGGTGTAGCAAGGGACCGACATGAATGGCATGCCATTAACCTAATCGATCCCATCATCCGGGAGTATCTCCAATGGCTTCTTCCAGGAGCAATAGATCGCCATGTTGTGCTCCGGTCTATGATCCATGAAGTCATTGTGGGCCATATGGCACACGTGAGAATTCATTCCATTGAGGCCGGTGTAGTGTTGGTCGCTGATGGGACGGATATGACAAAGGGACGTTCTCTTATCCCATTTAATCTCCAATCAGAGCCTGAAGTTGGAGATATGCACCGGTATTCGGCCAACACTATTTCGAAGGTTGAAATTACTAAAGGATCTCACAAACCTGTGAGAATCAGCATTAACATGGACAACACGACAGGGCTTTTCCAGATCGAGGAAGTATTGATGTCCAAAGTCAAAGCGTCTCCCGTTATGAAGCACCTTGAGATCGAAGCATTAATTGAAGGACAAGCACCCAGAATGTATCTAAAATAGCAGAAGCATCACCTTAAGAGGTGGGTGGGCTACTTAGGATTTGTGGCCTTTAGAGCTCAATCGCTCCCAAGCAAGACCCGCTGCGGCCAAGTCTTCAATGCTAGCTCCAACGGATTTAAAAACAGTGATAGCATCCGCGTTTCGTCTGCCAAGGTGTTTGCCGCTACAGAGTCTTGGTAGATCCGACACGATATTTTCGAACGTCCAGTCTGAGTCAATGGAGGCCTGTATCAGGTCGCCTGCCTCGTTTTGGGCGCCTTCGAGCGTGTCAACAAAGATGTCAGAACGAGTAATCAGGGCGGTGTCGGTTTCTCGCATCGTCGCCGTATATGCTCCAACTAGATCTATATGAGTACCCGGACGTACTGCTTCGCTGTTAAAGAGGGGAGATCGTGACAGGGTGGCACAGCTCACAATGTCGGCCATATCCAATGCCGATTCAGGGTCATGACTGATTGAAACCTCAAGACTGGTGGTATCTTGTAGTTCGTCAACCAGACGGTCTCTTCGCGTGGCCGATCGATTCCAGCAAATGACACGCTCAATAGGTCGAACGGCCGCATGAGCCAAAACTAATGGGTAAGCCAGGCTGCCGGCGCCCATCATAAGCAGCGTACTGGAATCCGGACGAGACAGATAGGATGAGGCTAAAGCCGAGGTCGCAGCCGTTCTAAGTTTTGTCAGAACATTGCCGTCAAACATAGCCAGTTCTTGACCCGTTCGCGCATCCTTTAACACGTAAGAAGCGTGCACAGAGGGAATTGATAGCTTGGCATTATCAGGATGAATGGTTGCGAGTTTAATTCCGATATAACGCTGATTCCAAGCGGGCATCAGTAAAAGCGTTACATCCTGATTGGAATGCGTTGGCACACTCAAATGAACGCGGCTAGGTTGTGGGGTATTGAGAGAAAAAACACTCTTTATCGCCTCAACAAGATCTACTGGGGCCAGTAAGCGTTTGAGCTCCTCAGCGTCGACAAAGGGCGTCATGGCTCGAGTGATTTGTTGGGAGGTGATAGAATCGTAGCTTCTTAACGAGGCCAAGATACACGTGAGTCGCATTAGACACCGATCCGAAGAGAAAGAACATGAGACTACACATCGTTAGTAAAACTGAGGGAGCATCGATTCCCTTCCTTCGAGGTATTCTCACGCGCTCCTTACAGAAGGCCGGGTTGCCATTTGAAGACGCGTATAAAATTGCATCCGATGCCCGTGATTTACTTGAAGATAGGGAGGAGATCCCAGGGGATGAGTTGCGAAGAGAGGTGGTTCGGCTTTTAGAAAACAATGGTCATAGCGAGCATGTTGAATCCTACCTGGGCCCGAGGGCTGAGGCTGAGGGAATTCGAGTACTGACATCAGACGGTTCCGATGCGCCATTTTCGAAAGGGCAGCTAGCTGACTCACTCGAAATATGTGCTCTACCACGTGAAACACTTTATGATTTAGCCATCCGTATAGAAACAGAGCTCGTTCAAACCGACTGCACGGAAGTAACCTCAAGCGAACTCACAGGTCTGGTTCTCGAAGCACTCGAGAGGGACATCAGTAAACCTGCCGCAGAGGATTTCCGACGTTGGGTCGATTTTTCTCATAGCGGTAGGCCTTTGGTCATTCTTATTGGAGGCACTACAGGTAGTGGGAAAAGCTCTGTAAGCTCTGAGCTAGCGCATAGACTCGATATTGTCCGAACGCAGTCAACTGACATGCTTCGAGAGGTGATGCGCTTACTAGTACCAGAACGCCTTGTACCCACTATCCATACATCTTCGTTCGAGGCTTTTGAGAAGCTACCGGTTGTCAACACAACACCGTCCGAAAAGGACATGGTGCAGGGCTACCTAGCGCAGTCGTCTCAGGTCGCAGTTGGAATTGAAGGTGTGCTAAATAGGACGGCGAATGAGAGTGTCTCTCTGATCGTCGAGGGAGTCCACTTGCATCCGCGTTTGATGGCTGAGATTGCCGAGCGCTCCGACTGTATTGTTGTTCCGGTGCTTCTGTCTGTATTGAAGGCAAAGCGGCTTAAGAAGCGTCTAATAGGACGTGGGCATCTAATCCAGTCACGTCGATCTGAGCGTTACATCAAAAACTTCGACCGTATTTGGGATCTTCAGTCCTTTCTGTTGGACGAAGCGGATCAATTTGATATCCCTATCATCCCCAATAATAACGAAGAGGCAGCAGTACGGGCTGTTTTGCAGACGGTATCAGGTGTTTTGCGAAGAGAGTTTGACGTACCGACTCAGCCGTAACGTCCCTCAATGTAATCGGCTGTTTTCTGATGGGTAGGGGTCAAAAAAAGATCTTCCGTACGCCTGTGTTCCATCATTTCACCCATTAGCATGAACGCGCATTCGTCAGAGGCACGGCGCGCTTGTGCCATATTGTGTGTCACAATCAGAATGGTATAATCCCCACGCAAATTCCAGATAAGCTCTTCCACAGTCTCAGTAGCTTTGGGGTCGAGCGCCGAGCAAGGTTCGTCCATTAACAGCACTTCTGGCTTGACTGGAAGAAGTCGGGCGATGCAGAGCTTCTGCTGTTGTTCTAGCGACAACCCAGTTGCGAGACGGTCTAGTCGGTCCTTCACGTCGTCCCACAAGAGCACATCGCGAAGAGCCTTTTCTACAATAGTATCGGCCTCAGCTTTAGACGATTGCTTTCCATGATGAAGCTGATACGCAAACAGGATGTTCTTGCGTACAGAGACGGGAAGGGGGTTGGGACGTTGAAACACCATGCCTACGCGACTTCTTACTTGAGTCAAGTCAACCTGTGGGGCATAAATATCGTGACCTAATACGTCCACCTTGCCTTCCGTACGGACATACCCGAATCGTTCATTGATTCTGTTAACGCATCGTAAAAGGGTCGATTTACCGCACCCAGATGGGCCTATCAGGGACGTGACGATCCCGCGTTTTACTGAAAAGTCGACATCGAAAAGCGCCTGGAACGTTCCGTACCAAAGATTTAGCTTCTCAGTCCGAACAGCAATGTCAGCTTTCAGGCTATGTCTCGCTTCATCCAACCCTACCACTGGAAATAATGATTCAGCCAAAACGTCCCTCCAGGTAATCTGTTGTGCGTTGGTCCTTAGTTCTGCCGTCGAATAGTTCGTTCGTTTGTCCGATTTCTACGAGCTCTCCATTCAAGAACAAAGCGGTACGATCAGCCAGACGCTCGGCTTGTTGGACTAGGTTTGTGACCAGAATGATCGAGAGCTCCTTCTTGAGATCCCTTAACACATCCTCGATCCGCATCGTTGTGACGGGATCGACTGCGATGGAGAACTCATCCAGCATTAAAAGCTTCGGCTTCTGTGATAGCGCCCGGGCAATCGTCAGGCGTTGTTGCTGTCCACCTGATAGCAATGAGCCAAGAGAATTGAGACGATCTTTTACCTCATCCCATAATGCAGCTCTGGTTAGGCAGTTTTCCACAATATCGTCCAACTCACTCTTATTACGCACTCCGGAAATCCTAGGTGCGAAGGCAACGTTTTCGTAGACAGAGAGCGGAAGACCAACGGGCAAAGGAAAGACCACACCCATTTGTTTGCGCAACGAGTACAGATTTCTCCACTTGGAGGTATCGTAGCCATAGAACTCAATCAGTCCTTCGGTGCGCATGCCATCTGTAAACTCATCCATCCGGTTGATGGCCTTCAGGAAAGACGTCTTACCACTGTTTGCTGGCCCAATTATGCCAAATATTTCGTTGGGCCGAACATTCAGTGTAACATCTCTAAGGATCGTATTGGATCCATAAGAGATGTTCAAATCCCGAATGTTGAGTACAGGTATGTTCTGTGAGGTGTCTATCATCCTACCATTTTTTCTTGTTTCGGAGATAAACACGGAAGCCAATGGATAGCGCATTCATTGTGAGCACAATCCCGATCAAGAGGAGAGCCACGCCGTATGGCAAATTCTCAGGCACATTTGGGACCTGCGTCGAAACAACGAACAGGTGCAAAGAAAGCGCCATCGTCTGGTCATATACCGACTCTGGCAGAAACGGGAGGAAGAAAGCTGCTCCCGTGAACATTATTGGTGCTGTTTCGCCTGCCGTCCGAGACACTTCAAGAATGATCCCAGTCAAAATGCCGGAAATGGCATTGGGTAGCACAATGCGACGGATAGTTTGCCAGCGCGTAGCCCCTAGGCTCCAGCAGGCTTCTCGGAATGCCTGGGGTACCGATTGTAATGATTCCCTAGTGGCTACGATCACTACTGGTAGAGCCATTATTGCCAGGGTCAAACTGGCTGCTAGGATACTCGTCCCAAACTTAAAAAAGAGTACAAAGGCCCCAACACCGAAGAGAGCATGCACGATGGAAGGAACGCCCGCCAAGTTGATGATTGCTAGGTTGATTGCGCGAGTCAACCAGTTGTCAGCCGCGTACTCACTTAGATAAATTGCGGCGGCAATGCCCAGAGGTACCGAAAAAACCAACGCGAGCGATACTAGGAAAATGGTTCCTAGGAAGGCTGGGAAGATGCCACCTTCGGTCATGCCGTTACGAGGGAACTCGCTCAGGAATTCCCAAGAAATCGCTCCGCCGCCTCGTACAACTAAAAGCGTGAGAATGACGAGAACCGGCAGAATTAGCAGGACAGTCATAACAAGGAACAGCAGCCGCCATCGACCCTGTACCTTGTAATTCTGTAGGTTCAGTTCAGTTGCTAAAAACATGGATTACTTCTTTCGGATGCCCTTTACGACAAGGTCTGCCGTGAGGTTGATCAGGAAGGTGATAATGAAAAGGAAGATGCCGAGTGTGAAAAGGGCTCCATAGTGGTCAGAACCTACTGCCGTTTCGCCCAATTCTGCGGCGATGGTAGCCGTCAACGCTCGAACTGAGTCAAATGGACTACCAGGAATATTGATTGAATGACCGCTGGCCATCAAAACTGCCATCGTTTCACCAAATCCACGCCCGATGCCGAGCAGTACGGCGGATACAAGTCCGTTTTTTGCAGCAGGCAGCACAACTTGGCGGATCATTTGCCACTTCGTTGCCCCCATCGCTTCCGCTGCTTCTCGGTACTTGTCAGGTACAGCTTTGAGAGCATCCTCTGCAATGGTGGTCATGATCGGAGCAGCCATCAAGCCCAAAATGATGCCGGCATTCAGGACATTCAGTCCGATCGGGATGTCGAACAGGTCAATGATGATCCCGTTCATGATGGTCAAACCAATGAAACCCCATACAACGGATGGGATTGCGGCTAACAACTCAACAAGGATCTTAAGCGACTCTCTTGTCTTACCGGTAGCAAACTCGCCGATATAAATGGCTGCACCCAGAGAGAAGGGAATCGCTACTAGCATCGCCATACCTGTCACACTCGCAGTGCCCACGATTAGCGCCAGCGCCCCAAAAGTCTGGTTGTTCTCTGAAGTAGGTCGCCAATTAATAGATCCGAAAAACTCCGTAAAGGAGAACCCTTCGAAAAGAAAAGAGAAACCCTCTTTGCCGACGAAAACGAAGATTCCTACGATGAAGATTACGGCTGAGATACCGCCCACGAACATCAGGACCTGAACCGTTTTGTCGACGAACCAAGAAACATCTCTTCTGTCGAGGCGGCCCTCCTGGATGACTGTATCAGACATGCTGCTTGTAGTTTCAGTCAACGGAAGGACCCCGAACGAGATGGACTAGATCGTCAACCTTGTCGGAAATGAAATGGAAAACCTGCTCTGCTCCGGCGTCTAAGGGGAGATCCCATCTGATTGGAACCACGCCATACGGCAGTTCTGAGCAATAATCAGCAATGTCTGAATTCAACGTTATCAGAACATCATGATCGCGCCAGTGCTCTGAATCTGAGTAAATCCCGCTCGGGTCCTGTCCGCTGAGTTCCAATCCTCTTTCTTCGCACAGATTTTGGATGTCGCGAGAAATAGCTTCTGCGGGCGTTTTTCCCAAACTGGAAGAAGAAATTCGGTCGGCATGGAATTTCCTGCACAAGGCCACTGCAATCTGAGTAGCTGCGTTATCCTCTGCATCGAGAAAAAGCAGCCTGTAACGACGACGCTGCTTCGTCTTGCCTGTACTGGAAAACACGACCTCTTCGCACAGATTCTTCGCCTGATCGGCAACACGCTCAATCTGCCTGACAATTACTAGTCGAGCAAACTGCTCCGATCGGGTTAGAAGGTCCATGTCCTGGCCCAACAAGTCTGAAAGTGTGACCAGAAAGTCGCGGTCGACGCTGGAAGCCAGCTTTGACGTAGATGTCGCCAGTTCTGGATCCTGACTCGAATACGCAGTAAGAGACCGATGAAGCATGGTCAAAGCATCGCCGGCCATCTTCTCGAGATCATTCTTGAAATCACCAGATGGTGTTGATTTCATTTGTACGGACTCGCGAGAGATCGTCACGGCATAATCCCCAAGACGCTCAATCAGGATGATGATCCTGAGGGAGGAGGAAATGAATCGTAGGTGCCCAGCCGAAGGCAGGTGCTTCGCAATGAACCGATGACATTTCAAGTTGAGCGCGTCTACCTCCCTATTGACCGGGTGGTCACCCAAGATTACCTGGTAGGAGAGACGGCTGTCTCCTGTAACTAGCGCTTCAACAGCCTTGGAAATGCCTTCATGGACGGCTATTCCGAGGCGATGAATGCTTGAGCGAATGTCGTCTAGATCGCGAGCAAGTCGCTGTTCCAGTTGTGACATAACAGATTGTTGAAGTTGATGTAGGCAATACGCCTACGATTACATGCTTGCTGGAGAGCAATCAACCGTGTCGGCGGGAGCATATCCCTTGGCCAGAATGATGCATTGGCCCTCAGAACTGAGAATCCATTGTAGATACTCTGCAACGGCTCCTTCGGGCTGCCCTGCGGTGTACATGAACAAAGGCCGTGCAATCGGATACGTCGCGTCAATAGCAGTTTCTACGGTCGGGAAAACACACTCCTCGGATCCATCTGCAATCACACAAGGCATATGGATTTCGTCCGTTGCGTAGGCCAGACCGCTATACCCGATAGCACATGCCGTATTCATTACGAGGTCGACTACGTCTTTGGAACCATGCATATCGCGGGATCCAAGCTTGAAGTCACCTTCGTCCAATACAGCCTCACGGAAGTAGGCATACGTGCCAGAATTGTTCTGCCGGCTGATTCTGATGATCTCGTCGGAAGAACAACCAGGAACAGTAACACCTAGCTGTGACCAACGCTCAAGGCTACCACCATCGACATAAATCTCGCGCAGTTGCTCAACACTCATTTCCTGAATCGGATTGTCTTCATGCAGGAAGATCGCAAGTGCATCATACCCGACGATAAACTCAACAGGAGCTTGACCAGCCTCAGCCATGGTAGTTGCTTCAGACTCTTTGATTTGACGAGATGCATTTGCAATATCAACCGTCCCGTTGATCAAGGAAGCGATACCGGTCCCGGAACCGCCACCCGTGACAGCTATAGCAATGGCTGGGTTGACAGTCTGATAGGCCTCGGCCCAAGCCTGAGCTACGTTAACAAGTGTATCAGAACCCTTGTTCTGAAGGACAACGCGGGAGGAGCCACCCTCGGGGCGACCACAGCCTGCGATCATAATGACAGCAAGCAAGAGAGAATACATTTTCAGGTAGGAACGCATAGTACTTGTAGTGTGTGATTGTGCGTTGATAAAATGGATGAACACCGTGCATATGAGATGTACACGGTGCTTTTAGCCATCCAATCAGAAGGAAACCCATGCTGTCAAACGACCCGTAATAGTCGGATCATCATCGAGGTCAGATTTCTGATAAATGAGGTTTGGAATAAACTCGACGCCGGATTCCAGACGGAATGCAAATCCGATTGTGGCCCAGTCTTCGGCAGACTCTGCTCCCCGGTTGTCGCGGTCTGAGTAGTCGTAACGGGCAATAATGCGGCGAGAATCAGATAAGTCGTACGAGCCATAAACTGAAATGCCGTTCCGTATGTCCTCATCAGTCATGCCATCAAAAGAAATGGGGTTATAAAACCCTTCGACTCCTATGCGAGCCTTTTCTAAGGTGTACCCGAGGAAGGCATTAATATTCAATGAGCTACCGCCGTCAAAAGCATAGTAGTCCGAAGCAACCGTCATTTGAATGGCAGCACTAGGGGCATAACCGACCAGTCCATAAACACGCTTGAACTTGTCTGTTTCGGCCTTGCCAGCTGAGTTGTTGGCAAACATGGCGCTGTACGTGAGACGACCATCAGGGCTGATGGGGCCATCCAATCCGATACCAATGTCTCGCGAGTTAGCGATCTTCGCCCGGTCTTGAATGGTTTTCTCTATGGCGCGGTATCCCCAGTGATCCTCAGATGCTCCCCATATTGGAGGTCTGCTTAAGCCTAAAGTGGCACTGTGTCCGGCTCCAATAACATTTTTCCACTTGACATAAAGGTCTTTGATATACGGCGCCGGCTTGCCGTGCACATTCTGAGAGTCGTCGCTACTTTCAAACCTAAGCCGTCCAGAAAAGCGATCCGATTTCTTAAAATCAGCAGTCAGCCGTGCTCTCCTAAAACCGAATCCATTTTGGCCTTCAAAATCACGCTCCGGAGAATTCAAGACGTAACTATAGTCTGAAAACAAAACTCCTTTAAAGGAAATAGCATCCTGTGCTATAAGACCTTTTGGCATCGTCAGTACAATAAACAGGGCGACTAAGGCCACTACAAGGGAAGATCGATTCATGGGGTACGTACCAAAAGGCTGGTATGCAGGATTGTTAAGGAGGGAGTCGTTGACTGCAATGCAAGTGTATTGAGCCAATGTTACCTTACTGTAAACAGTTACGATGAAGTTTTCGAGAGCCTATATAATTCCCCTTAGAGTGCCAGAATAGTGGAATACATATCATCATCCGTTGATCTAGACTGGTGGCAACTCATCGTTTCTGTGGGAGCGGGATTAGCAATATTCCTCTACGGACTCCTCTTATTGACAGATGGGTTGAAGCGTGCTGCTGGCTCAACCATGAAGCGAATATTGGGGCGAATGACATCAAACCGCTTCAAGGGCGCCTTGGCCGGAGCGTTTATAACCTCCGTGATTCAATCTTCTTCCGTCACGACAGTCTTGGTTGCTGGCTTTATCTCTGCAGGATTGATGGGGCTTACCGAAAGCGTCGGCGTCATCTTGGGCGCAAATATTGGAACTACAATCACGGCCCAAATTGTGGCATTCAAGGTAACTAAAGCAGCCCTAGTACTGATTGCGATAGGTGGTATCGGCTTTGTTTTTAGCTCAGTCCAAAAGAGAAAAAATATCTTTCTGATATCTCTGGCTTTAGGGTTCATTTTTTTTGGAATGACCCTTATGTCAGACGGTACGGCTCCACTGCGTACTTATGCTCCTTTCATTGACTTCATGCAGTGGATCGAGTCACCCCTCCTAGGGATTCTGGCCGGTGCACTATTTACCGCCATCGTTCAAAGTTCTTCCGCCACGACAGCTATAGTAATCGTCTTGGCGACTCAGGGACTAGTTACTTTGGAAGGTGGCATCGCCTTGGCGTTCGGTGCCAATGTGGGAACATGTGTCACCGCATTTCTTGCCAGTCTTGGTAAGCCGGTGGACGCCAAGAGGGCAGCACTAGTACATGTCATGTTTAATGTAGCTGGTGTTCTCATCTGGGTCGGGTTTTATTGACGAGCTCGTCTTGATGGTACACTGGCTGACTGCCCAGGCAGGTTCTGAGGTCTCGGTCGATATTGCGAAGCGTGTTCCAAGGGAGATTGCCAATGCCCATACCATATTTAACGTGTTGAACACGGTAATCCTGATCGGCTTTGCTACACCTATGGCAAAACTGTCCAGGTGGGCAATAAAGGATCAACCCATCAAGCAGGGTAGTCTTCTAGAAGCGAAATATTTAGATGACTCACTTATTTCTACTCCGGCACTTGCGTTAGATCGAGCCCGTCTTGAGATCGGACGAATGGGTGAGAGGCTTATTGAAATGGTTGGAATAGCAGGTCATCTTATTTCAGAAGAAAGTGAGCAAGATTCCATTACGCTACGAACGTTGGACGATGAAGTCGATTCTCTGTATTTACAAATAACATCCTACCTCGGCCGCGTTTCGAGTGGGCAAATGACTGGTGAGGAGGTAAAGACGTCTCAGCTCTTTCTTGCTGCTGCCTCTGCTTTAGAGAATCTTGGGGATCAAATCGACCTAAGATTCGGAGTCGACTTTGCTGAGAGAAGCCGTTTGATGCTGGATTTTAGCCCGCAGACCCGGAATTTACTCAAGGACTTAATCCTGTCAGTAATCCCCAATTTGGAGCTGACCTTAAAGGCTCTAGACGAGGGTGATGTCGAGTTAGCTCAAAGGATACGTCTATCCAAAGCTCAATTAAAATCTTCCGTCGAGAAATTACGAGTCCACCTTATGTCCCGTCTGGCTGAGAGTTCTGGAGAACGCGCTCGTGTCTTTGGACTAGAAACCGAGGTTGTAGAAGCAGCAAAGCGACTCAACGACATATCTCGTAGAATAGCTAAGTTAGTTATTGCCCGGTACGAAGCGCCAAAAGGGTAAGGAGCCTATTAGATACAGAAACGGCATGCTGAGGAGCTCCTCAGCATGCCGTTTCTCACGTGCTTTTGCAAGGCCGAAACCGTGCTAACGCCTACTTCTAGTCCTCAACGTTGTCGATTTGTGCTTTCTGCAGCTTGCCGCTGTAGTCCACATAAACCGTTTTTGTCTCGGTATAGAATTCGAAAACTTCCCATCCACCTTCACGGTGTCCGTTACCTGTACCCTTAACGCCGCCAAACGGCATGTGGGCCTCGGCACCGATAGTCGGGCCGTTCACGTACGTGATACCAGCTTCTATCTCGTGCATGGCACGGAAAGCGGTTGCAATATCTTGCGTATAAATTGCTGAAGAGAGGCCAAACTCAATATTGTTAGCCACTTTTACAGCCTCCTCGTAAGAGGATATTTTGATGACGGAGAGCACGGGACCAAAGATTTCCTCTTTGGCAATCCTCATATTTGGTGTCACATTGGTGAAGATGGTTGGCTCTAAAAAGAATCCATCTTCAAGCCCCGGGCCTTCTGCCCGGTTACCACCCAAAGCGAGGGTTGCACCTTCTTCTTTTCCAATGGCGATATAGGACTCGATTTTGTCAATGGCCTTTTGATTGATGACAGGACCCATTTCGGTGTCGTCTTCATTGCCGTACCCAATTTTGAGTGCGGAGGCACGCTCTTTCAGCGTGTTCACCAGTTCGTCGTGAACGTCTTCGTGTACGATGAGGCGGGAGGTCGCTGTGCATCGCTGTCCCGTTGTTCCGAAAGCGCCCCAAAGCAGTCCTTCAATAACAAGGTCTAGGTCCGCATCGGCCAGAACGATCATCGGGTTTTTGCCACCCATTTCTAAGGAGAAACGTTTGTGGAGGCGTCCACAAGATTCCCCAATTTTACTTCCGGTAACAGTAGATCCAGTAAACGAGACCGCGTTAACGTCTGGATGCTCAACGAGTGCGCGTCCTGCGTTAGCACTTCCCTGAACCAGGTTGACAACACCTGATGGGAGTCCTGCATCTTCAAAAATCTTAACTAGAAGAGCACCGCTATGGGGAGCATCTTCGCTTGGTTTGAACACTACCGTGTTGCCGGCTGCTAGCGCTGGAAACATCTTCCAAGTTGGTACAGCGACTGGGAAATTCCAGGCTGTAATCACACCGCAAACGCCGATAGGGCGTCGAATAGACATGTTGAACTTATTTGGCATCTCCGAAGGAACGGTATGGCCAAACAATCGACGGGTCTCAGTGGCAGCGTAATACGCAGTATCGATCGCCTCCTGAACATCGCCTTTCGTTTCAAAAAACGGCTTGCCCATTTCGCGGGTCATTTGAAATGCTAGCTCGCTCTTGCGCTCCGTCAAAAGGTCGCCAATGCGTCTGAGGTAGTCTCCTCGGGCCGGCGCAGGCATGCTTCCCCACGTGCGGAAAGCCTTTCTGGCTGCCCGTACGGCGTCGTCCACATCTTCTACTCCCGATTCTGGAAAGTTGCCGATAACGTCGCTGTTTACAGCAGGGTTAACGTCTTTAAAGGTGGCTCCGGCGGAAGCTTCCTGCCAGATGCCGTCGATGTAGTTCTTTGTCAGTGCTTCGGACATGGACCTAAAATTTGCATTTACGGGATCTTTAGGGGCACAAATTACCTAGATGTGCGACGCGTGGCAAACAAAGATTCTGCGCGGAAATTCAATCATCCTGAGCCAGTATGATCGTATATTCGGGCCTTATTATGTCGGATGTTGAAACTGAAGAGACTATGAACGAACTGGAAAAAAGACTCTCGCAAAGGGTGACATCGGTGCCGCCATCAGGTATCCGTCGATTCTTCGAGATTGCAGCTTCTATGAAGGAGGTAATCACTCTTGGAATAGGGGAGCCAGATTTCGCCTCGCCGGATGCAGTAATTCAAGGCGCAATTCGTTCTTTACACGAGGGCAAGACTGGGTATACATCTAATGCAGGCATCGCCCCACTGAGAGAAGCTATCGCGGAGGATTTGAATCGGCGATACAACGTTACCTATGATCCCGGAAGTGAGATTCTGGTAACTGTTGGAGTCAGTGAGGCTGTTCAGTTAGCCATGCTTGCCCTAATTGACCCCGGTGACGAAATACTAATTCCAGAACCGTGCTTTGTCTCTTATGGTCCAGCGTCTGTGTTTGCAGGAGGTGTCGTCAAATACGTTCCAACGTCTGTTGAGAATGACTTTCAGGTTACAGCGGCGGATATCGAATCCCGTATCACAGATAAAACCAAGCTCCTATTTTTGGCATATCCGTCAAACCCGACCGGAGCAGTATTAAGGCGTGAGGTACTAGAGGAAATAGCGGAAGTGGTCGTCAAACATGATCTACTTGTCCTCTCTGATGAGATCTACGATCGTTTGATATACGGAAATGCGTATGAGCGCGGGCACACGTGCCTTCCGTCTATCGAGGCACTTCGAGATCGAACCATTCTGCTAGGCGGTTTTTCGAAGGCTTATGCCATGACGGGTTGGCGTGTGGGATATGTATGTGCCCCTAAACCCATATATGATGCCCTGTACAAGTTGCACCAGTACATTATCATGTCGGCACCAACAGCCGGCCAGTGGGGTGCTCTTGCCGGTATAAAAGAAGCTCAGGATGATGTAGAACGAATGCGACAGGCTTACGATACTCGTCGTCGCGTGATCGTTGACGGCTTTCGAGCTGCGGGTATGCCTACTTTTGAGCCAGAAGGAGCGTTCTACTGTTTCCCTGACATTACCTCCACAGGTCTATCATCAGAAGAGTTCGCTCAAGAACTTCTACAGTCACAACATGTGGCAGTCGTTCCTGGTGATGCTTTTGGCCCAAGTGGGGCGGGTTTTGTGCGATGCTCCTACGCCAACTCCATGGAAAACATTCAAGAGGCTGTACGAAGAATTACACTGTTTGCAGAGCAGCGAAAAATTGATCTCCAGTCATAGTTTAAAATACCTCTAATGAAGTACGCTAGTTGGATCCTGAGCTTGCTGGTATCCATTGCGCTCCATGTGTTTATGGGGTGGTCTTGGAGTATTGCCGGAGCCGTTTTGGTTGGCGCTTTGCAACCTCGGTTAGGTTGGCTGGCTGGTGGAACTGTTTTAACGCTTTCTTGGGGCTTGCTAATCGGGAGCAACTTTTTCGTCGCACCGAAAGAGACATTCAACATGATCAACACAGTTGCCCAGCTCATAGGAGATCTTCCGGGCTTTGTCACCGTTGCAGCAACATTGATGATCGCTTTCGTTCTTGGCAGTGCTAGCGGTTGGCTAGGTGCTGCCATCACCCAGAAAAGGAGTTCCAAGAAATGATAGAGAGAGAGCAAATTCGTAGCCTGTCAGAGCGTGTGGACACGCTCGGGAGGTATCTTTGACCCTGCGGGTCGAGAAGAACGAAAAGCAGCGTTGGAGAAGAAGCGGTTGGACCCGGGATATTGGGATGATTCCGATGCCGCACAGCAGACTGAGAAAGAGATAGCCTTTGAAAAAGGTTGGCTGGACGCTTGGGATACGATTAAGACCCACGTGGACAACATTGATACACTGCTGTTAATGGAGTCTGAGGAGGGAGAAGACTTGGCATCCGAGATCGAGGCCGAATACGGTACGCTGTTGGCTCTCGTGGACGACCTGGAGCTGAAAAGTTTGTTAAGTGCGCCTGATGATCATCGCGATGCTATCCTGACCATTAATCCGGGTGCTGGTGGGACGGAAAGTCAAGATTGGGCAGCTATGCTGGTGCGAACGTATACCCGGTGGGGCGAAAGAAATGGATATACGGTCCAGTTGCTAGAGTATCAAGACGGCGAAGTGGCAGGAATCAAGAGTGCATCTCTCGCCATCCGAGGTGACTTTGCCTACGGGTATCTAAAGTCAGAATCAGGAGTCCATCGCTTGGTCAGGATTTCTCCGTTTGATTCATCCGGTCGACGGCATACATCATTCTCGAGTGTATTTGTCTTCCCAGAGATTGATGACACGATCGAGATCGAAATCAAGTCGGACGAACTAGAGCTGCAGACTTTTCGCTCTGGTGGTAAGGGTGGTCAGAATGTGAACAAAGTGGAAACTGGTGTTCGCTACATCTGGACAGGACAATTGTCGGATGGCACTGAATCCCGGGTTGCTGCGGAATGTACCGAAGAGCGAAGCCAGCTACAGAACAAGGAGCGGGCAATGATGATGCTTAAAAGCAAAATCTATCAGCTTGAGCTGCAGATTCAGGAGGCTGCCAAGAACGCTGTAGAGGGCAACAAAAAGAAGATCGAATGGGGATCTCAGATCCGCAGTTATGTCTTCCAGCCGTACACCATGGTCAATGACCATAGGACGGGAACGAAGAGCACAGACGTTCACTCCGTAATGGATGGCGATCTGGACGAGTTCATTAAAGCGTTTCTCATGCAAGATGCCTAAACAACTATGCTGTAAAAGCCCGGGCAGGTCATTGATTTTCCCGGGCTTCCTGCTTTATATTGGGGATTGCGAAAAGAAGGGAGGCGGCCAGCCGCCCTTTTTTGTTGAAGCGGGGATTCCCTGTGGCGCCCGTCCGAGCATCGGACCGGGCGTTTTCTACAAATGGACTATCCGTTTGAGGGAATACCTGAGCTGTTTCTTTCACAAGAATCAGTGCATGAATGCAGCGTACCTACGTTATACATGGCAATTAAGGAGCAAATAGCTAATACGACTGATAGCGAACGATTCGGCCGCCCAGGATCGCTCGAGTCACGAATTATGTCTTTCCTTGACGAGATTATCTCGCGGGAAGACTGGTTTATCGTCGATGTTTCGGTTCGTGGAGGTAAGGGTTCGCGCGTAGTTGAGGTCTATATGGATGGAGATGAAGGTATTTCTATCACTGATATGGCTAAACTGAGCAGAGAACTATCATTTTTGCTCGACGCAGAAGACATCATAAAGGGTAAATATCTTTTAAACGTTTCGTCTCCTGGAGACGAAAGAGCGCTATTGCTCGAAAGGCAGTATCAGCGACACACTGGTAAGACGTTGGAAGTTCTCGTTAATCGTGAAGAAGGTCCAATATGGCTCGAAGGTGAAAACCTCGGTGTCAACGATGGCGTTCTCACACTTAAGGTTGCTTCTTTATCTCAGGAAATACCACTGAACGGTATTTCAAAAGCACGCATTAAATTGCCCTGGTAGGGAGACGTTGAGACCGGCTCGGCCGGCGAATGGCTCAGATTAGGGAGAAAATAACCATGCAGAATTCAGATCTTGTTTCCTCGTTTGCGGAAATTGCCCGGGAGAAGGGCATCGACCGTGATTCGTTGCAGCTCATCGTGGAAGATGTTTTTCGTGCCATGATCCGGAAACGGTACGGTTCGGATGATTCGTTTGAAATCATCCTGAACCCTGACCATGGCGACATCCAGATTATCCACGTGCGCGAAGTCGTTGAGGATTGGGCTGTTGAAGACCCCGTAACTCAGATCGAAGAAACGGATGCCGTCGTTATTGACGAAGACTTCGAGGTTGGGGATGAGGTTGCTGAGGAGATAGAGTTCAGAGACTTTGGCCGACGCGCTGTCATGACTGCGCGCCAAACGTTTAGCCAACGAATTCGAGATATTGAAAAGGATAATACTGTCGAATGGTATCAAGACCTCGTTGGAGAGGTCGTCGTGGGTGAGTTATACCAGATGCGTCGCCGCGAAATACTGGTAATGCATAACAAGGCAGAGTTGAAAATGCCTCGTGAGGAACAGATCTATCGCGATCGATTCCGCAAGGGTGACATGATCCGTGCCGTGATCAAGGAAGTAGGGCGCGAGCCCAACGGTGATCCACGCATTGTTATCTCCCGCGCCGATGAACTGTTCATGGAGCGTCTTTTCGAACTAGAAGTACCCGAAATCGATGAGGGTCTCGTAGAGATTAAGAAGATTGTTCGCGAGCCGGGTGACCGTGCAAAGGTTGCAGTCGTCAGTTATGATGAACGCATTGATCCAGTAGGAGCCTGTGTCGGAATGAAAGGCTCAAGGATTCACTCGGTAGTTCGCGAGCTCGGTAACGAGAACATCGACGTTGTGCAGTGGACCGACGATACTGTCGAGATGATCAAACGGGCTCTTTCGCCTGCGAAACCTCTCATGGTGCAGCTGAATGACCAGTTAACGCCTCCGCGTGCTAAAGTTGTTGTTCAGGCTGATGAGGTATCCCAGGCAATCGGCCGCGGTGGTATCAATATCAGACTTGCATCCAGGCTGACAGGGTACGAGATAGACGTATATCGCGAAATCCCAGAATCCGAAGAGGATATTGAGATTCAAGAATTCTCAGATGAGATTCCAGAAGAGCTTCTACAGAAGCTCCGGGATATTGGGTGTGACACAGCACGTGCCGTTCTTGAGCTGTCACGCGATGAGCTAATGCGTAGAACTAGCATGGAAGAAGAAGAAGCTTCACACGTGCTTAAAGTAATCCGAACAGAGTTTGCTGAAGAGTCAGCGGCTGCCGCGAATACATCTGATTCCGAGGAGGTTGCACCTGAGTCTGTTGCTGAAGAAACTGCAGCTGAAGCTGTTGCAGAGAAAGTTCAGTCGACTGAAGATGCCGCTGTCGAAGATGCTTCTGCCAAAGAGCCCCAAAAAAATGACGCTGACGAAGTAGCTGCTGAAGCTACGCCGATGGCCGGTGATGAAGAGGTAGAGGAGAAAGAAAAGACTGACTGACCGAGCATCGCTCCGGTCAATATTTTAGCGACCAACCCCTGATACATGTCCACAGATAATAAATTCAAAAAAGTCCGTTTGTTTAAGCTCGCTAAGGAGTTCAACGTATCCGTTGATGCTTTAGTCGAGCACATTACGGAAGCAGGTCATGCCGACTCCCTTGTGGGAGCTGGCATCAACGCCGCTGTTGCTACAGAGGTGGCGTACGAGGACCTGATGGACTTTTTTGCCGATGACAAAGTCCAGGCGGACCGACTCAGTCGCAAACGTGCAGCAATGCATGAAACAGAGGAGGAAGGTGAACCATCTGGTGACGCCCCTGAAAAAGGTCCCGAAGATGCAACAGCGCCAGAGGCTGTTGAGGAAGCGGAAGCTGCGCCTGCAGCGCCAGCTCCAGAGCCAGAGCCAAAAACTGTTGCAGATGAGCCCAAGCCGGCTCCGGAAACGACTCCTAAAGAGGTTGTTGTGGCAGAAGAGCCTGATCCCGAGCCTGTTGCCGAAGAGGTTGAAGAAGTCGTTGAAGCTACAGTCGAGCCTGCGCAAGAGATTGAGGAAGTAAAAGAGGCTCCGGAGGCTGCAGATACCGCTGTCGTAGTAGACGAAACACCGCCCCCAGCCGCTGAAGAGGATCATGAGTCTTCACAGCCCGAATCTGTTCCAGCACCCGTCACACCTGAGAATAGTGCCGAAACTGCCGTTACGGAAGACCCGGTAAGTCCTACAGATGAGATAGCAGTAGGGGATGAAGCGACACTAGATGAGGCAGAAGCTGCCCTAATCGATCCCGCCGCATTGTTTTCGGCAGACCGCTACAAGCTCACCGGGACCAAAATACTTGGCAAAATTGATCTTGGTACGGTTGAAGATTCCGAACCAGGCGCCAAGCGTAAGCGCAAAAGAAAGCGTACTCGCATAGAAAGTGCGGAGGATTCAGCAGGTAAAACCAAACCGGCTCCGGCATCGCCCGATGCTAAAGGCAAAAAAGCCACAAAGAAATCCCGCAAGAAAGGGCCTGCCGTCGATGAAAAAGATGTAGAGGCGACCCTGCAAGAGACCTTACGTGAGTTGGAAGCAGGTGCAAGTCGCGTTCGCCAGAAGCGCCGTCGTCAACGAAGAGATAGTCGTGCCGCAGAACGTGAGCGGGCTGATGAAGAACAGCAGGATCTGTCAACGACACTCGAAGTGACAGAATTCATTTCGACTGGCGAGTTAGCCAACCTGATGGAGGTCCCGGTCACAGAGGTTATTTCTACTCTGTTCGCCGCAGGCATGGTAGTTTCGATTAATCAGCGACTTGACGCTGACACTATTACGATCGTTGCCGATGAGTTTGGGTTTGACATTGAATTCTTGACTGACTTCACGGGAACCGATGTTACCATCGCTGAGGATGATCCAGCAGACCTCATTCCTCGTGCACCGGTTGTTACGGTCATGGGCCACGTTGATCACGGAAAGACGTCACTTCTAGACTACATCAGAAGTGAAGACGTGGTTGCCGGCGAGGCCGGTGGTATCACCCAGCATATTGGTGCCTATCAGGTTAAGCTCAAGAGTGGTAAGGACATAACCTTCCTAGATACTCCTGGTCACGAGGCCTTTACAGCCATGCGTGCTCGTGGAGCTCAAGTAACAGATGTTGTCGTCCTCGTCGTAGCGGCCGATGACGCTGTTATGCCTCAAACGGTTGAGGCTATCAACCATGCTCAAGCAGCTGGGGTGCCAATTGTTGTAGCCATCAATAAGATGGATAAAGATGGTGCTAATCCTGATAGGGTAATGCAGCAGCTTGCCGATAAGAATGTGCTAGTTGAGCAGTGGGGAGGAAAGATTCAGTGTGAGCAGGTTTCTGCGCACTCAGGTCTAGGGATTCCAGAATTGCTCGATAAGGTTCTTCTTGAAGCCGAATTACTTGACTTGAAAGCGAATCCAAATAGAAATGCGGTTTCGGCCGTCATCGAATCCCGACTAGAGAAAGGACGTGGGAACGTTGCGACCGTTCTGGTTCAAAATGGAACGCTGAAAGTCGGCGACCCTTTCCTAGCAGGTATCTGGAGTGGACGCGTCCGCGCTATGTTCGATGAACGGGATCGCCGCGTCTCTGAGGTCGGTCCTTCCCAGCCTGCATTGGTTATCGGACTAGATGGTTCACCGGCTGTTGGTGACACCTTCCTGGTTCTAGACACGGAAAAAGAAACGAAGGATCTTGCGGCACGTCGTCAGCAAATTCAACGCGAACAGTCACTTCGTCAGCGCAAGCACATTACGCTAGACGAAATTGGTCGACGACTTGCACTTGGAGACTTCCGTGAGCTTAACCTGATCGTGAAGGGAGATGTTGCGGGTTCTGTTGAAGCCCTCTCTGATTCCTTGATGAAATTGGGTACTGAAGAGGTAGTAGTAAACATTATCCATAAGGGCGTTGGAGCCATTAATGAGAGCGACGTTGTCCTAGCTTCGGCTTCGGATGCCATCATTGTAGGTTTCCAAGTTCGACCTGTCCTAGGAGCTCGCAAAGCTGCAGAAAGAGAAGAGATAGACATCCGACTTTATTCGGTGATCTATCACGCTATTGAAGAAGTAAAAGATGCCCTTGAAGGTCTACTTTCTCCAGAGCGCAGTGAAAAGATTATCGGTGTGGCAGAAGTGCGAGACACGTTCAAGGTACCCAAACAGGGTACAATCGCAGGATGCCACGTGATCGAAGGGCGCATCAACCGTTCAGACAAAATCCACCTAATCCGCGAGGGTGTAGTCATCTATGATGGCAAACTTGCATCCTTGAAGCGATTCAAAGATGATGTGCGGGAAGTCCTAAATGGATACGAGTGTGGAATGGGCATCGAGAACTTCAATGACCTGAAAGTAGGGGACCAGATCGAATCGTACGAGATCATTGAGACAAAACGTACGCTTGACGACTGATCTGGCCCATCAACAGGAGCAGGAACGATCATGAGCATCCGTACTGAACGAGTAGCCAGTTTATTTCAGCGCGAAATTGCAGGAATACTAGGCACCGAGTTCGCAGATCAATTACATCCAATGGTCACCGTAACAGGAGTACGTGTTACGGCTGATCTCTCGATTGCCTATGTAGATTGCTCCGTCATGGGTGACACAATGGCGCAGAAAACTGCCGTCATTAGCAAGTTGTCGGACTTGACGCCAAAGATTCGCAAGAGCTTAGGCCAAGCGATACGGCATCAGGTTAAAAAAATTCCGGAATTGCGTTTCTTTTTGGACGAGACACTCGAACATGCTTCCCGCATGGATGAGCTATTTGGGAAGATCCGCACGGAGCGCAGCTCTAGGGATGGGAGCGTGAATCAAGAACAGGAGTCTCTCGAGGATGGCTCTGAAACTGCAACCAACTGACTCCATGGCTCTGGCTCCAGATCCTGCCTCAGTTCCTGTCTGCATGTCGCCTGAGGTGCCCACGTCTTGGGATCCATTGATCCTGTTAATTGACAAGGCCCAAGGGGACACGTCCTTCGATGTGATTAGGCAATTACGTCGTTTCTCTCCGATTAGAAAAATAGGCCACGCAGGCACACTTGACCCGATGGCTACCGGCTTATTGATTTGTCTGAGTGGTCGGGCAACTAAACTCATGAATCATTTTCTTGGGCAGTCCAAAGTCTATGTGGGGACGATCCGTCTGGGGCAAACTACCCCCTCATGGGATGCTGAAACGGCTGTTATAGAAGAAGTGGACGCTTCTCATATTACTAATGAGGTACTGTCAAACGCTATTCCAGACTTCACAGGGGACATCGTCCAGACAACACCAGTGTACTCTGCCGTTAAGGTCGAAGGCGAGCGTTTATACCAAAAAGCAAGAAGAGGAGAGAAGGTCAAGCTTCCCACTAGGCAGGTAACAGTCCATTCCTTCGATATTTTGGAAAGGCGTGGAGCAGACGTAGACTTTGAAGTATCCTGCTCGAGTGGCACCTACATACGCAGTTTAGCTCACGAGCTAGGCCAACAACTTGGGACCGGGGGACACTTGGTTGCTCTTCGCAGAACAGCCATCGGGGAAACAAGCGTCGACGGCGCCTGGAAAGTAGATGATCTAGCTCGTTCTTGGAAGGCTCAATAGGTACGACAATGACCCTTGCCTTCATATTAGGAGACCCGGAAAGAAGAGAATCTGCAGTCACCATTGGGAGCTTTGATGGTGTTCATCTAGGCCACAGAAAAGTCCTCGACCTGCTTGCCTCGGTAGCTGATGATCGTGGATTGTCCGCAGTAGTAGCGACGTTTGATCCGCATCCCAGAGTAGTTTTGGGTGGGCAACATCCTGAGTTGTTGACATCCGTGGAAGAGCGCAGCAACCTCCTTGCTGAGCTCGGAATCGAACGCTTTGCGGCCATTGACTTTACCCACGACATAGCGTCTATGTCACCTGAATTGTTTGTTGAGGATATCCTTGTCAACCGACTGGGGGCCAGAGCCGTCATTGTTGGGCATGATCATCGGTTCGGACAGGACCGAAGAGGAGATGTCAACCTGTTGAAGGCACTTGGTGGGCATCATGGCTTCGATGTAATCCAATGCGATCCCCTTGAATGGGAGCAAGCAACAGTATCATCGAGCCGAGTTAGATCTCTCCTGAGAACGGGAGATGTGTCGGGAGCCGCAATGCTATTGGGTCGCAGATATGCCGTATCGGGACGCGTGATTCACGGAGCAGGACGTGGACGCCGCATTGGGATCCCGACTGCCAATATCTCCCCGCTTTCTTTAGAGCAATTAATTCCTGGTATTGGCGTCTATGCTGTTCTTGTCAGTCTTCCAGGTGCGTCAGAATTACATCCTGGCATGATGAATATCGGTCGGCGGCCCACTTTCGATGGTGTTGACATTCACTTAGAAGTGCACCTACTAGATTGGTCAGGTGACCTCTATGAGCGTGAAGTTCGTGTTGAATTCGTCCAAAGGATCCGAAATGAGCAGAAATTCGATAGTGTAGACGGCCTGATTCAGCAACTTAACAAGGACCGAGACCGTTGTAGCGCCCTGTTAAGAGATTTATCTTAACATTATTGAGCAGTCTCTAGCCTTGTTGCTGGATTCTCTTATTTACATCAGATGGAATTCGTTTCCTCAACGGCGACTAGCTTGCCGGGAAATCGGGTTCTTCTTTAGCATGATATTAATCTAAAGAGGTTCTCACTTGATCGCGAAAGAACAAAAGACTGAACTCATTGAGAAGTTTGGTAAGTCCAATACGGACACGGGTACGGCAGAAGTGCAAATTGCCATCTTCTCGACCCGCATTAATGAGTTGACAGAACACCTGAAGGCTCATTCCAAAGACCATTCCACCCGCAGAGGATTGCTCAAGTTGGTTGGAAAGCGTCGTCGTTTGCTAAACTACCTGATGAACACAGATATCGAACGATATCGTACAATCATTGTAGAATTGGGCATACGTAAATAGACCATTTTGCACGGCGGAACGCCCACGAGGGCGTTCCGCCGTGCGTTAGTGCACTTTTGGATTCATTCTTTTCCAGTCCGATAGTGCCCACGGCTCAGCCCAGGACTTGTTGTCCCTAACGAGCCACAGTTATGTGTAGGAAAGGAAGAAAAAAACGGTTAGAAAATGTCTAAAGCAGTTATCCGGGAAATCGAATTAGCCCCCGGAAAAGTTCTCAGTCTGGAGACCGGACGTCTTGCCAAGCAGGCAAACGGCTCGGTAGTAGCCAGACTGGGAGATACCATGGTACTTTGTACGGCTGTCCTCGCGACAGAAGCCCGTGAAGGTCAGAGTTTTTTCCCTCTCACGGTCGATTACCGCGAGAAATTCTCCGCCGCAGGAAAGATTCCAGGTGGATTCATCAAGCGTGAAGGACGCTCGACGGACAAGGAGACTCTGTCTTCTCGTATCATCGATAGGACACTACGTCCGCTCTTCGGTGATAACTTCTTCAATGAAGTTCAGATCATTTGCTCAGTCCTTTCAGGGGATGATGAAAATGATGGCGACGTCGTAGCAGGTGTGGGCGCTTCCGCAGCATTGATGCTAGCTGGCGCTCCATTTGAAGGTCCAATTGCTTCAGTTCGCGTCGGACGCGTTGAAGGCGAGTTCATAGTGAACCCAACGTTTGAGCAGCTCGAGTCATCAGACATTAACCTCATTGTTGCTGGAAAGAGTGACGCCATCGTGATGGTTGAAGGTGAAATGGATGAGATCTCAGAAGAAGAGATGCTTCAGGCACTTGAAGTCGGACACAACGCTATTAAGGATTTGTGCCAGGGTCAGATCGATCTGGTTGCCGATGCAGGCGGAGCTAAAACTTTCGAATATTCACCAGTCGGTCTTCCGGAAGGTGTTGTAGAGGCTGTACATGACTTTGCAGCCAAAAGGCTTGAAGATCACATTTTGCTCCCTTATGCAAAGGAAACGTTCTACGGTGGTATCTCTGACATCAAGAAAGAAGTGGTTACTCACTTCTTAGGTGAAGGCGAGAATGCTGTTGACGCAACCGAGCAGGGCTGGACGAAGTCCGACATCAAAGAAGCTGTCGGTAAAGTTGAATCCAATGTCATGCGTGAACTCATTCTTCGGGATGGTCGACGCATCGATGGACGTGGATTGACGGATGTTCGTGCCATTTGGAACGAAGTCGGTTATCTCCCTCGCGTACATGGTTCAGCCGTCTTTACTCGTGGTGAAACACAAGTAATGTCCAGTGTCACACTGGGTACAGGTAAGGATGTACAGCCAGTCGATCAGATTTTTGACACGAAGGATAAGTCGTTCTTCCTTCACTACTCATTCCCACCGTTCAGTGTTGGAGAAGCCCGCTTCTTGCGTGGCCCAGGCCGACGTGAAATTGGACACGGAATGTTGGCTGAACGCGCGCTTCAGCGTGTGATCCCCGGCCAAGATGAGTTTCCTTACACGATCCGCATCAACGCTGATGTACTTGAGTCTAATGGTTCTTCCTCCATGGGAAGTGTCTGCTCTGGTTCAATGGCGATGATGGATGCTGGTGTACCGATCAAGAAAGCCGTTTCTGGTATCGCAATGGGTCTCATCTCTGATGGGAAACGCACCGCGATCCTTAGCGACATTCTTGGTACGGAAGACCACCTTGGAGATATGGACTTCAAACTGACCGGTACCCGCGACGGGATCACCGCTTGTCAGATGGACATCAAAATCTCCGGCCTAAGTCACGACGTTATGTCACAGGCACTGCATCAGGCAAAAGAAGGTCGCCTCCACATTCTCGACTGCATGGAAGAGACGATCAAAGAGCCTAGGCTCGATCTATCTCCTTATGCACCACGTCTAACGCAGATCACTATCGATGCCAGCTTCATTGGCGCCGTGATCGGACCAGGTGGCAAGATCATTCAGGGTATCCAGCGCGAAACAAATACCGTCATTGAAATCCGCGAGGAAGAAGGAGTCGGTATTGTAGTTATTGCTGCCAAAAATGGTGATGACGCCATGGCTGCCCTCGAAATCGTTAAAGGTATCGTAACCGTGCCTGAAGAAGGTGCCGATTACGAAGGTACCGTTCGTAAGGTTGAAGGCTTTGGTGCGATTGTAGAAGTTCTTCCAGGTAAGGAGGGTCTACTACACGTTTCTGAGCTCGACTACGGATATGTAGAGAATGTAAACGACTATCTACAGGTTGGCGATAAAGTCAAAGTTAGGCTCATCGAAGTTCGTGACGACGGAAAACTGCGCTTCAGCCGCAAGCCCTTCCTCGAAAAACCAGAAGGCTACGAAGAACGCCCTCGCGAACGCCGTGATGGCGGTGGCGGCGGACGCGGACGTGGACGCGATGGTGGACGAGGTCGAGACGGTGGCGGACGAGGTCGAGATGACAATCGGGGCCGCGACCGAGATCGTAATCAGGATCGCGACTAATTCTGATACGCGAAAATAAAATAGCGGCGGCCATTCGGCCGTCGCTATTTTTTTACCTTCTTTTCCGGCTGATGTCGGATTCGACAGCATAAAAGGCATAAATGTCCCTACAGTTCCAGAAAACAACCCTTCCAAACGGCGTTCGAATCGTCACCGAGCACATTCCTTCTGTACGAAGTGTATCCGTTGGTGCTTGGATAGGAGTAGGAAGCAGGGATGAAACTCCTGACGAAAGCGGGATGTGTCATTTTATTGAGCACATGGTTTTCAAGGGCACCCGCAAGCGACGAATGCATCATATT
>Ga0115566_10000785_pt1 | contig 27457 bp, 20 predicted proteins | sample COGITO_mtgs_1204_3_FD_87173 | JGI IMG/M metagenome (GOLD analysis project Ga0115566, IMG submission 87173) | Pelagic marine microbial communities from North Sea - COGITO_mtgs_120405 | ecosystem: Environmental > Aquatic > Marine > Epipelagic | place: Germany:Helgoland, sampling site Kabeltonne...
CGAAATGTTGTGGCAGCGAAATGTGTCGCCTTGATTCTTTAGCTGCTGAGGGGGCTGGGGAACCTCCCCAGGCTCAAATAATGGTTCAATTCATTGCTCAGGAAACCAGCATCCTTCAAGGCGCCCCACAGATTCTGGAGAAGAGCCACTTAATTAAGAGGATTCGGTGTGTTCCTGCATGCCGGGCTGAGCGCTTAAATCAGTGCGATTGCGCCGTGTCCCCTGCTCCTCAGCGCACCAGGATTACCGCGCCAGGTTAGTGAGGTTGAGGTCGATGGACGAGCCGGAGTCCACGAGTGTGGCCTCCCAGCCTACTGGCAGTGTCAGGGAAAGGTCGGTGGCTACGCGGACAAGTTCGGCTTCACTCAGGCAGAGATCGACCAGATCCTGGTGGACTTCGACCTTACAGAGTTAGCCGAACCGATGCAGCAATGTTACAACGGCTACGACTTCGGGGGGCACACGATCTACAACCCATGGAGCGTGATCGGTTGCGTCAGCGGCTATCCGAACCCCATTGGCCCCCAATGGCTCAATACCTCGTCGAACGACCTGGTGCACGCCGAACTGGAAGCTGGCGGGCCAGAGCTCAAACGCGACTTGGAGCATCTCCTGGCTGGCAAAGAGCTGCGCTACCCGGTCCTGGAAGACACCGTTTTCAAGGACATCGGAAAGAATTCAGAGAACATCTGGAGCTTCCTGCTCTTCTCCGGCTATCTCAAGGCGCAGGACCCGGTGGAGGACCTGCTGAGCGGCCGGCAATGCTACCAACTGAGCATTCCCAATCGGGAAGTTCGGATGGTGTACCGAGAATTTGTCGCGCGCTGGCACTCCAGTCTGAACTTCCGAGCAACGGACGAGCTGCTCCGCAGCCTGCTGACAGACGACATCGTCCACTTTGAGCGGTTGCTGGCGGAGCTGGTGCGCAACCTGATGAGCTGTCACGACCCGGCGAAGCAGCCGGAAGCGGTCTACCACGCGCTCGTTCTCGGCTTGCTGGCCAACCTGCGCAGCGCCTACCACATCCGCTCGAACCCCGAGTCGGGCTACGGTCGCGCCGACATCCTCATGCAGCCGCTCACGCGCGACTATCCCCTGGGGTTTGTGATCGAGTTCAAAGCCGTCACGCCGGATGGCGACACCGACGCCGCGTTGGCCGAGGCCGCTGCGCAGATCGCAGCCAAGGCCTACGACAGCCAGCTACTGGAAGCCGGTGTGGCGCCCGAGCACCTGCGCAAGCTTGCGATGAGGATCGCCGATTGGCTGGGTGTAGTCATCGCTGAACTGACTGATGTGGATCGTCTCGTTGTTCTCAGAGGTGTAGATCAGGTAGGCTTTGTCGTCGTCGTCCTTTAACAGGGTCATGTCGCGGAGCATCTGCCCGGAGGGCTGCATGCTGCCGAGGTACTGGAACGGCCCGGTTGCGGAGTTCGCAACGGCAACGCCGGCTTTGGCCCAGCTGTAGTCTTGGGCGTCGAGGTGGAACCACATGACGTAGGTCCGGGTGCGATCGTTGTAGATGACCTTGGGGCGTTAAAGGACATTGGTTGGGTTCAGTTCGTGACCGTCTTGGTCAACAGCGGCGAGGGCGAGGCCCTGGTAGGTCCAGTTTTAGAGGTCTTGGGAGGCGTAGCAGGAGACGCCGGTCAGCGGGGTGCGGGCGACGCCGCGGGAGTTGCGAGAGGTCGGGGCGTCCTTGTTCTCGCCGTACCAATACCAGGTGTCGCCGACCTTGAGGATGCCGCCGCCATGGGCCTGGATGGGGGCGCCGTCGGAATCGAGCTAGGGCTGGCCCGGACGGAAGGTGGTGTAGGGGCATTGCCTGGGCAAGGCGGGCGGCTCGCCGGTGAGCGGGTACTTGGCCATGAGGTCGTTGATGGCGCCGTGGCCTTTGCGCAGGGAGCCGTCTTTGCGAATGAAGCAGAGGTCTTCGGGAGCGCCCCAGCCATAGTGGATGCCGGCATCTTTGCCATGGGCATCCATGACCGGGCTCTCGTAGAGAATGTAGGGAACGATGCCGGCGCCGATCTCCAGGAAGGTCTCGAGGGCGGGGATGTTCTTGGCGCGTTCTTCGGCCTCCCAGGCACCCCAGGAGCACTCGGTTACACACCAGGGCAGGCTGCGGTCTCCGCAACGTTGGCGGCAAACTGCTCGCGAGTCATGCAGTGGGGGACGTAGTAGCGGTGGGTGAGCAGGCAGTCGACGAAGGGCAGGCAGCGCTCGTCGTCGCGCAGTGGTCCCCAGTTGCCCACGCCGATGGGGGCGGTGGCGCCATAGATGCGAAGTTCGCCCAATGCCAACTGCATTTGCGTGTCATCGGAATAGACGCCACCAACTCCGGATCTGCGAATTCGAATCAGAAGCCATAGGCCTCCCAATAGCTCCGTGAGCAAGTGGTGCTGGAGGGGCAGGATGCTTCATCGATGCAGTCATTTTTTTTACTCAGCTATCGGTCACTGCGTACGTCCCTGCTGGCCGCCATCACGAGGGCCAGGATTGAAGGTAAGGGAGAGTTGGCGAATAAGCTTGTTCATGCGCATCGAATGCCGGATACATCCGGCGCTCCCAGTGCAGTGTGGGTTAGGCTTGGTCGCGCGCCCCTTCCTTGGGATGAAAAGCCACAGCGAAGATGACTAGGATGACGGCGGACGCAATGCAAAGTGGCCACCACAGGTTGGGCCAGAACGGCAATGACGCTGGTAAGGTGCTGTTGCCCTCGACCGGCGCAAAGACGTGACTGGCTAGCTTGCCCACGATCATGGCACCAAGCAACATCCCCAAGCCCTGGGTGAAGAAGATGTTCATGGTCTGCGCTTGGCCGCGAATGTCTGTTGGGGTGCTCTTGTCTACGTAGATCTGGCCAGTGACGAAGAAGAAGTCATAGCAGAACCCGTGCAGGGAAATGCCAGCGATGACGAGTATAAATGCGGTCTGGGTCTCGGCAGAGCCAAAGGCAAACAGCACATAGCGCAGTACCCAGGCGCCCACGCCAATCATGATCATCTTCTTGACGCCTAGCTTGCGGAAGAAGAAGGGCATGGCAAACATCATGCCAGCCTCGACAAAGGTCCCGACATTCTTCCAGGCAGTGATGTGGGTCATGCCCATGGCCATCATCTGCTGCTGTAAGCTGGCATAGTAGGCCGCCAGCGGGATGCAGATGAGAAAGGAACAGCCCATGAAGATGGCAAAGGAGGGATTCCGAAACTGGCTCCAGGCATCGCGGAAGCACAGGTCGGGCAGGCGAACAGGTGCACCCTTCTTGGGCGCCGGGGTCGCCGGCAGACTGAAGCAGTAAAGCCCCAGCAGCACGCTGGCGATGCCGGCTAAATAGAACTGGATGGCTTTGGTCCCCGCTTCGACGGAAACTTCGTCGCCAGCAGCATTGACCACGGTCTCGGTGAAGCCAAAGGCGAGGATGAAACCGGCGACGATCCAGCCGATAGTGCCCCAGAGCCGAACCAATGGAAACTGTTGGTCGCCCTTGGCCAGGTGCCGAAATGAGAGGCTGGCAGTGAGCCCCAAGGTAGGCATGAAACACAGCATGTGCGCGAGAATCAGCCCGTTGAACAGTGTGCCCTTATCCACGCTCGTGCCAAACAGGGCGATGGTTTGGGCCGATTCGGCAAAGCCGGCCGGATCGCCCATGCCTCCGACGACCGGCAGCAACAGCATGAAGCCGCCAGCGAGCAGGAACAATACGCCCAAGACTTTCTCGGTGTTCAGGAAGCGATCGGCGATCAAGCCACAAAAGACGGGGGCGATGATCGCCGCCAGCGGCCCGGCGGTGTAGGCATAGTAGCGCACAGCCCCCATGCCATGGCCAATCATGTACAGGCTCACACTGAGGTACCAAGCGCCCCAGATGAAGAATTGCAGAAACATCAAGACTGACAGACGCAGCATGATGTTGGCTGGTGGTTGTGTGGGAGCGTTGGCAGTCATCTTGTAGTTCCTCGTTCAGGTCAGTCGTTGAATCGCAGTTCGCATGTCGGCAAGGCGCTCGGTCCCGGCCTCGCGTTCGATCGCCAGGGCACCGGTATAGCCCGCTGCTTGCAAAGCATCGAGAAAGGCCTGCGTGCAGACTTCGCCGTCTCCCCACGGGACTTCGCTGCCCCATTCGCCGGCAACGGCGGTGCGAACGGCGTCTTTGATGTGCACATGCTTGATCCATGGCGCCAAGGTGGTCACGGCATTGATCGGGTTGTCCTTGTTGTACAGGATCATGTTGGCCGGATCGAAGTTGATGCCCAGTGCGGGGTGCTGCAGACGCTCCATGAAGGCGCGCAGGTCGTCTGCGCTTTCCTGCCCGCTCTCCAGCAACAGGGTGATCTGCTGCTCGGCTGCTGCATCGGCCAGTTCTCGCAGCCGCTCGGCGAGTACTGCAGCTCGCGCCGGGTCTTCGGCGTCGAGGAATCCGGCATGCAGTGACAGGTAGGGGGCGCCGAGCGTGGCCGTTGCCGCAATGGCTGCCAGCGTTGCCTCGCGATTTGCTTCCCAGTGCTCATCAGGTACGATGCCACCGGTGAGCCGGATGGATTCCAGGCTGGAGTAGTCTTCTTGCGGGAACCCAATCATGGTGCTGGTGATGGTCCAGTTGACTTGCTGGACGGCTGCCAAATAGGCGGCGCCTTCTTCGCCCAGTGCGGGGCCTAGCGCGAGGTGGACATGGCTGAGTTCCAATTCCTGCATCGCGGCATCAAGTTCGGGGACCGTGCCCCCCAGGGACCATGTGCAAAAGCCGACGGGCCAGCCTTGTTCTGTCTGTTTCATCGTGTTCTCTCCAATGTCTATAAAGTCACTGGTTGGCCGCTGTCGGCGGACTCTTTCTCCGCCAGGACAAGGCGCATGGTGTCGCGCGACTGCTGTGGGGGCGCGATGGTCGGCGCTTCCTGGCCTTGCAGCACGCGAGCGAAGTGGCTAATCTCGTGCGTGTAGCCATCGCCTTCGGGCACGTCCGGCGTGTAGGCATCGCCGTCCACGGGGCAGACCCGAAATGCGGACTCCGCAGCGGGGCTGAGCACGATGGCCGCGCGTTCGAGGATGATGTGAAAGCTCATCTCGAAACCGAACGAAGGCGGCAGCATCCAGCTGCCTTCGGCGGTGACGACAGATCCGTCGCCATAGTCGTAGGTGGCAGAGATGTGGCCGATCATGCCGCTGTCGAAGCGAGCGGCGTCGGCGCGGACGGCTTTGGGCATGCCGAGCAGGTAGTGAATGTAGTCGGCGTCATGGACATGCAGGTCGAGAGCGACGCCGCCGCTCTTGTCTCCATCCAAAAACCACGCGGTCCAGCCCGGCGCCGCGCCGAGGCGGCGAAACGTCGCTGAGCGCACAGCACCATACTCGCCGCTGGCGACGATTTCTTTGGCCTTGGCGTATTCCGGCCAGAAGCGAATGCAGTGGCCGATCATCAGAGTCCGATCGGCAGAGTCGGCAGCGGCGATCATGGCGTCGCACTCCTCCACCGTCAGGGCCATGGGTTTTTCGCACAGGACATGAACACCCGCTTCGAGGGCCTGGATGCTGAGCTGGGCGTGGAGGAAGGACGGGGCGGTGATGGAGACCGCATCGAGGCTTGCCTCTCTCAACATGGTCGCGAAGTCTTCGTAAACTGCCACGCCCGTGAGGTCGATGGTCTCGCTAGCGCCGTCGATGTTTCCCGCCGGCTGCGTCGCCCGCTGGACCACCTCTGGGTTTGCTTCACAAATGGCGGCCACCGTTGCGCCGTCTGCACCCAGCCAGCAGCGGTGGTGCATGCGGCCCATGAACCCAAATCCGACAATTCCGATTCGCAGCATGATTATAGCTCCCGCACGTAGACGTTGCGGAACCAGAGCGTGTTGCCGTGGTTTTGCAGTTCGATCTGGCCCGTAGGAAAGATCGGTTGTTTGCGGTTCCAGTAGTTTTCCAAAGTGACGTTGTCTGTGACCAGCTGGTCATTCAGGTGCACGGTGACCTTCTCCCCCACCATACGGATACGGAAGCGGTTCCATTGACCGACCGGCAGATCGGCACAGACCAGCGGTTTTCGGGGATTCTTCTTGTTGTTATAGAGGCCGCCGGAGCCCACCGGCCACCGTTCCGGGTCCCAGATCTGAATCTGTGGTGAGCCGCGCAGGTAGATGCCGCTGTCGCCCTTGGTCTTGATCTTCCAGTCGACGTGCAGCTCGACGTCCGCGTAGTCTTTGGCGGTGCAGAGCGAGTCGCCCTTGCCGTCGAAGACCAGGGCGCCGTCCACGACCTGCCAGTGTTGGCGCATGCGCTCATCGGCCTTTTTCTGTTCTGCAGCCAACTGGTCCGGTGTCATGGCGGCGCGCTTGATCGGATTCGCCACTAGCCCTTTCCAGCCGCTCAGATCCTGACCATTGAACAAGGGAGTGAAGCCGCGTGGCGGGATGTTGTGCAGCTCCTTGATGCGGATGTTGCGGGCGTAGATCTGGTCTCCGTGCCCAAGAAAGCCAATGTGCCCGCGTTCCGAGCGCTTGTGTTCGGCGACATCGGCATCGACAATGACCGTGCCATTCAAGGTCACTGTGATGCGATCTCCGCGAGCGATCACTTCCTGCTGGTTCCATTCGCCCACCGGTTTGAGGTGACCGCGTTTGGCTGGTACCAGGGAGTAGATCGAGCCGTGGTATTGATATGGCTTGAGCTTGGCGTACTTCTGGTGGGTGTTGTCCAAAATCTGCAGTTCGTACCCGTTTCTGGCGGGATTGCCGGTCAAAGGTGCGCGAATCGCCAGGCCGTTGTTGGCGCCGGGGGTGAGTTTGAACTCGAAGCGGAGGATGAAGTTGTCGTACTGACCGGCGGTCGACAGCCGCTTGCCTTTGCCTTTGATGCAGGAGATTGTCCCGTTCTCAACGCCATAGCCCGTGGTGTCCCCGACCCAGCCGGTCAGGTCCTTGCCGTTGAACAGCGAGACAAAGCCTTCGCTGTCTGGCTTGGCGTCCAGTGTTGCGGACTCCGCAACTTTCTCGGGGCCAGCGCCGGGCGCATAGACCTCCAGTTCGAGCAGATGAACGGATGGATTCGCGCTATTTCGAATGACCTGAACGCGGACATACCGGGCCGAACGCGGCCTGAATCCGTGAGGTGCGCCAGCGGCAGTCGTCGGTGTGGTTGTCTTGCTCATATCGGCCACCTGTGTCCAGGCCTTGCCATCTTCCGAGACCGAGACCGTGTATTGGTAGTAGCGACGGCCGTCATAGTAGAAGTAGCAGCGCACCAGGTCGATGGTCTGCACTGTCCCCAGATCCACCTGCCACCAGGAGGGCGAGCCTGCGCCCCACCAGCCGCCGGCCTTGATGTCGCGATTGCCATCCACCGCACGCTCCGGGGCATTGCCCCTTTCATGACCGATCGATGTGGTCACCGGCTTCCCCTTGGCCAAGTTGGCACTAGCCGGAAACTGAGCGATGAGAGCCGTAGCCTTTGTGCGCCACGCGCCCTCGGGCAGGATCTCGATGGCTTTGGCGATGAGCTCGCGGCTTTCCTTGTCCAGCCAGGCCGGGGCCGCCTTGCCGCCAGCTGCGATCTTGGCGACGGCCAGGGCCGCCTCAGATTTCAGCGCTGGATCGCCGAGGAAGGCTCCGGCTGCGTGGAGTGCGCGCCGGGACTGCCGTCCTCCCAACCCCGCCAAGACCAGCTTTTTTTCGTCCGCGCGTGGTGCAGCCATCAATGCCTGTTGATAGAGCCCAATCCGTTCGGTGTCGGGCATCTTTGTCTGTCGCCCGATCAGTTCCACGGCACCGCGCACGGCCAGGATGCGGTGGGTTTCCACGTCCGCGTTTGCGGCAATCTTCAGCAACGGTGCGATGGCGGGGGCATGGGGCCATTTGGCCAATGCCCGAACCCCGGCATCGCGAACCGGCGCTTCCCCAGTCGCAGTGGCCTGCTGGATCAGCCCCAATGCCTTGCTGCTTCCCAGGTTCGGTAGCACCTTCAGAATCTTAGCTTTGGTCTCGGTACTGGCGCTGGCGTAGGCCTGCGCGAATGGCGCGAATGCGGCTTCAGATTCTATGCGCTGCGCAATCTGTACGGCGGCATCCGCTGCGGCACGCCGGGCGGTGCTCTTTGGGGAGTTCGCAAGTATGTCGATCAGCGCCGGCAGTTGTTTGTCGGTGCCGATGCGGGCCAAGGCTGCACAGGCAGCCTTGTGTAGCGCCTTGTCCGGCGATTGAGCCAGCGGCAGGAGTGCGGCGGGTGATTGCGGAGCTCGCAATCGCGCCAAGACCTCCAGCATTGCTGCGGAGCGCTGGGGGCGTGTTGCGGTCAGTTCTGCGGAGATCGCAGCGCCGATCTCGTCGCTCGACATGGTCTTAAGCCCCTCGGCGACGGCCGCTGTATCGGCCTGATTGCTGGCTATGTGCTGCAGCAGCGCCTGTGCCGCAGGGAGGCTGTTCAGCATGCTGATTGCGGAGATCGCAGCATGGCGAACCGATTCATCGGTGTCCTTGAGCGCTTCACTAAGTCCCGGCAACGCAGTGGCATTGTGCTGTTTGCCGATGGCGGACAGCAGTGCGGCTCGCTCTGACGGGGAGCCAGTTTGAGCTTCCTGCAACAGCCGAGTTGTCGGTGCAGCGACCAGCAAGTCTGCCGCCGCAGCCACGATCTGGGGCTGGTCGCTGTGAATGGCCGTGAGTAGGTCGCCGATTGCTTTGTCACCCACGGCTTCAACTAGAGTGTGAAGTGCGGCAGCCTGAGAGGCGGGCTCAGCCATCAAACCAGCAGTTTTCGAAAGCAGCTTACGGGCAACTCGTGCGGCGACCGCCGGGCGCTCGAGCTCGAGCTGACGCTGAGTGTACCGCAGGCAGCTGGCTAGGACCAGTGACTGTTGATAGCGATCGCCAGTGGTCAGCTGCTCCAGGAGGACGGACTCAGCTTGTGGAGCGCCAATCTCTCCGAGTGCGCCAATTGCCATGCGACGAATCGCCAGGTCCTGGCTGTTTGCGACGTATGCGAGAATTGCCTCTGTTGCCTGCTCGCAATGCAGTTGGCCGGCCGCACGCAGTAGGGTTGCCGCTGTTTCTGGGCTGGCGGTCGCCAGTGCGGCAGTCACTGAATCACGCGCCGCATCGCCGCCGATGTTCAGGACCGTGAATGCAGCTGCCTCGCAGAGCGCAGGTTCGTTCAGTTCATCGCGGAGTGCCCGGGCCGATTCGTCGCCGCCGCACCATCGGAGCTGGCGCAGGAAGAAGGCCCGGACCTCGCGATCCTTCGCACCTTTCCAAGCCGTCAAGAGGGCTTTTTCTAAGACGACGCGGTCGGTCTCGCCACCAGGCCGGGAAACGTGAAAGGCGAGTCCGCTGAGCAGAAAGCGCGCCTTGCTGTCGTCGCCGGTGCCGGGGGGCACAATCATCGCACAAACCTCGGCAAGGGCTTCGGGGCCTGTTGTAAGAACCTGTGCGTAGATTTCGTTGGCCGTGCCTTGATTGGGCGCGGGCATCTTGTCTACCAACTGAGGCACGGCGGGGGCAGCCATCAGCTGCAGGGAGAGGAAGATTGATAGGACCAGGATTGGACGATGTCTCATTTGGCTACTTGTCTCGGTATTTGGTAGTTTGGGCTTCCCAGCCCGACTATCTTGGCGGAATGTGAGTCGGGCAAGGAAGCCCAACCTACGTCGTTTTATACCTGCCATGGGGCACGCATAGGCTGGTCTACGAGCCGCATAGCCTCGGGATCATCGATGATTACTTGGTTCACCGGATCAAAGCGAATGCGCCGACCCAGCCGAATTGCGATCTTGGCCAGGTTGATCAGGGTACATGAGCGATGCCCATTGACTTCGTTCAGGGCGAACTTGCTGCGGGTGCGGACGCACTCGCCGAAATCCGTGGCCTGGGGCGTAGGATCTGGCAGACTCTTGAGTTTGTGGCGCAAGTCGGGGATTGTGGAACGGAAGCCTTTGAAGACCTTGCCGCGGGGGCCTTCCAACAATGCCGCTTCGCGATCCTGGTTGGCGCCATCGAGGATCAGCTCGCAGCCATCGGCATAGCGCATGGTGACTCGCTTCCAGGTGCCCACCGCATCCGGGTGTTGCAGCGGCGCATCGGCTTCGATCTCTACGGGGCTGTCGCCGTCTTTGCCCATAACATATTGAATGGGATCGAGGAAGTGCTGGCCCATATCGCCAAGGCCCCCACCGTCGTAGTCCCAATAGCCGCGAAACCGACCATGAACCCGGTCCGCATTGTAGGGCTTGTAGGGGGCGGGGCCAAGCCACATGTCATAGTCGAGGTGAGCCGGCACCGGCTGTGGGGCTAGATTCGGTTTCCCACACCAGTTGTGCTTCCAGTCGAAGCCCGTAACGCCACTCACGGTCACGCGCAATGGCCAGCCCAGCATCCCGCTTTCGACCACCTTACGAAGATCCCGCGCCAGGACACCAGAGCCGTAGAAATTTGCTTGAAAGCGAAACCAAGTATTGATGCGAAACACGCGGTGATAGCGCTCCATGGCTTCGACCACCTTCTTGCCTTCGCCGATCGTACGGGTCATCGGTTTTTCGCACCAGACATCTTTGCCAGCCTGGGCTGCGAGGATTGCCATGGGGCCATGCCAATGTGGCGGCGTACACAGGTGCACCACGTCGATATCCGGTCGGGCCAGCACCTCGCGAAAGTCGCGGTAGCCCTTGGCTTCCTTCTCGCGGCCCTTCATGCGCGTGGCCAATCGCGTGGCATCGACATCGCAGAATGCGATTAGCCGTGCGTAATCCATGGGCAGGTGAACCCTGGAGATGCTGCCGCAGCCAATGATTGCCCGAGTCAGTTGTTCGCTCGGGGGAAGAAAGCCTGGCCCACCTAGCACATGCCGGGGCACGATCGAGAAGGCCACACCGGCGGCCAATGACTCCTTGAGAAAACTCCGGCGCGATCGAACTGCTGCTGATTTCTTCATCGTACTCAGGACTCCGATTTTGGGGCGTAGCGCTTGCGGTAGGCAAGCGGCGTCATCCCCATGTGTTTAGAAAATTGTCTCGTAAAGCAACTGTGATCATAGAAGCCGACGGTCTCCGCGACCTCAGCCAACGGCACGACGGTCCGCAGCAACTCAAGGCAGGCGTAGTGAACGCGAACCAGAACCACAAACGTCTGCGGTGTCAGGCCCAGAACTCGTTTGAACTGCTCGGCAAGTCGCCGCGTTGGCATTTGGCATAGCTCGGCCAAGGACGCTACCGGCATTGCGGTCTGGTAGTTCTGCTTGATATGATCGACTGCCTCTGCGATCTCTAGGTATTCCCGCATCGACTGACGACGGTACTCGAAGCAAGCGGAGGCCCCCGCCATGCCGATGATCAAGCCTTGTCGGTCGCGCAGCGCGATCTTGTTGGTGACGTAGAGGTCGAGTGTGCCATCGCGGTCGGGCGCGAGTTCCATCATCTCGAAGATCGGCTCTCCCGATTCCATCACCTGAAGGTCGTCAACCACATATTTTTCCGCCAGATCGAACGGGAAGAAGTCGTAGTCGGTGCGTCCGATCATCTCGTCCTCTGTCTGGCAACCGCAGCGCTCGACCGTCAGTTGATTGGCAATCATGATCCGGCCCTGCCGATCCTTGGCGAAGAAGTAGACCCCAAGGGCTGCATTCAGCAGCAGATCTAGGCGGAACTTCGGATCCAGCTGATCGAGAAAACGATTCTGCGAAAGGGCAAGTGTCGCCAACAGGTCCACCTTCCAGTTTGATTGATCCATGCGATCCGTGTTCAGGCGCTACAATCTGGGAGCTTTCGATAAAGTCAAGTAAAATTGTACGAGTTGGCGATTTATGCTGGTAGAGGTTTTCTTTGTAGGCACCAAATGGTTCATTTGATAATTGTATTAATTTGCGACGGGGGGGCTTGCTGGCGGGATGTTTGGATGCCACCGGAAGCGTCTTCTCAGTACCGGCTACAGGCGCACCGGTGCTCGCGCGACAGGCAGCCCTTACGCATCGGGGCTACGTGCGGGCAGCCAAGGCCGCACGACTTAGCAGCCCGTGGATAAACTCGCGCCTTGGCCTTGCTCGCCTCCCAGGCATCTGGTGTGCAGCCATCCAGCAGCAATGAAAACATCCATGAAATTGAAGGAGAATTTATTTTGCCTGACGTTTATTTGCCTCAGCTTCGCTCCCGAGAACGGAAAATCGTGGGACGCAACTCTGGCGGGCTATGCTTGGATACAGGGCGCGTTCAGCGCTCGAGAAGCCAAGGCTCGGAGTGAAGAGAAGTCCGCGGTGTCATCAACGCCCACTCTTCCACAGCTTGATGGTGTTGGTGTCATTCTTAGCCTCAGCCCCGTCCGTACTCCGGCCACGACTGATGTCGGATTTCAGCTGCGTGAGCAAGCGTTCGGCGATCTCCGGCTGCGAGGCGTAGAGATTGGTCGTCTCACCGGGGTCTGCCTCCATGTCGTAGAGCTGCGCCACTGGCGTGCCAGCTGGGATACTCTTTTCCTTTGGTGCGGTCCAGCCGCCGGAGCCCCTGGCCAGCAGCAGCTTCCACTTGCCCTGGCGATAGGCAAAATGACCGCTGATGGAGTGATGAATCACGCCAGCACGCGTGGATACGATCGGCTCGCCGGAGAGAGCTGGCAGGAAGCTGACACTATCTTCGGCACTAGCCGAGGGCAGGGGGCCGGCGGTGATCTCAGAGAGCGTGGCGAAGAGATCTACCAAGCAGATTAGCTGATCAGAGCTGGAGCCCGCGGCCACCTTTCCCGGCCACCGCGCTACGAAGGGAACGCGATGCCCGCCATCCCAGAGGTCCGCTTTCGAGCCGCGAAAGCCAGCGCTGACCTTGTGCCCCTGGGCAGCCAGTTGCGGGATATTGGCTCCCTTGGAGGTACCATTATCCGCGCTAAAGATGATGAGGGTATTCTCGGTAAGCCCGTGCCGGTCCAAGGCGGCCATGATTTGGCCGACTCCGTCGTCGGTCTCCATCACGAAGTCCGCGTGCTTGTTGAGGCCGCTTTTTCCTTGCCATCTCTCGGTCGGCAATACCGGGGAATGGGGCGAGCCGTACGGCACGTAGAGGAAGAATGGGGTGGTCTTGTCGGCAGCGGCACGGCCATCGATGTACTCAACCGCTTTACGGGTCAGGCGCGGTAGCATGTTGATTTCATCCTCATGTGCGATCACTTTGTCGTTCTCGATTACGCCCTTCATATCGCCTGCATGGTGGAAGCCGTGGAAATAGTCGAATCCTCGATGAATCGGCCCGTCCGGGATGATCGAGCCCACAGGGGCAAGTGCCTTCTTCTTCTTCCGCTTCACGGGCTCGCCACTCGCCGCATCCAGATATTGGAAGTTTAGGTGCCACTTGCCGACGATGCCTGTGTGGTATCCCTGAGCCTTCAGGAAGCTCGCCACCGTCGGGCGATCTTCTGCGATGAGGCAAGGCTTAAAGCCCTGCACGACGCCACTTTGCAGCGTCGTGCGCCAGCTGTAGCGCCCCGTCAACAGCCCGTAGCGAGTGGGGGTGCAGACTGCTGAGCCGGAGTGAGCATCGGTAAAGATCATCCCTTCCCGGGCCAGCCTATCGACGGACGGCGTTTTGATCTTGCCGTGCTCAGGATTCAATACCTGAATGTCGCCATAGCCGAGGTCATCGCAGAGAATAAAGACGATGTTGGGCTTTGTGGACGCAGCACGTACATCGAAACTAGGGGCCAGCAAGACCATGGCTGCCTGGGCGAGCACCTTGAGCGTGGTGTGGTATTTCATATGGAATCCTATTTGCGCTTCATGTCAATAGCCGGTAGTTGCCCCTTCGTGGGCCGTCGATCAATCGATGTATAACCACGGAAAACCACGCAACAACACGGAAAGCTGAGACTGCACGCCCCAGAGCGTCTGATTTTGTGCAATTTCCAGCATTCTTCGGAAGGGAGTCTACGTCTCTCTGTCAGGCATGAACTGGTATAATAAGCGCTTAATTGCCTCTGATTCGAGGCCCTTGAACTTTCCGCTAGCAGCCGACTCCGGCGGCACCCGATATGATCATGGAGGGCCTTTAACGTGATCGACAGAAAAAAGGGCTGCTCCGTATTCTGCTCTACGACGCGGAGTCCCATCTCAAAAAACATCGGTGCGGTAGCCGGGAAAATTCTCGAACACGTCAATCTCGTTCCCATTTACGCCCTGGCTCAGATCGTTTTCCGCGAGGCCAGTCTTTACTGAATTGATGCCTCTAGCACTGCGGTCAGGACCCCCATCTTTCTTGCGGTTCCCAAAGGCGGCGCACTCGGCGCCTGTCAGTGAATGTAAGGTAACACCGAGCCAAACTGAGACCACCGGCTTGGCTGAGGCCTTCTTCCGCCCCGACTTTTTAGTGCTGAAGTAGCGCCGATCGTGGGGATCACGGGTGTCTTGGCAGTGGCCTCTAGCGATGACACAGGGCTCAGCCAGCCAGATCGGGGATTGCTGAACCGATAAATGAAACATGTTGCGCTCGGCCGGAATTGCCCTATTTTAGCTAGATGGCGTACAAAGGATGCCCAAGTCCCGAACTCAACAACCAAGGATTTTTGATGACTAGGGGCATTGAGCTAGCCGTATTTTTCGGCCCACTCATCACGTGCAGTACCGCGCAGGCTGCAGTGCTGGCAGGATATGAGTTTGACGATGGCGCTGGTACTGCCACGACCGTGGTAACTGTGGCCGACGGAAATATCGTCGCCAGTGATTACAAGACGGGCGCGGGCCTGGTTACCCTCACGGACACAAGTGCCAATTCCCTGGCTGAGATCCACGATGCCGAGGAAACCGCGTTCGGCACGGAAAACCAAATCGCGTTTGGCGGCGCAAGAGCCAACTTCGGCTTGGCAATCACTGAAAATGACTTCATGACCTTTTCCGTTACGCCGATTACATGGGGCGTTGTCCCGCACCACTTTTAGAGTAGGATCACGTCATGTCCACAATCCTCCGCTCGCTCCTGTCTGTCATACTAGCGCTCTCCCTAGGCTCCCCTGTCTATGCCGCGGCAAAGGCACCCCGCAAGAAACCTGCGGCAAAGAAGCCCGCTCCAAAGAAGAAGGCGGCTCCAAAGAAGAAGGCGGCTCCAAAGAAGAAGGCGGGCGGCAATAACCGGAACGGTGGCGCAAACGGGGGTGGCAAGAAGAAGCCAAGAACAGTCACTGTTTCCGTCAAAGAGTGTGACGCCAAACCTGTCCGGCAGGTAAATTCTACATTCGAAAATGCGGCCAGCGACGGAAAATCTGTTTTCGAGAACGCTATGGAATTCTCCGGCAGTCGCGGTGGCGCGACAGAAGTCCTGGAGAAAGCTGTTGCGAAGAGACCGCGTGGAAAACCAACTGCCTTGCAGATTGAAATTGCGAAAGCGAAGGTGAACGAGCGCAAAGCCGAAGAGGCGCGAAAGGCCCAGCTTGCAGCCGTGCGCATACGCCATCTCTATTGGAAGGAGCATCGAGATGCCGACACTGATGAAGATTTTCGCTTGAGTGTTGAAGAGTATAACGCCCACCGTAAAGAAGCGAGTGAGGCAAAGCTGTTGGACGCCTATCTTCGTGAAAATTCAGACGCTGATCTCGACGCCGACGGCGAGTTCAGCTACAGCGAGTACAAGCAGCACCGCCTTAGCCGCTACTTCAGTGAACATCCTGAGGCGGACAATAACCAAGACGGCACGCTGTCGATGAGCGAGTACAAGGAGCACCGAAACGCCCGATAGGCATGCAAAGGCGCTTCTCCTGATCGCAGCAACGATTTCCTGAACTCTCTCTTCGTGCAGCGAACACCTACGGTTCGGAAATGATCGGAAATTGGGACAAGAAGCTGTTCTTTACGAGGATAAAGGAGGAGGCGTCATGAATTCGTTAATCTGTGGCTGGCGAAGAGCTGCCGTCCAGTGATATGGACCGTAAAAGATCGACTCGAGTCGATCTCTTGGACGGGCAGTCCCCGCGTCATTCGTTCGCGAATTTTAGCGTGACCCGGTTGATTTCCGGCTTGGACTTGTTTGCCGTGGTGTCGCTGAGCTTGATCTCGAACTGGAAGCCATAGCCTTCCGGCAGAGCAGCAAGGTCAAGCTCGGCGGGTGTCCTGGCGATCTGCTTGGCGAAGCCAGGCGTGTGGTTGTAGCGCTCCTTGACTTTGTGCCACGGTGTCCAACAATCGGTCTGCCCGTCGTTGCTGGTGTCAACGCCCACGCGCACATCGACGGTTTCAACCCAGGGACCAGGGCTGATATAATCTGTCTCCATCTGCGTTGCCAGGAAGAATTGGCCTTCGGCAAAACAGATGTCAGGATCGGGGTGCCCCTGGCCAATCTTGTCGCAATACTGAAACGGCTGATCCAATGAATCGGAGGTGAACCAGCCAACACTCATGTGTATGCCCCCTTTTTCACCAGGCTGCTTCGGGGGCTTTCCGGGCGGATCAAGGTCACCAAATAGATAGTATTGGTCGCCGATGCAGACCGCAGACCAATCGCCATAGGCGAACTGCTCTGGCTCGTGGACTTCATACTCGCCAATGTCCGAGCTAAAGCGTTTGGGATCTTCCTTCACCCAATGTGGGTGTTTGTAGGTCTTGATCACGCCGGTGGGGTTGGTGCGGTGGTCGACGGCTGGCGCCAGAATCGTGAAGTCCTTGAGGCCATCCTTACTGACGGCGTGCCCCGCAAGCGGCGAGTCGAAGGAGCGCCTATTGGCAAAGATCGGACTCCAGTCCTCATAGATCACATGAAAGTCTCCCTTCTTGTCGCGGATGAAGACGCAGTCAGACCCGTGAGACGGATCTTCGAAGGCCAGCCCCATATTCTTCCCGGGTTTCCCGTCGGTCAGGTCGTCATCGATATATAGATGTGGATCTTGGTCATTTGGGAAATCGTAGTAGATATAGAACTTGCCATCAACATACTCGGCGGTAGTCACCCAGCTCGAGAATTTCTCGGTCACCGATCCGTAATAAACCCAGGTTTCCATATCGCGGCTATGCCACACCTGGTAGCCGCCAGCGTGGGGCTCCAACCCGCCCGATGCGACAAACTCATTGGGCTTGGCCGTCTTAAGCAGCGGTTCGTCATAGCCGGGCAGTCGCACTTCTTCCAAGGGGCGCTTGGGTTTCATGTAACACCGCCCCATCATCCAATAATCCTGCGGCCCGACCGAAACGAATACGGGAGAATCCCCCAGCTTGGGGCCGATGTTCGTGCGAGGATTCCAGTTTTGCCAGACGTCCGACTGCCGAACCGTAAACGAGCCCGCCTTCCGCTTTGTCTCAAAGCGCTTCACTTTGCTCTTGAAGGTTGCGGTTGCTGCGTTTGGCGAGGCCATGCCGTCCTTGAACTCAATGCTCGTTTGCGACTCGACGGCTTTTTCCCACTCTGCCTGGCTGTCGATAACCCATGCGGAGTTCGCACAGGCCCAAGCAGTAATCACGCCAAAAAAAATAACTATTTTCATGTTCATAACTGGACGCTTATCCTGGATGATGAGATGAGATGTTTCTACTGATTCCAAGTGGCTAGGGCCACACTCTCCGGCTATGGCACATCCGCATCGTAGAGTTTACGGCCTGTCCGGACGGCCTCGCGATAGGACTTCGCGACCTGCTTCAATTTCTCATAGCGCTCTGTTCGTTGACCTTATCCCGACGCACTTGCGTTTTTGCCTTTGGGTTCCGGTAGCAGATATCCCACAATTAAAGTGGATGACATCCCATTTGCGCGTCCCGAGCCATTTAGTCAGGATTTGGCTCCATGAGCTGTTACTTGCCAGCCTCGCTCCCGTGGCCTTGAACGTTGCCACCATCAACACAACACCACAAGCTACTGTTTGAATCGGTCACTTCATCATTCCCATCTTCTTCTCAATCTTGGTGATAGAATGCCCTTTTTCTGGCTTCCCGCCTTTTGAATCACGTCCTGGCCAAACGCACCGTACGAGAGTGTGGAGTGCTGGTATTCCTTCGCGTATTTTCCCATCGTCGAATTTGCCCGCGAACTACGCGAAAGGACGTGAATGAAGATGCGGTGTGTTGGGGAAGGATAAGACGATGCATCGCCCGTTGGAGTTCTGCGCTAGATCGCGGCTCGCATCATTTGTTGGCAAACTCGGTGATTCCTGCCCCCGAAATGCCCTTCTTCACGAACACCGCCTTTCGTTGAGCATCCAGCAGCTTCACTGTGAAACCGTCCAGCCGGTCGGCATTGCCCTGGCGGTTGTACACGTTGAGCGACTCAATGTCCACCATCCGGCCCAAATCCACTTCCCACCAAGGATTCTCGGATGCGTCAGTGTGGGTGACGGAGTTATCGCCGTAGCTGCCGCTGGTGTTGCCGTCCACGGCGCGCTCAGCAACGCCGCCATGCACGGTGCTGGATTGGCGGGTGGCCTGCTTCAGGGCCACATTGACGCCTTTCTCAAAGACCTCGACCTCCGCCAGCGAGAGGACGCGCCCGTCACCGGTCAGCCCGATCCGTACGAACTGTGCCTGAGCTGGCGTGAAGGCCACGGTCTGCTTGCTCACCACTCGCTTGCTCGAATGGACCTTGCTGTTGAAGTAATACTGATGCCCTTGCAGGCGCTCCGTCTTCTCATTCAGGCCAAAGAGCCCGCGCTTCTCCTCGGGGACTGGGATTGGCGCAATGCTGAGGTCCGTGTCCGCCAACGGCACGGGCGTGAAGGTCACGACATCGCCCTGTTTAAGTGCGATCTCGTAAAAGCCCTTGCCCGTTTTGCGTGCTTGCCCAGGCTCAGCCGTGACGCCGTTGATGCTGATGATCGGCTTGGGGATGTCGGTCTGCACGACACAGGGCGAGCCGACCAGGCTTTCGACAGTCACAAACTGCGTCACGCCGTCCTGCTTCCGGGCGCTGACCAGAAAGGCACCCTGCGTCCGCAGGTCGTGAAAGGCGACATCGCCCCAGAGTTCAGGCGTTGCCGGAAAGACGCGGATCTTGTCACCCCAGCTCTGCAACAGCATATCGTGAATGCAGGTCGCAAACGAAAGCGGGCTCTCAATCACCGGGTTGCCATTGCCCTCGCCATACATCGTCGTGGGCGAGATATTCTTGTGCTTGATCAGGAAGTCGAGGTAGTAATAAGCCTTCTCGGCGTCGCCCAGCGTAGCGTACATCGAGGCGGCGCCGGTGGCTGTGTAGCCGGTGAACGGCATCGCCCCGACCTTGATGCTGCTCTCGATGCTGACCTTCAACCAATGATCCAGTGACGTTCGCAGCATCTTGGCATCGGCTGCCGTCTCTGGCGTGATCACCGCCAGCGGATAGAACCCAAGCAAATGCGAGTAATGACGATGGGGCTTTTCAAACGCAATGTCCTTGCCGATGCGCAGCCCATGCTCATCGATCTGGTAGTCCACCAGGTTGTCGACGATGTGCTGCCATTCCTTGGCCAAAGGGTCGTTCAGGGAAAACTCGGCGTTGATGTCCAGCAGCGTCTGACAACTCCAGTTCAGCAGGGCGATGGTGAAGTTGATATCCTGACCACGCCCACCGGGATACTCCGGCGACCAACTGTTTTTGATGTGAATCTTGCCGTCGTCGGACTCCACCGGATTCTCGCGGAGGTAGTGCCGGTAGGCATTCACGGTCTTGCGCAGCAAGGGGAAAAGCCCGTCGCGAAAGCGCTCCCGGTCGCCCGTATACTGCAGGTGAAGCCAGTAATTGTTCATGATCCAGGCCAGCATATCTGGCACGCCATTGCGATTATAGGCCAGGCAGTCCTGCGGGAAGCAGGCGGCAATGGCCGCGCTATCGTCCCAGTGGGCGGGCACATTCTTCGCCAGGTTGCCAGCGTACTTGTCGAGATTCCGGGGCAGCGATTCGCCCAAGGACAGGCGATTGGCCGTCAGGTGCGTCCAATAGATGAGCTGCACATTCAGGTCGCCCCAGACCATCGGCCAGAACGTCTTGTTGTACCATGGACCCATTAGGTCGAGGATCGGCCCATTCTCTCGCATTGCCGCGCCCAGCTTGTACATCTGGATCCAATAAAACGCCTCCTTCTCAGGGTCGTTCATCGTCAGGAAACTCTGCGGATAATACGTGTGCCACCAGGCCTGATGAGGCCCAAAGAAGGTATCGGCCGCCAACTGCTGCTTCGCGTTCAGCAAGCTCTGCTTGACTGTGGCCAAGCTGTTGTGTTCCGGGAAACTGTGGTGCACGCTTGCTGTCAGTAGCTGCGTGCCCGCAGCGTCGCCGGTGAGCTGCCAGCCCGTCGTGGTCTCGCCGCGCTGGTCAAGCAACGGCTGAAAGCAAAACTGCATGCCATCGGCTTTACTCCAGGTGGGTTCTGGAGGCAGGGGATACGGCGCATTGCGCATTGCGTCCCAAGAGTCGCCCTTCGGGCCGCCGCCTCGGTCCAGGCTCTCGCGCACTGGCGCAAACGGCACCTCCGGGTGCCACGTGATCGTGACCGACTCGCCGCCCTTCGCCGCGGTTTGAAAGTAGATCACGTCCGTCGTGCTGTGGGTGATGCCCCGCAGCGCGTACGAGCCCTTGGCCGTCGTGATCGTGCCCATCAGCTCTGCATTCCACAGATCGAAGCGCATATCCACGCCAGTGATATCACCCTCGGATTCCAGCGTAAAGCGTCCCAACGGCAGCCGGCTGCGATAGATCCAGAGCATTTGCTCGCCCTCATGCGGCAGGCGATGGTCATAGTAATCGTGACGACCCGGGTACAGCGAAATCACATTCTTTGCTTCGCTCGAATTCTGGTAGAACAGAAAGCCCACGTTGCCGTTGCCAGTAAAGGGCGAGCATTCCCAGCGATTGGGAATGCGATCCCAGACCAGGTCGTGCCGACCCAGAAACTCCGACCAGTTCACGTCCATCTGCACAACAGTTGAGCTCTCAGCGGCGTTCGCTGCCATGCTTGTCGTAGTCATCACAGCCATATATACCACCAGTACCATTCGTTTCGATATCATATTCTTCACGTGCTCGCTCTACTTGATGCTGGATTCAAAATTACCTAATGACGCAGTGGACAGGTTGACACATTATATTAACGTTTATATTCTAGATGCAACTCACGAAAGAGCAAAATCCAGAGAGTCTTTGATGGCAGAGCCAAAAGGAAACGCGACGCTAAAGGCCATCGCTGAGGAAGCCGGTGTCACCATCACCACGGTCTCCTGCATTCTCAACAACAAGGGCGGCAAATACGCGGCCAAGACCAAGGCCAAGGTCCAGGCGATCGCTGACCGGCTCAAGTACCGGCCCAATGCCTTGGCCACGAGCGTCCGCACCGGCAAGACCGGCACCGCTGGGGTCATGATCCCCAACCGACACCAGTTCTATAGCCGCGTCGTGTCTGGCATCCACGATACCCTGCTGAACCATGACACCCTGATGTTGCTCTGCTGGAATGACGACCACCCGGACGGACGGACCTTTGGCGACAAAGAGCGTCGCATCATTCACGGCTTGGTGGACCGCCGTGTCGACGGGATAATCCTGCGTCCGGCCCACGAAGACCTCGACCGCTCCTACTTCGAAGAGATTTGGGAGCGCGGCATTCCGCTCATCTTGGTCGACCGCGAGATGTCCAACGTCACGACCGACTTCGCCGGGACCAATGACGAAGTCGGTGGTGCCCTGGCCGCGGAGCATCTCCTGTTCCTGGGCCATCGGCGAATGCTCTACGTTGGCGACTCAAACATCAGCACCTCAAATCACCGGCAAGACGGTTTCCTCCGCGTGCTAACAGGCACCCGTGACGCCTGCGGGCAAGCCATAGAATTCTACAGCTGGGGCGCAAACGAGCAGATCGTGGAACTGATCACGCAGCAGCCTGATCGGGCCACTGCGGTCTTCTGCATCAACGACTTCATCGCCTCCCAGATCATGTCCTTGGCGCGGGACGCAGGCCTTTCGGTTCCCGAGGACGTCTCCGTCGTCGGCTTTGGCGACCAGAGCTTGCCAGACGCCGCCGTCGGCCTGACCACCTTCAACCAATCCCCAGCTCAGATCGGTGCCGCCGCCGCCCAGATGTACCTGGATCGCGTCAATGCGCCTGGCCACACCGATTACCGCACCATCTTGATCAAACCAGACCTTGTCGTCCGCGGTTCCACCGCCCTCGCCAAGTAGCATGAATCTGAGCATGCGAAGGGATTGCTGAGCGATGCCTGCAAACGCAAGTGCTCCTTGAATTCCCCGACGTAGTCTCACGGCGAAGGTCTCGGGGCGCTCTTGCAGGCCAACCTACGTCTACTGAGCCCGACCCCCAGCAGCGGTTGGCGTCATTTCAAGCAAGATGCATGGCAAGTTTTCGGCATTTCGTGTTCGTAGGGTATGTCGCATAGCTTTGACAGAACGGGACCCGCCCTGCCATTTTCTGGCATAGCGGCCGGTCATTTTAGTTTCGGGCAGTAAGCGAGCGGCTAAAGATAAGCCCAACAAAGTAGGAGGTGTTCTAGCGAGACAGCACAACGCAGAGATCTACAGACCAAGAACGCGAAGCGGTTCTCGAGGATACCCGTTTTGCCTCAGCTGGAATTGCACATTTCGGTCGGGCTTGCTACGAGACTCTTCAAAAGAAAAGAGGAGAGCCTTATGGCAACAGAAAGTCCTATAGCGCCGAGCAGAAAGGCAGGGTCAAGGCAAGTGGATTGAACCCGATGTGCGGGATGGCGTGGTCGATTTTGTCGATCATTGGAGCCAAAGCGGGTTCGCTCAGCAGTTGCTTGTTGCTGGACTGGGGCTGCAACGCTCGAAGTTCTACACCTAGAAGACCCATTACGGCCAACAGCATGATCACAACGGCCTACAGAAACGAGACTTCTGGCTAGAAGACTGGGAGCGTGAGGCGATCGTACGGTTCTAGCCGGTCCGTCCAAACGACGGCTTCCGGCGGTGCACGTACATGATGATGGATGTTGACGTCGTCGCAGCCAGCTCCGCAACGGTCTAGCGCACACCGGAGCAGGCTGACGCACCGGGGAGTCGGGCGCGTAAGCCCTCCAAGAAGGGCACAGCCTTCCATCAGCCAACCGCTGCACACCAGCACTGGCATATTGACATCAGCTACTTGAATATCGCTGTGACGGTATAAATGGCACAGGGAATTGCGCAGTTTTTCAGGTCCATAGGGAGGAGCGGATTGAACACCTCCATGGACACCTCAACGGGAAGTGCAGGCTCCTGGAATCGATAGGTTTCCAGCGGATACTCGCCTTCAAACGTCAGCGAAGGCATCGCGGCAAACGGCCCGACCTGCTCAGTCTGCAAGGCACGCACGACAGGCGATCTGTATCAGAATCCCCAGAAAGCTGTCAGCAACACGAAACTCTTGGTAATTGCCTGCGATCTGCCAGATCGCAGGCTCTGCTTTGCCGTTGAACTGAATGCTACCAACGCCAATGCCACCTACATTTAAGTTGATCGCGCTGAGATTCTCGCCCTTGTACACGTGTGTCTCACCAGGCATCAAAGCGTCAATACCCGCGCAGAGAGCCGTGCGCCTTCACTGCCGGGGGATATTGCTTTTGATTTGCTGCGCCCCACAGTGAGAGAGGAGCTACAGGCTCGCCGTAAGTGCGCCCGCAGAAACCAAAAATCGCCGAAGCGACACATCAGGCGTAGAGGCTGCCGAGCCACAGCAACTGTTTTTCGAAGTGGTAACGGGAGCCATTATGATGCGCCCAATCGGTTGTGGACTCAACTTAAACCGGTGAGCAACCCACGAACCTGCGTCCTCTGCCCCGCGCGATGGTCGAAATCTTGGTGGGCAATCGGTCTTCAGCGACTAACCGCCAAGCGGCTGCAGCGAACAAATGGCTATTTTGAACCATTTCGCGCCAAGCTGAGATGTGCAACGTGTTAAGGCCCGATGTGATAAAGATGTTAAGGCGAGGAACTGCCAAGCGAGTGTATGGCATTGAGAGCGTCACAGTCGCGGCGGTTTGGCTACGGCTAGCTTCGCCACTATGTTGGCTAGAAACTACGCCTGTTGGAGTCGAGGAAACCTATGAAAGTTGCTGTTGTCGATATCGGATCAAACGCGATACGAAATACCTTCTATGGCATTGATTGCATTCATGGGGATGAGATCCTGCTAAAGAAGCTGTCTTATCTGCGGCTCCCCATCCGCCTCGGTGAAGATGTATTTTCCTCGGGTGAAATCTCAGCCGGTAAGATGAATCAGGTCCTGAATATGGCACATTCCTTCAAGCTGCTGTGCATGATTCATGACGTGAAATCCTCTCGCGTGCTGGCAACATCGGCCATGCGCGAAGCCAAGAATGGCCACCTGCTTATTGAGCTTGTCAAGATTCAAAAGGGCGTTGAAATCGAGCTCATCGACGGCGAGGAAGAAGCAGAGTTGATTTTTGAAAGCATCTTTCTGGCCGCCTGTATCGATCCTGACGAATCCTACATGAGTATAGACGTCGGTGGCGGCAGTACTGAGATTACCTTTCTACGCAAAGGAAAACGCGAGAGATCCCGTTCGTTCAGGCTTGGCTCTGTCCGCTCCCTGCACGGTCAGCAAACGAATAAGGAGTGGGAGCGCTTTACCGCGTGGGTACAGAAACACGCTGCCCAGTTCCAGCCCAAGCATGCCATCGGCACGGGCGGCAACATCAACAAGATGCACAAACTGTGCGGCTTGAACACTCGCGAGCCGATGACTATTTCGCAGTTCGGCACCAAAATTGAGGAATTGACTGCCTGCAGCCCGAAGGCGCTGATTGAAGACCTGCGGCTCAAGCCGGACCGTGCCGATGTAATCCTGCCAGCGTCCGAGATTTACTATCGGGCGATGAAACAGGCCCGCCTCGACAGAATCTTCGTGCCGAAGGTGGGCCTTGCCGAGGGGGCTGCTCGCAAAATGTTTCGTCAGTACCTGTGAGCAGGCTCACGGCAAGCGGGCGTAACGGCGAAGCCGAAGCTTCTTTCGCCGGAGCGCCGGATTCATCCGGCCCCGTTGCGCCTTTAATGCCGGATGATCCGGCGCTCTGTGTTCTATTATTGTACTGTTGGCGGCATTTTTGCGGATACACGAGTTAGCCAGTGGTCGAGCTTTCCACGCAGTCCGCTCACCAACTCAGGGCGATCGTTCAGCAGGTTCTTCTGTTCCATAGGATCCTCGGCAAGGTTGAACAAGGCATCCTTGATCGTCCCATGTCCGTCGTATAGCTTCCAGTCGCCCGACAGAATCGTGCTGCCCATGAAGTAGGTCACAGACGGGCGGTTGTGGGGATAATGCCAGTACAAAGCATCGCGCTCCAGCTTGTCCGCTCCCTTGAACAGTGGCAGCAGATCTAGGCCTTCGAGTTGGATTATTTCGGCAGTTGAGCCGCCAGCTGCATGCACGAAAGTGGGGAAAAAGTCCATGCTGGTGATGGGCGTATTACACGTGGTCCTGGCCGCAATTACGCCGGGCCAAGAGACCACCATTGGCACGCGGATCCCACCTTCCAACAGCGATCCTTTCTTGTCGGCCAGCCATTTCGTAGGCTTGTGTCCGCCGTTGTCCGAATAGAAGACCACCAGTGTATTGTTGAGCGTTTCAGTTGCTTCCAACGTATCAAGGACTTTGCCGATAGCATTGTCCATGCTCTCCAGCATCGCCCGGTACCGGTCGCCTCCGTTCTTTTTCACGAGATTCTTCGGGGCCTGGAATGGCGTGTGCACATTATACAGCCACAGGCTGAGGTGAAACGGCTGTGCTTGATCGGCCTCAATGAACGCGGCCGCTTCGTCAGCCAGGCGATCGGTCAGGTACTCGCCTTTCTTACGATTCTCAACCGTTCCGTTGCGGTAAGGATCGAACCAGGACCTTGGCTGTCCATAGGCACAGCCCCCGATGTTGCTGTCGAAGCCGAAGTGTTCCGGGTGGTAGTGGGCATCCACGATGCCATTCTTTGTCCCGATTGAGCCCTCGCCAGCGAGGTGCCACTTGCCGAGAAACCCAGTAGCATAGCCCTGCTTCTTGAGTTCACGTGCATAGCTGGGCATTTCGAGTGGGAGATGCAGCAGCGATTTGGCATCGCGTGGTCCGCCCTTTGGCGCTTTGCCCTCGTTGCCGGCCTTGCCCGGAATGTGCGTGGTGAGACCGATCTGTGCGGGCGACATACCGGTAATGCAGGCTGCGCGTGTTGGGGAGCACACGGTAGCCGCAGCATATGCCTTGGTGAACACCATGCCGCTCTTGGCCATACGCTCCAAGTTGGGCGTGTTGATCTCAGGGTTGCTATCATCGTAATCGACCCAACCCGGTCCTAGGTCGTCGGCCATAATGAAGACGATATTGGGCTTGTTTGCGATGGCACTGCTCGCACAGAGCAGAGCTGTGAGCAGGAGGGATAGGTGGGATGATTTCATTTGGTAGCCTTCTTCTTTTTTTTGTTCCTCTTGCTCTTGGGCACACTCTTTTCGGCTTTGGTGCGGGCTTTTGACAAGCTGTTCTTGCTGGGAGCTGTCGGCAGTGATGCCTTCCATGTCGCGATCATGTCGGAGAGCCGCTGGGCGATTTCTGGGTGATCTGCTACAACGTTCTTGGTCTCCGCCCAGTCGCTTTCCAGATCGTACAGTTCCATCCGCTCGGTTTTGCGATTTACCAGCAACTTCCATTTGCCATCGCGGATGGCGAGCGAAGGCCAGGTATATGACTGATTGTCGCCGCCCCGCCATTCCCAGAAGATGGGCTTGGTGCGTTGGAATTTCTGGCCTTTGAATGCAGTCAGGACGCTTTCGCCGTCTGGTTTGTACCAGGCTGGCAAGGCCACACTTGCCACCTCTAGGAAGGTCGGCAGCAGATCCACCGCTGTAATCACGGAGGTCGTATCGGTCTTGTTTGCCGGGACAACGTTCGGCCAGCGCACGACGAATGGCACGCGGATTCCGCCAGCAAACAGCGAGCGCTTCTCTCCTTTCAGACCGCCGGTTTCCCCGACCGAATAAAACTTGCCTAATCCCTGACCTTTGTGTCCTTTGTCCTCGGTCGAGTGCTCTGGACCGTTGTCTGTTGAGAAGACCACCAAGGTATTCTTGTCGATCTCCAACTCCTTCAGGAGCCCGAGGATTCGGCCGACGGCATCGTCGCCCTCGGCGATAATCGCAGCGTAAACCTGCTGGGCCTCGTCCAAGTGCGTGAACCTGTTCATGAACCGTTCTTGGGGCAAATGTGGTGTATGAGCTTCGTGCAACCATAAGTTGATGAAGAAGGGCCGGTCCTTAAACTCTCGGATAAAGGTCTCTGCGAGATCCACAGCAACTGATCCGCCCTTGGGAATCTCGTTTTGTTTTGACCCGTTGAAGGTGGCAAAACGGTCATAGCCGTAGGCATCCTCGGAAGGCGAGTCGGCGACACTGCCGAGATGCCACTTGCCAAAGTGCCCCGTGGCATATCCGGCCTCTTGCAGCATTCGCGGGAGCAGGGGGGCCTGTGGATCGAGCCAATCGGGCATACCACGCTTGATATGGGCTTTGATGCCTTGGAAGTGTTGATGCATACTGTGTCGGGCCGGAAACTGCCCA
>Ga0115566_10000792_pt1 | contig 27337 bp, 22 predicted proteins | sample COGITO_mtgs_1204_3_FD_87173 | JGI IMG/M metagenome (GOLD analysis project Ga0115566, IMG submission 87173) | Pelagic marine microbial communities from North Sea - COGITO_mtgs_120405 | ecosystem: Environmental > Aquatic > Marine > Epipelagic | place: Germany:Helgoland, sampling site Kabeltonne...
GTGGCCCAGTTCGAGCATTTCACTGCCCGTGCTCCAGATGACGACGCAGGGATGTTTGCGATCCCGGCGAAACATAGACTGCATGATGCAGCTGTAGTTCGTCAACCGAGCTGGTCAGTTGGGCGCTGATTGAGATCTCCGCAGGCTTTGACGACACGGTGGGCGTGGTCGCAGAAATGCCCCAGTGGGCGATGTGCTCGGGAGCCGTTTTGACCAGCCAGACATTGCGGTAGATGCCGCCGCCCAGATACCAGCGGGAGGACTTCTCCTTGTTATCGAGCCTGATGACGACGGTGTTGTCCTGGCCGACGTGCAGCTGATCTGTCAGGTCGATCCGAAACGATGAATAGCCATAGGGCCATCCTCCGACCTTGTCGCCATTCAGCCAGACGTTGGGGTTGGACATCGCGCCGTCAAATCAATACACACGCGTTTTTCAGCGTCGCTCTCGCTTTAACCAAAGGTCTTGCGGCACCAGCTGATTCCCAACCAGGGAAGCTTCCCATTCTGGTTGGGAGGATTGTCGCGAAACGGTCCTGCGATGCCCCAATCATGTGGCATTGTCAGCTCGCGCCAGCCGTCCTCGCCTAGGCCAAGTTTCTCTAAACCCGGAGGCTCGGGCAATTTGGTGCCATCGGGCACCGAGGCAAACCGGACACGCTTCAAGCCGGCATCAAAGGACATGCGCCAGCGGGCGCCAGCAATCACTGATTGGGGACTAGGCGAATTTGCACGGATTCGTCGCTAGGCTGGCGTCGGAAAGTCGACTCTTATTCGATCTTCGGCAGTGCTTCAATGAGTTAGACGCGCTTCACGTGACAAGTCGCGCAGGAGCAGACACCACCGCAGGCGCCTTCAATGCCGTCCACTTGGTTGTCCACCGCGATGCCCATGAGGGACCCTTCGGCGTTCTCCACGACAACAGTTTCAGCATCAGGTGTGATGTAGGTGACTTTGGGGTGGCACCGGAAAGGTAGCGGCGGCGCTCTTAACGGCAAGCGGCCGCGCAAGATGGGCTCATGTCACTGCGCATAATTTGCCGATCACAGCGGTTGCGGCCATGGCCAGCGCCCCCCAGAAGCAGACGCGAAGCGAGGCGGGGAGTAGCCGCGCGCCTCCTGCGCGCGCCGCAATAGCGCCAAGAACAGCCAGTGCGATCATGGCGACGGAGGGCACAGCAACTGTCAGCGTAGAAAGTGGGAGCATCGGCACCATGGCAACGGGTATGCCAGCGCCAGCGGCAAAGGTAATTGCAGACCACCAGGCGGCTTGGAAGGGGCGCGCGGAAAGCTCTTGGGTGATGCCGATCTCATCCCGTGCGTGGGCGCCGAGCGCGTCATGGTCCATCAACTGTCGTGCCACCTCTTGGGAAAGCTCTTGGGACAATCCGCGGTCCTGGTAGATCTCGGCAAGCTCCTCAAGTTCTCCATGCCAGTTCTCGGACAGAGCGCGTCGTTCAAGGACCAAGTCAGCCTGCTCGGTATCCTCTTGGGATTTTACCGAGACGTACTCTCCGGCCGCCATCGACATCGCGCCAGAAACCAGCCCGGCAATCCCAGCCACCAGTACCCCGCGCCCATCTGTGCCAGCGGCTGCTACCCCCACGATCAAGCTGGCCGTAGAGACGATGCCGTCATTGGCACCAAGAACTGCTGCGCGGATCGAGCCGGTGTGTTGAGTGCGGTGAGATTCTTCGTGAGCCGACGCCATGATTTCAATCCAGCGGCTGTGGAGTTCGGAACGTTATTCTTCGAATGTGCCTGTCGGTTGACCGTCGACAATGGCAGCAGGCCGCTCGCAGCTGCTCTGCAGCTCAACCTTCGCACCGGCATCGGCGGAGGCCAAGACCGACTCCATCGCTTCGAGCACGTGATTGACAAGGGCGCCGTCGGCGCGGAACTTGCGGCCGGAGCGAATCGCGTAGGCCATGTCGGCCAGGCCGGCACCGCGTTGGTACTCTGGATGGCCGGTCGTCAGCGGCATGACTTCCCATTCATCACGCTCGCGGGAGGCACGAATCTCGCCGCCGAAACCATTGGGGTCGGGGACGCAGATGGTCCCTTCGGTACCGTAAATTTCGATACGAGGCAGGCTATTCTGCCAGACATCGAAACTCATGATCATGGTGCCGATCGCCTGACTGGCGAAGTTGAGCGCCGTGGAGATGTGGGTCGGAGTTGCAACCGGAATCACGGTGCCGTTCTTGGGCTCGCTAGTGATCGTGCGCGTCGGAAATGTCGCGCGCGCGCTGGAGGAGACGGATGCGATTGGCCCCATGAGATTGACCAGCGCGGTCAGGTAGTACGGCCCCATGTCGAACAGCGGGCCACCACCGACTTGGTAGTAAAACTCGGGGCTGGGGTGCCAGTTCTCATGGCCGTGTCCAACCATGAACGCGACGGCGGCAATCGGCTCACCAATGGTGCCAGCATCAATCAGGCGACGACAGGTTTGGCCGCCATCTCCGAGAAAGGTGTCGGGGGCACCGCCTACCAGCAGGCCACGCGCCGCGGCTGCTTTCACCACTGCGTTGCCCTCGGCGCTGGTCAGCGCGAATGGCTTCTCCACGTAAGTATGCTTACCATTTTCGATGGCGAGCGTATTCACCGGAGCATGGCCCAGCGGCGTCGTAAGGTTGAGCACCAGCTCCACATCGTCGTTTGCCATCAGTTCATCGACGCTGCAGGCAGTTGGAATCTCCCACTTATCCGCTTGGGAGCGGGCGCGATCTAGATCAAGATCGGCAACCGCGATCATATCAATGCTTTCGAAGACCTCGTTGGCTTTGAAATAAGCGTTACTGATGTTGCCGCAGCCTACGACACCGACGCGTACTGGCTCGATAGTCATGCGCGGAAGGTTTGCTCTCGATCAGGCCCGGTAGAAATCAGGGAGATCGGGGCGCGCAGCAGCTCGCTGACACGCTCGAGGTAGCGCTGCGCTTTCTCGGGGAGTGCATCCCAGCTGCGCATCTCTTCGGTGCTTTCCTGCCAGCCGGGCCAGCTCTCATAGGTCGGCACAACGCGGGCCAGATCATCAATGTCGGCCGGAACGCCTTCCACGGGCTCGCCGTCGAGTGTGTAGCCGGTGCAAATCTTGATCTCGTGGAGATGATCGAGAACGTCCAGCTTGGTGACAGCCAACGAGGTAACGCCGTTGAGCATGATCGCGTAGCGAGCTGAGACGGCATCAAGCCAGCCGCAGCGGCGCGGACGCCCGGTGGTGGCGCCAAATTCGTTACCAGCCCTGCGAAGCTCGTCGCCAGCGGCATCGTCAAGCTCGGTGGGGAAGGGCCCCTCGCCGACGCGGGTCGCGTAGGCTTTGACCACCCCGAGCACTTCGCCCACCGACTGGGGCGGTAGCCCGGCGCCAGTGCAGATGCCACCGATGGTGGTGTTGCTGCTAGTGACGTAAGGATACGTGCCAAAATCGATGTCCAGCCAGGATCCTTGCGCGCCTTCGAGCAGGATATCCTGTTCCTGCTCCAGTGCTTTGTGCAGGAGCAGCACAGTGTCACAAACCATCGGTCCAAGCATCTCTGCCGCGTCGGCGACGCGTGCCCACTCCGTCTCGAGGTCGAGGGTGTCGACACCAGCATTGGTAAAGATCGTATTGTAGCGCTCTAATTGCGCCGTAAACTTCTCGCGCAGGCGCTCCGGTCGCGCCAGATTGACGCCTCTGATTCCGATGCGGTTCGCCTTGTCTGCGTAGGTCGGGCCAATGCCGCGCCGCGTGGTTCCGATTGTGCGTTCACCTGCTGCGGATTCGCGCAGCCCATCCATTTCTTTGTGGTATTGGAAAACCAAATGGGCTCGGTCGCTGATGCGAAGTCGATCACGGACCGAGATGCCCATTGCTTCCAGTTCACGTACTTCGCCAGCCAGTCCGATGGGATCGACCACTACGCCATTGCCGATAACACAGATGCTGTCGTCTCGCAGGATTCCGGATGGAATCAGATGGAGGACAAACTTCTTGCTATCAAACTCGACAGTATGTCCTGCGTTATTGCCTCCCTGGAAACGGGCGACGATGTCGGCTCCCTGGCTCAGATAGTCGATAATCTTGCCTTTTCCCTCATCTCCCCATTGCACGCCAAGCAGTCCGGTCACGGCCATAGTGAATCAACCTTGTATATACTAATTACGAATAAAAAAGTGGTGAATGCCCCATGAATGAGGCTAGATCCTGAGCGTGCTGTCTGCACGCCCGGGTTAATGCGATTGCTTATTCCCGGTGTAGGCGATCTGCAGGGTCAACGGCAACTGTGGCTTAGTGCCGCTGATGTCGTTGAAACCGATGCGCAGATAGTGAATGCCCGCCGGGGCATCGTCCGGGATTATGAAGCGTCGCGAAAATGTGGCCCGCTCCTGCGGTGCAAGATCGCCAAGGTAGAACATTTTTCCATCCAGCCAGTTCCAACGGCTTAGTGAGCGGCCCAGTAGTCTGACAACATCACCATTCTCTCCGCGGTTGCTGAGCTTGAGGGTGAGGGTGGCGATTTCACCGGGCTTGTAGATCTGCTTGTCCCATTCAGCCGCGGCTTTGAGGTTCTTTGGATAGGACTTCTTCTGGTATTCGTAGGAGATGCCCATCTTGTTGTTGAACTCGGCGCGCGTTAACTCCACGTGGCAGGCACCGTCGGACTGATTACTGAAGACGATCTGCACACTCGCCTGGCGCAAATCTTCAAGCTGCAGTAACACGGCTTCGTCGGCATCAAGAAGAACGCCGGTGTCATTGGTCCGGGCAGTTGTTTCGGGCCCCTCGCCAGCGTGGTATCGAAACGCCCTGTTCGCGGCGGGAGCCAACTCGTTCACTTCTTCCGTGCGCTCTGGCTCTCCCTGGATGAACTGCCCAGGAACGACGGAGCGGAATCCCGGGTCGTCTGGGTTGCTGGGATCACGAGTGACGATGAGCTTCTCGTAGATTGCGCGGCGAAAGATCTCTGCGCGATCAAACATTACGATTTGGAAGGCAAGCTTCCCGTCCAGATAGCCGAGGAATTGGCCGCGCAGGAATGGATTACTCTGACGGCTGATTTCTTCAGTGCGCACCATCCGACCGCGGTACACGTCGGAGGTTTCGGCGGCGAACATGGCCGTACAGAGCAGAAGTGAGAGTACGGTGAACCGGGGCATCATTCTGTCACCTCGGCGAGTTCTTGGAGATAGAGTTTCTTGGCGTGTGCGACTGACGTCACGTAATGAGTGGTCAGCTTTGGATGAGTGGCCTCGGGCAACTCACCGGCCACGTCGCCCGTGGTGACGATCGTACGAAACTTGCCGCCGAACATGTTTACGGCATCCGAGCGACGGTGGTCCTTGATCTCGTACTTGTCGCTTGCCCAGCATGTCACTTTCTCCAAGCGTTGGAGCAGGTCCGCGCTGGGCAAGTGATAGGCGGATGTCTTATCCATCCACCCATGGTACCCAACGACTCCATAATAGGTCAACCCGCGCAGCGAAAGCCGTGGGGTGGGGGAGCTGAATACACCTTCAAAGCTAATGTCATGGGTGGGCTGTGGGAGGAGCTTGTTCAGCTTCTCGGGGGGGATAGCGCGGTCGTTGAGGTAGGCCACATACATGCCCTCGGTCAGTGCTTCGCTGAGGTATTGGACATCGGCACCTTGAACCACGCGACGAAAGCGCATGCCGTGGCTGTTGCGAACCTCATTCGGGAGCTGCAGGCGCTGGAAGGCGGCGTAGAGGTGGCGACGAATCGCAGCAGCGTCATCGGCAGATAGCAACGGACCCAATTCGTCGAGCGAATCTGCGGCACTGGCGTAGAGCTGGTATTGGGCGTCGAGCGATTTCTCGCGATAGACGTTGCGAATCAGGGTGCGCAATTCGCGTCTCGATTCAGCGATGTCCTCCGCGGCACCATCCACGAAAAGCGGATCCTGCGCGGTGCTGGTCGGTACGACCAGCGCGAAGATGAGGATGAGAACGTGCGATACTACACGCTGGAACGAAAGCATACGAAGAGTTTGGCCTTTCATTGAACCACAGAGCGATTAGACTATATCTTTCCCAATTCCCAATGCAAACATGCGGAGTTTGGGACGATACGCCCCGTCGGTGAAATGACAACACCGTAGCTGCCAGCAAGGAATCTTTATGAACATAATTGACGGCAAGACTGTAAGCCGCCTTTCTTTTGAACGCACCACCTCCGCGGTCCAGCGCCTGCGGGACCGCGACATCTCTCCCTGCCTCGCGGTGGTCGTGGTCGGCGACGACCCAGCCTCACACGTGTATGTGAACAGTAAGGTGAGGCGGTCGAACGCGCTTGGAATTGGTTCTCAGAAGTTCGCCATGCCACACGAGACCACACAGCAGGAGCTGTTGGATCGCGTGCGGGCGCTCTGCGAGGACGATGCCGTGGACGGGATCCTCGTACAATCGCCTCCGCCCGCGCACATCGACGAGCGCGCGATCATCGAAGCGATGGATCCGGCGAAGGACGTAGATTGCTTCCATCCGTACAACGCGGGCAAGCTCGCGATTGGGGATACCGACGGGTTACTGCCCTGTACTCCCGCAGGTGTGATTGAACTGCTGGCTCACTACGAGATCGAGACCAGCGGTAAGCATGCGGTAGTCATCGGTCGCTCAAATCTGGTGGGGAAGCCGCTGGCGCAATTGCTGGCTCGGAAGCACCCGCAGGGAAATGCGACTGTATCGTTATGCCACTCGCGCACGCCGGACTTAGCTGCCTTTACCCGTTCAGCGGACATTGTGATCGCCGCGGTCGGTTGCCCAGGCATGGTAACCGGTGACATGATCAAGCCGGGAGCGGTGCTGATCGACGTGGGAATCAACAAAATTGACGCGCCCGAGACTAAGAAGGGCTATCGCCTGGTCGGAGACATCGATGAGGCGAGTGTGACTGAAAAGGCTGGCTGGCTCACCCCGGTGCCTGGCGGAGTCGGCCCTATGACCATTGCCATGTTGATGCGCAACACGGTCGTGGCAGCCTGTCGCCGGCGCGGCGTCGCCATTGAGGACATCTGTTACTAATATGCCGATCAAACACGGTATCTCTTCGAACACCCTTAAGATAATCCGCAGACTTCACGACGCTGGCTACGACGCCTACGTCGTCGGCGGTGCCGTCCGGGACTTGCTCCTGGACATCGACCCCAAAGATTATGACTTATCTACGAATGCCACGCCCGAACAGGTGAAGGAAGTCTTTGGCCGCAAGGCCATGATCATCGGCCGCCGCTTCCGGCTCGTCCATGTGCGGATGGGGCCGGAGCTGTTCGAAGTGAGCACATTTCGGCGGGAACCCACCGAGGAAGAGCGCAAGGGCAGAAATGAAGACAGCGGCCTGATGGTCTGGCGGGACAATGAATTCGGCACGGTTGAGCAGGATGCCTCTCGCCGTGACTTTACGGTCAACGCGATCTTCTACGATCCGTTGCGGGCAGATCATGAAGTCCTCGATTTTGTCGGCGGCGTCGCCGATATTGAGAACTGCGTGGTCCGAACCATCGGTGACCCGCGTACGCGGATGCTGGAAGATCCGGTAAGGATGCTGCGGGCCTGCAAGCTTGTCGCGCAGTATGATTTCAAGCTAGAACCCAAGCTCCGGACCGCGATTATAGATGAGGCCCATCGCCTTGCGGATTCATCCAGCGCCAGACTGATCGAGGAGTTCTTTAAGATTGCGCAGAAACCCCACTGCGCCTCAACCTTGACCTGCATGCGCGAACTCAGGCTGCTCAAATTTTTTCTGCCCGTGCTGGACGAGGCCTGGGATCATCCAGTCGGAGATGAATGCGTAAAGATGCTCGCCGCTCGCGATAGCCTGCTGGCTGCTGGCGAGATTTATCCATCGCGCGCAACGGCCCTCTCGTGCCTGTTTCTGCCGCTGTTCTGCGAGTACATGGACTGCGAAGAGGGAACTTGTTGGCGTAGCTTCATGGGCATTGACAAGGAGCTTAGCCGCTGGCTGCGAAAGCAGATGCAGCCGTATAATGTACCGAAGCACTTGATCGCCAAAACGCGTGACGCGCTGATGATTCTGGCCAAGATTGTACATGGCAAGGAGAATCGTCGGGGACGCAAGCAACTTCAGGACAGCCGAGCCCGCGATACGCTGCTCGCGTATCAAACAGCATTCGGCAAAAAACTGCGCCCTTCCGAGGACTTTATGGAAGGCGAGGGCGACTTCTCGGAACAGTCAGAGCACTGAAGGGCGTCTCCATAGCCAAAATAGCACGCAGTCAAACCGCACGTCCTCGAGCAGAGTCGAGAACGTGCGGCCGATCGGCGAGTCAGCCCAGAACGGACTTGACGGTCGAGCCGATGTCAGCGGGCGACTCCGCGACCGAGATGCCACACTCGCGCATGATCTGCATCTTTGCCGCTGCGGATTCATCCGCACCGGAAACGATGGCGCCAGCATGGCCCATGCGCCGTCCGGCAGGGGCAGTGCGGCCGGCGATGAAACCGATCACCGGGGTGTCGATGCTGTCTCGCACATGTTGCGCTGCTTCGATTTCCATCTGGCCACCGATCTCGCCAATCATGACGACAGCGTCGGTATCGGGATCTTGGTCGAACATGTCCAGCAGTTCGATCATGGTGGTCCCGATGATGGGATCACCGCCAATTCCAATGCAAGTGGACTGCCCGTAGCCTTCGCAGCAAAGCTGATGGACAGCCTCATAGGTCAGGGTGCCGGACTTGGAGATGACGCCGACGCGACCTTTCTTAGCGATGTGCCCTGGCATGATCCCACACTTGGCCTGGCCAGGGGTGAGTAGGCCGGGACAATTTGGGCCAATCAGCCGCGCACCACGAGCGCGAACGAACGGAGCGGCGATGGCCATGTCAGCCACGGGAATTCCTTCGGTGATGCAGACGATCAGCTCGATCCCCGCAGCCGCTGCTTCCATCACGGCATCTGCCGCGAATGGGGCGGGGACGAAGATTAAGCTGACGTTTGCGCCAGTTGCGTCGCGCGCTTGGGCGCAGCTGTTGAATACCGGAACATTGCTGTCGAGTGCGGTCTGACCACCCTTGCCTGGGGTAACGCCGCCGACGACGTTGCCGCCGTACTCGTGACATTGGTTCCCATGAAAGGTGCCTTCCGCACCAGTGATGCCCTGAACGATGATACGCGAGGATGCGTCTAGTAGAATTGCCATTTGTATGTTCCTCGTACGTGGATTAGCGGGACGCAGCGGCGACAACTTTGGTCGCTGCTTCGTCCAGTGAGTCGGCTGGCTCGATGGCCACACCGGATTCGTCGAGAATCTTGCGTGCTTCTTCCGCGTTGGTGCCCGCCAGACGGACCACCACAGGGACCTTCAAGTCCAACTCGCGCACTGCAGCAATGATTCCATTGGCGATGCGATCACAGCGGACGATGCCGCCGAATACATTCACCAGCACCGCTTTTACGGCCGGATCGGAAAGGATAATGCGGAAGCCATTTTTGACGGTTTCCACGTTCGCAGCACCACCGACATCCAAAAAGTTAGCCGGGTCGCCGCCCTTCAACTTGATGATGTCCATCGTGCCCATTGCCAGTCCCGCACCGTTCACCATGCAGCCGACGCTGCCATCGAGCTTGATGTAGTTCAGGTTGGACTTGGAGGCTTCCACCTCTGTCGGGTCTTCTTCGGCCGTGTCGCGCATCGCGGCAATCGCCTTCTGGCGGTACAGCGCGCTGTCGTCGAAATCAAACTTGGCATCCAGCGCGTTGATGTGACCGTCATCGGTCAAGACCAGCGGATTGATTTCCATGAGCGATGCGTCGGTCGACACAAAGGTCTTGTAGAGGCCAGCGACAATCTTGCAGGTTTCTTTGAAGGCCTGCCCAGTCAATTCCAGGGCATAGCCGACTTCGCGGCACTGAAAGGGCTGGATGCCGTAGGTGGGGTCGACCCAAATCTTGCGAATTTTCTCGGGAGTGCTGTGAGCGACTTCCTCGATGTCCATGCCGCCTTCGGTCGAGACGATGATCACGATCTGTCCGCAGCTGCGGTCCAGTGTGAAGGCGAGGTAGTACTCACTGGCAATGTCCAGGGCTTCGGCGACTAGGATCTTGCGAACCTTCTGGCCAGCGGGACCGGTCTGGGGGGTGACCAGCTGCATGCCAAGAATGCGATTTGCTTCCTCCCGGGCACCTTCGACTGTGGGGCAGAACTTTACGCCGCCGCCTTTGCCGCGACCACCGGCGTGGATCTGAGCCTTGATGACCACGGCCTCGGTGTTGTACTCGCTGCGCACGCGATCGATGGCTTCATTGATCTGTGCCGGGTCGTCGACCACCACGCCAGTCTGCGCGGGGATCCCATTCGCGATCAGTAGTTCTTTTGCTTGATACTCGTGAATCTTCACGGTGTTTCCTCTGTTGAGATGATGTCGTTATCAGTTTGAAAAAACAAAAAGGCGCGAGCCCCCGCCACTGTCCGGGTGGTGGGTGCTCGCGCCTCTCCTTATACCTAGGCTTTCGCTCAGGAAAGTCTGCGTGTACGATCAGCGAATTGCTTCATGATCGTGGCCTTCAAGTCAGAAGTAACCGGCGCGTAGCGCTTGAACTCCATCGTGAACTGCGCTTTGCCCTGAGTCAGGCTGCGCAGGTCACCGACGTAGCCGAACATCTCGGACAGCGGAACATCTGCCTCGACGATCGAATCGGATTCGCGTTCGCTGGTCTGCGTGATCATGCCGCGGCGTGAGCTGAGGTTACCAATCACGGAACCTTGGAACTCAGTCGGGGTTTCGATCTCAACAGCCATCAGCGGCTCAAGGATGGTCGGCCCAGCCCTCTCATACGCTTCGCGGAATGCACCACGTGCTGCGCTTTGAAAGGCCATGTCACTGGAGTCAACGGCATGGAAGGCACCGTCGTTCAGCACCATCTTGACATTTACGATCGGGAAGCCGATGAGCGTACCTTCGCCCATGCAGCCTTGGAACCCCTTGTCTACACTTGGGATGTACTCGCGCGGAATGTTACCGCCCTTGACGTTGTCTTCGAAGACGTAGTTTTCTTCGATTTCTTCGTCTGTCTGCGGTTCCATCGAGCCCGAGACACGAGCGTACTGGCCGGAACCACCAGTCTGCTTTTTGTGCGTGTAGTCGAAGGCTGCCTTGTTGATGATGGTTTCACGATAGGCAACTTGCGGTGCACCAGTCGTTACTTCCGCCTCATACTCGCGCTTGAGGCGTTCCACGTACACTTCAAGATGAAGCTCACCCATGCCGGAGATGACCGTTTCGCCTGACTCGTCATCGAAGGCGACGCGAAAGGTCGGGTCTTCCTTCATGAAGCGGTTCAGGCCCTTGGACAGGTTCTTCTGCGACTTCTGGTCGACTGGAGCAATGGTCATGTCGATCACTGGGTTCGGCACGTGCATCGACGTCATGTTGTAGCTGAGCGTACCGTCGGTAAACGTGGTGCCTGTCGCACAGTCGATCCCAAACAAAGCGACGATATCACCTGCATGTGCTTCGTCGATATCTTCCGTCTTGTTCGAGTGCATGCGGATCAAGCGGCCCACGTTGTACTTACGTCCATTGGACTGATTGTAGATCTGCGAGCCCTTACTCAGACTACCTTGATAGACGCGCATGTAGTTCAGCTGGCCGTACTGGCCGTCTTCGAGCTTGAACACGTAGGAGACCAGCGGCAGGCTGGCGTCGGATTCCAGGGTCACGGGCGCTTCGTCGTTCTCCAAGTCCAGCGCGACATTCGGAACATCGTAAGGATTCGGCAGATAAGCAGTCACAGCATCCAGCAGCGTCTGTACACCCACGTTCTTGTAGGCAGAGCCCATGAACACTGGTGTCATCTCCTGAGCCAGTGTCGCCTTGCGAACGGCCGCGTAGATCAGCTCGGCTGGGACGTCTGCGCCTTCGAGATGCAGCTCCATGATTTCATCGCTGAAGTCGGAGCAGGCATCGAGAAGCATCTCGCGACGTTCTTCGACCGTGTCTGCGAGATTCTCGGGAATGGCGACCTCAATGACGTTCTCGCCTTTCTCGCCTTCGAACTCAAAGGCTTTCATCTCGACCAGATCGATGATCCCCTTGTGGGCATCTTCGACGCCAATCGGCACCTGCATGGCCACTGCGTTTGTCCGCAGCATTTCTTTTAGCTGGCGAACCACCCGAAACGGATCTGCGCCGGAACGGTCCAGTTTATTCACGAAAGCGATGCGCGGGACATTATAGCGCCGCATTTGGCGGTCGACGGTGATTGTCTGTGACTGCACGCCACTGACAGAGCAGAGCACCAAGATCGCGCCGTCGAGCACACGCAGGGAGCGTTCGACTTCGATCGTAAAGTCCACATGTCCCGGGGTGTCGATGATGTTAATCGTGGTATCCTTCCATTCCGCACGTGTACATGCAGAGCAGATCGTGATACCTTTCTCACGCTCGAGGTCCATATGATCCATCGTTGCGCCGACACCGTCTTTGCCGCGCACTTCGTGAATCTCATGGATGCGGCCGGTATAATAAAGAATGCGTTCGGTAAGTGTGGTTTTACCGGAGTCGATATGCGCGCTAATTCCGATATTGCGTACATTGTCAAAAGGTCTGGAAGACATGGGCTACCCCTGCTGAAACACGTCGTGTTCTAGGCACGCTCGTTCTCAACTAAGAAAACCAGCGTGCGCGAAAAGGGCGGTACATTCCGGAGTTCCGCGATTCTGTCAACCTACGAGTCGGGGCGGGGCGGAGCTCATAGATGGCCCATCAGCCCTCGAAACCGGTGCGCAGCGGCGGGGCGTGCGCGCGGGACGGGTGTATAGTGCACGCGCAACACAGAACTAGCGATCAGGACAACACAGAGACCCATGGGAAAGACGATATTGTTTCTCGCCGATGGCATGGCCGACGATGCTCTGCCGGAACTGGGTGGAAAAACCCCCGTGCAGCACGCTCACACCCCCAACATGGACCGGATTGCACGGGATGGAGCCAGCGGCACGTTTCTGACCCTGCCTGCAGGATTTCCTACCTCGTCGGATGTCGCGAACATGTCTGTGCTGGGCTATGACCTCGCGAAGTTCTACTGCGGCCGCGGCCCGCTCGAGGCCATGAGCCAAGAGATTGATCTAGCGCCTGATGATGTCGCCTTTCGTTGTAACCTGATCTATGCAGACGGCGACACATTAGTGGATTACAGCGGTGGCCATATTGAGCACGATGATGCCGAGCAAATCATGCACGACTTGGCAGAGGCCTTCAATTCCCAGGAGCTATCGTTCTTCCCAGGCGTCAGCTACCGAAATCTGCTGATCCTGCACGGCTCACAATTCTGTGATCGTGTGACCTACGAGAAGCCCGATGCATCCCAAGGTATGCACATCCCTGACTTGTTGATCAAGCCCGCAGATGACTCTAAAGAAGCCCGCCATACCGCTGATTTCGTGAACCGGCTGCAGGCGCGGTCCCGCGCGTTTCTGGAAGAGCACCCGATCAATGCCGCCCGCAAAGAACCTGCGAATATGATCTGGCCTTGGAGCCCGGGAAAGCGTCCGCGCATGACCCCGTTTAAGCAGAAGTACGGCGCTAGCGGTGCCGTCATCAGCGCGGTCGATGTAATCTTCGGCTTAGGGCGCTGTGCGGGCATGGACATCATTCGGGTCGAAGGAGCCACCGGCTTTGTCGATACGAACTATGAAGGAAAGGCAGACGCCGCCGTGGATGCCCTGCGCACGCACGACTTCGTCTATCTGCATGTCGAGGCTATCGACGAATGCGGTCACATGGGCGACCTCAAACTCAAGCTTCAGGCCATTGAGGATATCGACCGGCGCTTGATGGGGCGCGTCATGGAGCAGCTCGAAGGCCAGGACATCACCTACCTGATCCTCCCCGATCACCCAGTCCCGGTTCATCAGCGCATCCACACGCGCGATCCCGTGCCAGTCTCCATCTCTGGCCCCGGCATTAGCTCTGACGGGTGTACCTTCTACAGCGAGATCGACGCACCGAATGGATCACTTGGCCTGATGAAAGGCGACGAACTGATGAAGCTCGCCGTTCGCGGAACGGTCGCCGACTGATCCCACACTGGCGGATCAGGAACACGGTGACAGCGCAGCGATTGCAGGCAGAGTGCTGACATGCCAGACCTGATCGAAGAGCTCACGCGTGTGATTCAAGGCGATGTCCTTTCGGACACCGTCAGTCTCGGCGTGTATGCCACCGACGCCAGCGTCTACGAAGAAGTGCCGCGCGTGGTCGTCGTGCCACGCGATGAGAATGATGTCCGGCAGGCGGTTGCGATCTCCGCAAGCCATGGCGCCACCATCCTGCCGCGAGGCGGCGGGACCAGCCTTGCAGGGCAAGCCAGCGGCCCGTCCTTGATTCTGGATTTCTCCAAGTACATGGACCGGCTGGTGGCGTTGGATGTCAGCGATCGGCGCGCGCGCGTGCAGCCAGGCATGGTTCGTGACGTCCTGAACGAAAAACTGCTCGAGCATCGTCTGCATTTCGGGCCAGACCCGGCGACCTCCAGCCGCGCTAATTTTGGCGGCATGATCGGCAATAACTCCTCCGGGACCCGCAGCATTCTCTATGGCAAGACCGTCGACCATGTCGTCGCCTTGAAAGTGCTGCTGGTCGACGGGACCATCGTCGAGTTTACCGAGCAGGACGCAGGTGGCGTGGCAGCCAAGGTCGTTGCCGGAGGCCGCGAAGGCGAACTATACGCGGGCATGAAGGCCTTGATCGAAGCACAACGTGACGAAATCATCGCGCGCTTCCCTAAGGTGATGCGCCGCGTCGGTGGGTATAATCTGGATGAGCTGCTCGATGGCAACTGCGTGAACCTCGCCAAGTTGATTTGCGGCAGCGAAGGCACCCTCGGTGTGATTCTGGAAGCCACCGTTTCGCTGGATCCATTGCCCAACGAGACTTGTGTCGGGGTCTACCATTTCGCCGATCTGCTGGAAGCGATTCGCGCCGTGGAACCCATTCTGGCATTCGAGCCTGCCTGTGTCGAAGTGCTCGACGGCTACGTGCTTTCGCTCGCGCGGGACAACCACGAAACCCGTCCGCACCTGCACATGATCCAAGGCGAGCCTTCCGCGCTCCTGATCGTTGAGTATCACGGGAGCACACATGAGGAGGCGCTTAACCGCGCGCGCCAGACCATCGAGGCGCTGCAAGAGGCCGGGCTGGGCCATCACTATCCCATTTGCGAAACTGCTGAAGATCAGGCATCCATCTGGACCGTGCGCAAGGCTGGCCTTGGGCTGCTGTTGGGAATGAAGGGGGATCGCAAGCCGTTGGCCTTCATCGAGGACGCAGCCATTCCCGTTCCCGTGCTTCCAGAATACATCGAGAAGGTCCAAGCGCTTTGCAATGCTCGCAATGTCCCTGTCTGCATGTATGGGCACGCCAGCGTCGGCGTGATCCACGTGCGGCCAGTCTTGGATTTGCGGAGTTCGCAAGATATCGAACACTTCAAGCAGATCTCACAACAGACCTATGAACTTGTCAAGCACTACAAAGGCTCTTGGAGCGGAGAGCATGGCGACGGCCGCGTCCGCGGCCCCTACAACCAGGACTTCTTCGGCGATCAGCTCTATCAGGCTTTTATTGACGTAAAGCACCTGTTCGATCCGGAGAACCGGATGAATCCGGGAAAAATCATCGAATGCGGCCCGATCGACGCGCACCTGCGCTACGGCGAGACCTATCGCCCGGACGTTCCGGACACGCATTTTCATTTTCGGGAAGACGGCGGGTTTGCCGCCGCAGTCGAGCTTTGTTCCGGGGTCGGCGCCTGCCGTAAGACCCAGAGTGGCACCATGTGCCCCAGCTTCATGGCCACTCGCGATGAAGAGCATTCGACCCGCGGACGGGCCAACGCCATGCGTCTGGCCATGACCGGGCGCCTGGGCAAGGAGCAGCTGTGCGGCCCCCGCATCCAGGAAGCGCTGGCGCTCTGCCTCTCTTGCAAAGGCTGTAAAGCAGAGTGCCCTAGCAATGTCGACCTCGCCCGGCTCAAAAGTGAGGTCCGCCAGATGTACTACGATGCGCATGGCAGCACACGCCGCGACCGGTTGATTGCGAACTCCGCAGATTCGGCTCGCACAGTCGCAGGCTGGAAAGCACCCATCGTCAATGCGCTTGCGGGCAGCCGCGCAATCCGCGGTCTGACCGCCGGAATCACCGGCATGCATCCCGGCCGGGTGCCGCCAAAATACGCCGCGCGGCCATTGGAAGAGGAGTTCGAGCCCCACCCAGGAACGCGGGGCAAGGTTGCGCTGTTCGCAGATACCTATGCAAACTTCCACGAGCCCCAGACCGGACGCGCCGCCGTTCGGCTTCTCCGCGAGTGCGGCTATGAGGTTCTGCTGGCCAACGTCGGCTGTTGTCAGCGCCCTCGGATTTCTCACGGCTTTCTTCGTGAGGCGAAGGCGTTGGGAACCGAAACAGCGTTGCAGCTTGATGGCTTTCTGCGCGAGGGCATTCCCGTGGTCGTCTTGGAGCCCAGCTGCGCCTCGGCACTGGTCGACGACCTCCCGGACCTGCTCGATGACGTTGAACTGGGCGAGCGGATGCGCAAAGGAATCCTGATGATCGACCAGTTTCTCGCTGCGCAGCGGGAAGCTGGCGTGTTATCGGGCTCGTTTGAGGCAGACAGCGACCTCTTGATCCACGGCCATTGCCATCAGAAGGCGTTATTTGGCACCCAGGCTATGAAGACCTTGCTGGCAGGCAGCGGCAAGAAAGTTGCGGAGATCGCAGCTGGCTGCTGTGGAATGGCTGGCTCATTCGGCTACGAGACTGAGCACTACGAACTCTCCAAGAAGATTGCTGCAGATCGCCTGCTCCCGGCAGTGGAAGCCTGTCCTGCGGATACCGAACTGGTCGCCTGCGGCTTCAGTTGTCGCCATCAGATCGCCGACTTAAGTGAGCGAACCGCCCGACACTGGGTCGAACTCGTGCACTATCAGGACTCTGACTGAAAAGGTCAGGCTAACTCATTCGGTTCGCCTGCTGACGTCTGAATCCCGCTGTTTGACGATCCTCGCGCATTGGCCTTAAGCGGTCGGCTAGGGGGAACTCCAATGGGATGCTATGTGCTCTTTCAGCCTTGCGAAGCATCTGCTGTCGATGTGGAGTTCGTCTACCTTGGCAGAGATGTGGGGCAGGGCGCAGTCTTTAGTCGAGAGGGCGCAGGGCAACTGCTCCCGATTACTGAGGATGGTGGCGCATTCTTGGATCGGCCGACTGGGTCACGGTGGACTATCCTGGGGCAGGCGCTCGAGGGCTCGCTAAAAGGCCAATCCCTGACGCCGATTCACCATACCTCTATCTTCTGGTTTGCGTGGGATGCCTTTTACCCGGAAGCGTTGCGGACCGATCGGTTTGCAGGCGGTCGCAAAAGTCCCGATCCACGGTAGTTTTCATCCCGGTTCATCACGACGGCGGGACATTGTACACTATGCGTTTTTTGCACACCATGATTCGAGTCGGCAATCTCGAGCGTTCCATTGCTTTCTACACAGGAATTCTCGGCATGCAGCTTCTTCGCCAGCGTGACTACCCGGACGGGAAATTCACCTTGGCGTTTCTAGGCTATGGCAGTGAGAGTGAAAAGACCGTACTTGAATTGACCTATAACCATGGTGTCGAGGACTATGATCTGGGCGACGCTTTTGGCCATATCGCGATCGAAGTGCCGGACGTGTACAAGGCGTGCGATGATATCCGCGCCAAAGGCGGAAACGTCGTACGCGATGCGGGCCCGATGAAATCCGGCACGACGATCCTAGCATTTGTTGAAGATCCGGACGGGTATCGGATCGAACTCCTTGGGCCGCGCTGAGTGATGCCCAATCGCGCACTGCAGTACGCATTAGCTCAAACGCGTGCGTTGCGTTCGCCCAGTTCGGTCCTATACCCAACCGGTTTTACCCGCTCCGAATTCTAGCTCGAAAGTAACCGCACCAGCGGGATTCCACCCACATGCCAATGAAGCTCAAGATAGAGGGGCGACTCAAGAACGCCCAACTTCAACTGCTGCGCGAAGGCAAGACGCAGTGTCTCGAGTGTCGGAACGAGTATCCGGTCGGAGGCGAGCCACTGCAGCAGCACGAGTGTCCGCAGTGTGGCGCAGAAAATCTGACTCCGTGTAACATCGGAAAATACTGGTTATTCGGCCTGATCGGCGGAGGCGGCATGGGAGCTGTCTACCAAGCCTATCACGAAGACAAAGGGCACTTGATCTTCGCTCTTAAGCTGGCTCCCTATCACTCCGAGTTTCAGGACAAAATGGAAGAGGCGCTCCGCAGTGAATACCATGTCATGCAGGCGCTTGGGAATCATCCTTGCATCGCTTCGTCGCATGAGCTGTGCGAGTTCGGGGATAAAGTCTTCGTCGTGATGGACTACATCAGTGGGGAACGTCTGGATGCCAGAATTCATCGCCTCAAGCAGTTAAGTGAAGTAGAGGTCGCGCTTCTCGCACTCCGCCTGATCAGTGCCGAGGTGCATATTTTCCGCAGCGGCTACGTTTTCCGTGACATCAAGCCGGAAAACGTGATCCTGACTGCAAAGGGCGCCGTCCTCTATGACTTTGGAATCTGCATGGCGCGGCCCAAGGCGTTGGAGGATCCGGGCGATCTGATTGAAGGTTCGCCGTTATACATGCCGCCCGAACGCCTGACTGGGGAAGGCGAGAGCATTCCGAGCGAGATCTACAGCATGGGCATGTTGCTTTATTGCGCGCTTTCTGGGGAAACCCTGATTCAGGGAACCGTGAACGAGAACATCGCGGCCAAGCATGTCGAGGAATCCCGCGTTACCCACATTTTGAAGCATCGCCCAGAGATCCATGCACAATGGGAGCACATTCTTGATAGGATGATCGTTCGGCAGGTACAGAAGCGCTATTCCACGTTCACCGAGCTCGAGCGAGATGTCATGAGCATTTTGGGGGCACTGACCAAGCAGTTTGGCTTTGCCAGCCTGCTCACAGCCATCCCGGACATCCTGCTTCCCACGGGCACTGTGAGCAGCCAGTTCCAATCGCAGGAAATGCGGGCGATCGACGAAGGTGAGGTGATGGCTGCGGCTGACTCCGCACAAAGGCACCATGAGATTCTGGCGGACCAAGGCAGCAAAGATCAGGCGAATGAGGCGGCGGACACAGACAAAGCGCCGCCAATCGACGCTATCGTCATCGAAGCGAACAGCTCCGAGGGGGAGGACGAGGCGGCCCGAGAGCCTGTTGAGGAGCCTGAAGAAGTGGTGACCAAGACAGATAAGTTTACCCGCAGGAAGGAAGGTGCTGCAAAGGAGGCCAAAACCGAGACTTCAGACGCAGCGACCACCGAGCCTGGGGCGGAAAGCAAGGACGTCGAAGAAAATAACGCCGCCACAGAAAGCACTAGGGCTAAAAATTCTGCAGACGAATCTGCAAGTGACGCGATAGGCGCAGAGGTCAACACCAGCAAAGAAGAACCAGGTGAGGGGAAGGAAGGGGAAGAGAAGGGCAAAGGCAGTGAGAGTGCTGCCACGGACGGAAAGGGTGACCATACGCCTCGCAGAGCACCACGGAAAGCTCCCCAAAAAGCGCCTAGTCCCCCGAAACCAGCGCCCGTAGAACACGATGGCAAAGCTGAAGTAGAGCCAGAAGAAGCGACTCGCGCGCCTGAAGTTGCGGACAGGGAACCCTCTGCGTTGCCAGTCAAGACTGCCCCCATTCGCAGGAAGAAACAGCAGGGCAAAAAACCTGAAGAAGCGCTACGAGGGAAGCAAGGTGGATGATCTAACGCAACTAGCTGGTCAAGACACCGACCCCCTAACAAAAGGCAGCTACAAATTTCGTTGCGTCTACTGTTCGCAACGGCTGCGTGCCTTCGCAGATCTCGCTGGCGAAGAAATCGAGTGCCCGCGTTGTATGGAAATGCTGCGCGTCATGAGTCGCAGCGAAGCAGCAAAAATCTGGGATTTCTCTGACGAGATAGAGCGTTTGTTTTCGGTCGAAGAATTGATGCGATTGAGGCACGAAGATAAATCGGTGTTTGTCTACACAGATGGGGCCACCACCAAGAACTGTTGGGAGTTTGGCTTGGCCGGAAAGCTAATCCGTACCCGGCTCGCACCCTTCAAGGATTTGCTGCATGACACCAGCGTTGCCCAGAAATCCGGTCCACCGAGTGTGGGTGATGATCGTGCGCACACTCAGGCGATTGATGCCAGGGTCGAGGAGTTCTCCGTGATCGTCAGCTCCCTGCATACACTTGCTGTGGACCGGCTGCCTGAGACGCTGTTCGCCGATACCTTGGCAGAAGTGATGGGGCTCGTTCATCTAGTGGCCGATGCCGTGATTCGCCTGCTCGCCTTTCATCAGAGCCTTACTCATCTCGAGCTACCCGAGAGCGGTCCTTATCCTAAGATTGCGCAGACGATGGCCACATGGTCCGGGCATTGTTGGGATGAGCTGTACGCTACGGCCGAACAGTTGGAGGTCATTCACGAAGGGGGCCTGACCATCAGGAGCCCATTGGCGCAGCTGAGCGTGACACCACCGAACTTCTATGAATTTATGATGCTACGAGGTCGCCTCAGGGCCTAGGGCATGCGTTGGTTCGCAGCCTTTGCCCTCGTTTCGCTGCTCTTATTACTCGGCTTGTTCGCGCTTGCTGAGTTGCTGCAGATTCCCGTTCTCACACCCGGAAACTTTGTGCTCCCGACCGAGCCTGTACCAGTGGCTTGCGCCATCGTCGGCTTGCTCGTGCTAGACGTGGTTTTACCCGTGCCATCGGGGCTGGTCATGCTAGCCGCTGGCCATCAGTTCGGAGTGCTGGTGGGCACTTCTCTGGTTTGCTTGGGTGCCTTACTTGGTGCGGTCTTTGCCTGGGAGCTTGGGCGGCTTGGGGGGCGTAGGCTGGAGAAGGTCGTGACAGTTCAGGAGCGAAAAAAAATCACTAGAGCGCTCAATCGTTGGGGAATGCTGTTCATTGTGGTGACGCGTCCCGTTCCGTTGGTGGCGGAAGTCGTCTTACTCGTCGCGGGAGCGGCGGCCATGTCCAGGCTTCGCGTATATACGGCCACGGTCGTGGGAAGCGTAATTCCTGCGGTCATATTCACCTATTCCGGGCACCTTGCTCTGGACCAAGATCAGGCCCTCTGGGTATTGTTCGGGACAATTTCAATCGCCGTGATGTTTTGGCTGATCGGGCGCAAATGGATGCGTGCCTGATCCGGGCGGAAAGTCGCGCCGGCGATTGCCGGTGATGGGCCCTGCCTCACCTGCCAGGGATTCGTCGGAAGTGTGCATTGGTCGGTAGTCAGCCACGGAAGTAGCGTTCTTACGAGGCACTCGAAGAATACCTCGTGAACTCGGTCCGGCCGCGCAATAGGCTCCCGCGCTTTACCCCGTAGGCCCAAAGGGGGGCAGTGGCGGCTATTTCGTCTGCACGGGCTCCATTTCTGGCTTGCCGTTCGGGCCTACTGGACATAGCGGATTGATAATGCCAACTCAACGACATCTAGCCCATGTCCAAGACTAGTTTTTACTGCATCATTCTGCTTGCGCGGTTGCAGGCCTGGCAGCTGACCGGCTCTTTACTCTTTTGGGTTGTGCCGCCTCTGTCAATGCCGCGAACGCGTTCGACGAAGCGGTAGCTGCGCAGTTTGAGGAGCGGGGCATTCTGCGGCCCAATCTTTGCGGTGACGCCGTCTTCCTGCGCTGGGGCTAGCTCGACCTCACCGGCAGACTGCCCACCGGAGCTGCGACCAACGGCTTTCTCCGCAGCCGCAAGGCCGACAAACGAAAAGCCGTTGTGGACCGCTTCTTGGCCACTGAGTCCTGAGCCGACTACTGAGCCATGCGCTGGAGCGACCTGTTGCGGGTCGAGGCCGAGTTCCTCATCAACGCCTGGCCCAACGCGGCCCGTTGGATCCACGACTGCGTCAAACAGAACAAAACCTACGGCTAGTTCGTGCGTGACTAACTTACCGCCAGTGGCAGCAATTTCCGTGTGCTGCCGGTGAACTTCTAGCGCGCTCGCGAACCAGACGATGCCCATGTAGACGACTTGGCGGCAAATCCGATCGTCCATTTATTGGTTGTCAGCTATCCGTTTGTCGACGGCCATGTGCAAGCGTCGCAGTATCTAGGTAGTTAGACCATACGGTGAACTACATCGTGCATCTCAGACGATACCCCATAGACGCTAACTTGTGGCATAGAGTGCTATCGCAAGAGCAAAGCGAGGCTGATAGGGCGAAAAGTCAGGGGAAGCGCGGAAGCAGTACATCAGCAAACAGGCGATCGTGGGTGTCGAGAATTGCCAAGGGGGCTTCGGCAGCAACGGAGCTCGCCAGTCGGGCGGCCCTGAGCGTCGAAACCGAGAAGTAGGCCCAATTGACAGCAGTCAGCCAGGTGATTACGCGGGGGCATTCGGGCTACACGCTTCTACTCGATTGGCTCGGTCTGCGCTCAGAGATATACCTAACGACATCCGGGCTGGCGTTCGAGGCAATTTGCCACGATGAACCTGCTGGCTCTGGGCAGACAGGCCTTGAACTGAAATAAAGGAAATGAGCGATGAGAAATCGGGCAATAATTGGTGTTGGATATTGGTTGTTACTTGCGGGGCTGGCCTGCGGCGGCGAACGGGTCGCGTTGTGGACTGAAGGAAGAATTCCGGATTTCCAGCCTCAGCAGATCGCGGCAACCACCCAAGAGGTGAAAGTGCCGGGCTTCAAGGCTGCGGAACACGTAATGCCGCATCTTGACTGGTATGAGCCGCCAGCGGAGAAAAATGGCGGGTGCATGTTGCTCATTTCCGGCGGTGGCTACAACAACTGCTGCGATGGGCGCTGGATTGACCGGGTCGCGAAGAGGTTCACCGAGCTCGGGTTCGTTTGCGCGAGCTTGACCTACCGGACACCGCGTCCTAAAGGTTTGCCCATCTACCAAAGCGCGTGGGAGGACGGGCAGCGTGCCGTCCGACTCGTCCGCAATGATGCGAAGCAGCGTGGCTTTGAGCCGGAGAAGATCGGCGTGTTCGGATTTTCCGCGGGAGCGCACCTGACGGTTCTGCTTGCGTCGAGCGCGCTCACACCGGCGTACGAGCCAGTTGACGAACTCGATCAATTGCCGTGCCATGTCAACTGGGCAGTACCGATCTATACCGCTTACGCGCTCACCGACGGGCTCACCGGTCCCAATACGCGCGATGGCGATGCGGTCGACGCCAAGCTCTCGAACGTCTTCAAGTTCGATGCGAAGACCTGCCCGATGGCCCTCTTCCACGGCGGCACTGATGTCTATTCGCCGAATGGGTCAACGCAGATCTATCGCCAGCTCCGCCAGATGAAAATCCCGGCCGAGATCCATCTTTTTGCGGATCGCGGCCATGGTTTTATGGGCAACCCAGACAAGGGCGAAGACGGGACTGCCTATGATAACTGGCTTGACCGTATCTCTGAGTTTACCCGCCAGATGAATTTTGATGGGCGGCTCGGCGCGGAAGTCGACTTACTCTCCCGGTATCCGAACGACGATGCGCGCGGTGCACACAGCAAAGAACCGGTCTGGCCGGAAGGTAGGATGCCGGATGTGCAGCCGAACCAGTGCCAGCCTTATCTTGAGTGGCACATGCCAAAGGAGCGCAAAACGAAGGCGATCCAGATCATCTATTCGGGCGGCGGCTATGGGGGCAACAACCCAGACGGATTTGAAGTGGCGCCAGCAAGACGGTATCTGAACGAGAAAGGCATGACGGTTGTGACGATGAAATACCGCACGCCGCGGCCGCGGGGCGGTCTGGCCAAGCACACTACGGCGTGGCAGGACCTGCAGCGCGCCACCCGCATCGTGCGCAGCAAGGCTGCGGCGAAAGGGCTCGATCCCGACCGTATCGGCATCATGGGCTCCTCGGCTGGCGGACACCTCACACTCATGGGCGCGACCAGTTCGAAACGCCGTTCCTATCGGCCGATTGACGACCTTGACAAGCGTCCCTGTAACGTGCAGTGGGCGATCGCGATCTATCCGGCGTACGCGCTCACCGACGGCGCGAATGGCCAGAATGCGAAGGGCGGTAACGAGGATGAAGCGAGGCTCGTCCCCGAGTTTTCCTTCGATCTTGCAACCTGCCCCATGCTGTTTATTCACGGCGATGCGGACGGGTATGCGGCAATGAATTCGGTGAAGTGCTGGGAACAGCTTCGCCGGATGGGAATCCAGTCCGATCTCCACACGCTTGTCAAACGCGGTCACTGCTTCCAAAGGAAGGCCGCCCCAGGCACGGGCAGCTACACCTGGATGGATCGTATTTGGGAATTCATGAACCACAAGGGGTTTAATAGGTGAGCCCGGGAAGGTAGAACGAGAAGAGCGCAGAGATGACTGATGCTCAGTCCGAATTTCTCAGCCATCCGGGCGGTCGTCCATGGTGCTTCCTTTGACCTATGTACCCCTTTCCGCAGCGCTTTCAGCCGAGGCGGTCTTGGGGAATGGAGGCGCAGTAGGCGGGCTGGTCGTTGAATGTGGGCCGACCTCCCATATACTGTGCGTCTATGAGTGATCGGATTCTTGGCAATAACGATGCGGCTTCCTGGGAAGCGATTTATCAGGCGGACGATGCTGGTTGGGACATTGGGGCAGCAGCACCCCCGTTCTGCGACTTGCTCGTGGCAGCGCCGGCGTGGCTGCGTCCCGGCCGAATGCTGGTTCCGGGGTGTGGTGCCGGGCACGATGCCGCAGCGTTCGCGGCAGCCGGCTTTGCCGTGACAGCGATGGACTTCGCCCCAACGGCCGTGCGCTTGACCAGAGAGAAGGGCATTCACGTCGTTGAGAGCAATTTTCTACAGCCACCAGCGGCGCTCACTGGAGCATTCGACTACGTGCTGGAGCATACCTGTTTCTGTGCGATTCCGGTGTGTGATCGCCCACGGTATGTCGCCGCTGCCCGCCGCGTGTTGAAGCCTGGCGGCCTACTGATTGGACTTTTCTATCGCTTCGATCCAGCGGATGTGAATGGCCCGCCATTTGCGCTGTCCGAGGAAGACCTGCGCACGGCCTTTGAGCCGGAGTTCGAAATCCTGGAGCTGCAAAGCCCTGCTCGATCACATGGCAAGCGCCAAGGTCGTGAGCGCTTTCTGCGTATGCGCGTGACAACGTAGCGCAAGGCGGCTGATACCGCGCTTAGGGCGTCCATATCCAGCTGGTTAGTAGTGAGCCTGACACAGACCGGGGCCATCAGCGTGACCTCGCGATAGCCACACGCTGTCATATGTGTATTCTAACGACACGATTGGTCGGTTCATGGTCGACCATGAAGACAGCCTGATCTTCCTCTCTCATCTCATCTCATCTTTCCGGTGATTACTCAATTCCGGCTGGCCCCGCAGGTATGCACCCATTGACATCGCTGATCCAGACCTTAAGCTGGCCCTGAAGCTCCGCCTTCTGTTGCGGGCACGCTGCGACTAGGTTGGTGGGCTCCGACTCGTCTTCCTTCAGATTGTAGCTTTCGTCCGTGCTGTCATCAAAAAAGAGAATGTACTTGAATGCCTCGCGGCGATTGGCCGCAGACGAGCGACCGCCAAGGCCGTGGGGCTGATCAAGCGGGTAATGCCAGGCCATTGGCCGTCGAGACAGCAAGTCGGCACCACCTTCTGCCTGTAGCAGCGAGACGATGGATGCGCCATCACTGATCTGCGCCTCTGGAATCTCATAGCCGCTAAAGTCCACAAATGTGGGATAGAAATCGAGATTGGTGGTGGGCTGGTCGCTGACGCTTCCCGGGGCAATCACGGCTGGATACTCAATGACCAGTGATACGCGCAAGCCACCCTCGTAGGTTGTCGACTTCCCGTTGCGCAGATGGGCATTGACGGTCACACCTACCTTTCCGCCATTATCGCTGGTGAACACGATCAGCGTATCCTCTCCCAGGTCCAACTCGCGGAGTATGGCACGAATGTCGCCGACGCCATTGCCGACCGATTTCAGTATGGCTGCGAGCACTGGGTTGTTCTCCGGCAGGCGAGAGCGCTCCTCGTATGGTAGATTCGTATACCCACCTTGTTCGCTGAAATAGTCGACGTCTGCTTTCTTGCCGACCAGTTCGGTGTGAACCGCATAGTGACTTAGATGGAGACAAAACGGCTTATCTTTGTGCCGTTTGATAAACTCCACCGCCCCGTAGTTCATGCGATCGACCAGATACTCGTTCTGTCTGAGAACCGGTTCAATGGCAGCGTCTACGTGAACATAGGGATGGAAATAGGATCCACCGGCAATGCCGACCTGTTCCGAAATCAGGACTTCATCGAACCCGTACTTTTCCGGCCCATGCTTGACGCCATTCTCATCGTATCCGGAGAGATGCCACTTGCCGATCATGCCGGTCGCATAGCCTTGCTGCTTGAACGTCTGCGGGAGTGTTACCAGATCCGTAGACAGGTGACAGTCCGTGTCTTCGGGGAGTTCATTGTTCGCAATTCCCCATTCTTTTAGGGAATGAACCATTCGGAATGCGGGCGCAGGAAGTCGGTAATTCCGTTGCGGGGCCTGTCCGGTCAACAGACCCGCACGGGAGGGACTGCAGACAGTCGCGCTGGCATAGGCTGTGGTGAAGCGCATCCCAGACTGCGCCATCGCATCAATGTGGGGCGTCTCATTGAATGTGTTTCCGTAGCACCCCGGTTCCCCCCAGCCCAGGTCATAGACCAAGATAAATACAACGTTCGGTTGCTTCTTTAAGACCGATTCCGTCGTTAGGCGTTGTAGGAGGGGGCTCCGCGCCCGTCAAAATATTAGAATCTGGCGCGGAGGCCCTCCTCATTTTACAACGGCACTGATTGCGTAGAGGGTGTTTGTAGGTTTATCGTGCTTCACAGAATTGATCAACGCCAAGCTTGCGCGGCGGCTGAGACCAGCGAAGGCAAGTGCCGAAACCAGAAATTCTAGTCGTACAGAGCACCACCGGAGGAAAGACCTAGTACGGGAGGGAGAGAGGAGACCGCAGGGCACGGGGGAAAAGACGCAGGGCCGCTAAACACGCTACAATGGATAGAGAGGTCAGTTCACGTATCTATTTGGGGTTTTGGCAGTTAGTGCTTCAGAACCACCATCTGGTGGCAGCATAGCGTGTCTAGACGCAGGGTGATTTCGCTGCCATTCTGGGTGAAGGCGAGCGGCGTATTCTGCGGGGCCAGCAGGACCTGGCTCACCGGGCGAGGGTGCCGCAGTGTCACCTGGATATCGTGGAGCGGATTGAGCTCTTCAATCACTTCCACAGGGCTGGTGTTCCGAATATTTCCGCCTGACATTTGCACAGCGCCGCCACGGAGAATCGTGTTGGCATACAGAAGGTGAA
>Ga0115566_10000797_pt1 | contig 27264 bp, 20 predicted proteins | sample COGITO_mtgs_1204_3_FD_87173 | JGI IMG/M metagenome (GOLD analysis project Ga0115566, IMG submission 87173) | Pelagic marine microbial communities from North Sea - COGITO_mtgs_120405 | ecosystem: Environmental > Aquatic > Marine > Epipelagic | place: Germany:Helgoland, sampling site Kabeltonne...
CGCATGGACACAGAGTCACAGGGAAGGCAATGCCTTGCTTTGGTGAACATAGATACGGAAAAAAGTATTTGGGAGATACCCATGCAACCGTTTCCGGGCATATTCGCCAAGCAAGTTTCGTGTTCGAGCTTGCTTCAACGCCTGCCTTGTTCCTAATGGGCTGGGAAGAGCAGTAGGTAGGCTTTGGTGGAAGTTTTGATAAAAAAGGATGACAAATATGAAGGGACGTGGAGATCGAGGCGCGTATTTTTTTGTTAGCCCATGCTCTGGTCAAGAAACGCAATCGAGACGTGGCGAAAGGAGGTATCGCAGGAAGAATCATCACGTGTTCACACTCATCGAGTTACTGGTGGTCATTACGATTATTGCCATCCTGGCGAGCTTGCTCCTGCCTTCCCTCTCAAGGGCGAAAACATCAGCAAGAAGCACGCTATGTCTCAATAACTTGAAGCAGGTCGGTACAGCTTGGATGACCTATGCCGTTGATGCAGATGTTTTTTTGCCCCGCATGAATCAACCGGTGCCAGTGGGAGAAAAACCTCATTGGCCGGAAAATACATACGCAAGCGGGTATCTGCCCACTCCTGAAATAGGGGGCACTACTGTTATGGTTTGCCCCATAGGCCCAAGGACGAATACATGGTCGCCGACGGCGCCAAATTCAGCAAGAGACTTTACCTACGGTATGGTAAATTATGTGGAGCAGGACTTCTCCGGCTGGCAGAAGACCGGCAGTGCTTCTCAGCCTCCGGGCTGGCGTCTCGCACCAATCCTCCCTCCGACCACACAGGTTCTTGCCGCTGACAGTCGTGAACGGGGCGTTGCGCAGCAGTGTTATTTCATTCGGCCGACATCCGCCGGCACTGCTCAAAAGACGCATCTTCGGCATGCCAACAAGGCCAACATTCTCTTTGCTGATGGCCATGTTTCTGGTTCAGACTTTGCCGAACTTGTGAACGAGTACAACCACCTGGCAGCGGCAATTATTTTCGATTGATAGCCGCTCTACAGCGTCGGTGCCATCTGGGCCAGAACTCAGAAAAATAGCCATGTTTCATATTGCTCCTCCGGCGGAAAGTTATTGAGACGCACCGCTAGTGTGGTGAATCACAAGTTGATCGGATAAATTCGAGGCCTTTTCGGCACTCCGCCGCGCTAGCGGCACCTCGCCGATGGGCTAGTGTGGTGCGTCATCAGGCATTGCCCTCAAGCCCGAGTTCGACGAGAGAGATCGACGGCGTGGCAACTTGCATCGTCCCCCTGGTCCCCCGCAGGAGTCGTGGACACGGCGAAAGCAGTCCTCTTCGAAGACGAAAACGAGGAAGATTCTCAGCAAGAGGCCCACGTGCCAATCAAGAACCGAGGCAGCGGCGAATATCCCAGTCGTGCGTCAGCAGGCGAGCTTTTGCGGACTCCGCATTTTCGCCGGTTAGCTCGCAGAGGATGCGCGTCAAACGACGGCGCAGTTTCTCGCAGGATGGGCGCAGGTCGATCATCAAGTTTTCGACCACCTTTCCTGCCTGAATCATGGTGATGGTCGACAGCTGATTGAGGACGAGCTTGGTCGCAGTGCCTGCCTTTAGCCGAGTCGATCCAGCGAGCAGTTCCGGTCCAGTATCCAGCGCAATGCGCACAAACTCGCGCTCATTGCTGAAGGTCGCATGCGGATTACAGGTGATGAGCGCCGTCGCCGCTCCACGCTGAGCGGCCTCGCGCAACGCCCCGAGCACAAATGGCGTCGACCCAGAAGCGGCGATTCCGACCACGGTATCCAACGGTCCCACCTGCCGTTGCGACAGAGCTTCAACGCCTGCATTCACATCATCCTCTCGTGACTCCGCCGAACTATGCAGGGCCGGAAAGCCTCCAGCGATGATTCCCTGCACGCGCTCTGGCGGCGTGCAGAATGTGGGTGGGCACTCCGAGGCATCCAATACGCCAAGGCGACCGCTGGTCCCTGCTCCGATGTAGAACAGGCGTCCGCCGGCGAGATATCTCGGCACCAGCAGCTCCAGCGTGGCCACGATTTCGTTGCGCGCGGCCTTCACGGCCGGCCAGACGTAGGCATCCTCGGCCATCATCAGGTCCACGAGTTGCGGAGTTCGCATTTGGTCGAGCTGCATCGTTCTGGGATTGCGACATTCCGTAGGCGATTGTTGCAAACCACGATCGCTCGTCAGCACTTCGGAGGTTTGCGAAGTTCGCAACTCTTGGCCGGTAAGGAGAGCGGCTCCTACCGCGGCATCCGCCCGCGCTGGACGCACATCCAGGTCTGCCAGCAGTAACTTCAACTGCGTGGCGTAGCGCTCATTCTGTAGCACGCTTCCGCCAAAGACGACGCCCGGGCGAGGCAGCTCCAGCCGGCGAATGCAGGTTCTCAACTGCTTGTCCAAAAACTGCGCGCCTTCGTGCACAAACGGGAGTTCAAGCTCGATCGCGAGGGGCGCCAGTGCAGCAATTTCACTCTTTTGCGCAGTAACGGTCCAGCGGACCAGCGCGTCGGCGGAGTTTAGGCAGAGCCGAGCGAGCAAAGAGCCAAGCAGTGGGGCAGCGCTGCCATGCTCGTCATAGCCTAGAAGGGCTTGCTCTAGGAGCTTTTGGCCGAGCCAAAAGCCCCCGCCCTGATCGCCAGCAATGTGCCCATGCCCACCCAGTTGCAGTACGGCATCGTTGCGCCGGCCGAGCACGGCCGAGCCAGTCCCGGCAAGCACCAAAATGCCGTCTTGCTGATCAAGTGCGCCGGCGTGCGCAGCCATGAGATCGCTCCCAGTTGCGAACTCCGCATCGGGCCAAATGGATTGCCCGATAGCGCGAAGTTGCTCACGATCTGCGGCCGTCCGGCAGCCCGCGAGAAATAGCCCGACGTGGCTGGGCGTCAGCGCTAGGCTCGCCAGCGTCGCCTGAATCTGCTCTGGACTATCGAGCAGAAAATGGCAGCGCGCTACCGTCCAGCGTTGCGCGACCTCGCCATCGTCGAGGAGCACGACCTTGGTCGATGTGGCGCCGCCATCTACGCCCAGCCGTAGCTCAGCCATCCTGGACCTCCACGCCTCTGGCGCTGACTTGAAGTGGAATGCGCGTGCCTAGAAAATCTCCACTGCCCTGCCCTAGCCCGATGGCACAATCACCGAGGCCAGCGCCTGAGACTTTGGCCCCCAGAATCCCGGGAGCTTCGCGCAAGGTATGGACGATGCGAGCCAGCGGCGCGTGGACCACGCCGATTGCCTCCAGCAAGCCATGATTGACATTCCAGAGTTGGCCTACGCGGGGCCAATCTTCGCTTAGAATTGCTTCGGCACATTTCAGGGAGGTGGTGTTCATCGCCTCGAACAGTGCGCGGTAGACTTCTGGTTCGGCCTTTGCCTGAGCGCGCACCTGCTGTACCACCCGCACCGTGGGATCTTTGGCCCCTGAGTTGATCACCACCAGCGGCAGTGTGTCTGCGATTGGCTCAATGCTGAGCGGCTCGGATCTGTATACGAGGACGCCGCCGTAGACGCTTGCTGCGAGGTCCGCACAAGATCCGGTGCCCTGCACTTCTTGAATCACGGAGCGCCCGTGCACAAAGACGGCATCTGGCGTGACAAGCGAACTCCGCAGCCGGACGGCGGCGGCAACCGTGGCCGCGGTGACTGCCGCGGATGAGCCGAGGCCGAGAGTGGAGGTAAACTCGCTCTCGATGCGGAGTTCGCAGCCTGTGTCCAGGCCGACGGTGGACAGTGCCTCGAGGACAAACTCGTGCGGGGCTACTGGCTTCAGGGCGCGCACATTGGTCTCGGTACGGCCAAGGGCTGATTCGATAATAACCTGGGAATCGGTGCGCTCTTGGAGTGTGACAGTGACGCGCTGGTCAATCGCGCAAGCCAGACAATGGTGCCCGCATAGCACGGCGTGCTCGCCCATGAGCATCAGCTTACCAGGAGCAGAAGTGATAATAGTGCGGCTCATTTTCGACTCCAGATAGTGAGGGGTTCTAACGTAAGATGGGGCAGCCGCGCCGGGTCATCGATCGCGATCAAGACACTGCCGGCGGTATCTCCGGCAATGCTGCCAGCCCCAGAAATCTTCGCTGCAGCGCCAACTGCTTCGATTGCCGCAATCTCGTCGGCAACGGCTTTCGGGACCACGCCCAAGGTTTCGAGCAGCCGCTGGTTTGCGGACATCGCAACTCGAACTTCGGCTTCGTTCTGGGTCTCGATCGCAGTACGCATGACGTTTGCGATGTTCGCAAACTCCTGCCAGTGTTCGGCTGGCAGTTGCTGCTGACGCACATGCTCGACGCACTCGCCGGTCGTGCTGGCGGGCCTGCCGCTGTGCCATAGGTACAGCCGCGGCAGCCAGCCGGGGAGGGATTCCAGATTTCTGGTCTTGTACCAGATGATGCCGCCTTTGAGGATGGTTGCCACATCGAGCCCACTCGGACGGCCGTGTTGGAGGGCTTCGCAGCAGGAGACCAGCTGGTGGCACGTAAAGGGAGCAAGAGACTTTCCCGACGTCTGGGCAACGGCTTGGATGACAGCTGAGCAGGCGGCTGCGGATGAGCCCATGCCGGCGCCGATCGCCAGCTGGCTTTCGACGTGTATGCGCAACCCTGCCGCAGGATCGCCGAGCGCTGCGGCATAGGCCAGCAACTCGACGGGCCGTTCTAGCACAGCTTCGACCGGCAGCTGCCCGGCCTTGTACTGGCGGTAGCGACGCTCGAGCTGCATGCGTAGCGCAGCGAGCTCGCTCAAGCCCCAAAGGCCGCCTTCGCAGAACTCCGAGGTGATGGTCACGGTATCGATGCCATCAGGTTCAGCCGTAGCGGTTATCAGGCGATTCACGGCAAAGGCGATCGCCGGAGATCCGTAGACGACAGCATGTTCGCCTGCGAGGATCAGCTTGCCGGGCACGCTTGCCTGTGCGGTCACCGTCGGTCCTTCCGGGGCAGCTCTGCCGCCAACAGCTTGAGTTGTGCCTCGTCCAGCAGCGCCGATGCCTGTTGCAGCATGTCCTCATACATGGCTTCGGTGCGGCTTCGAAACTCGGCCTTCTTCAAGCCGCGGGTTGGACTCATGCGCAGCGGTTCGTCCCAGCGAAAGACCAGCTCAGCTGCTTGACGCGACTTCCCGAGAACGGCTAGCAGCTCGTCTAGAACGGCGGGCTTGAACGCACAATTCTCCGCCTCTGCCGCGGCTCTGAGCCTGCGCACCACGGCACGATCGTCGATCTCCTCCTCGTATGTTGCGAACTCCGCATACCTGTCACCGAGTAGTTCGACGAGTTTTGCATCCAATTCTCGATACGGTGCCTCTAAGTCGCTCAACGGGATGCTACGCTTGCCCGAAAGCACGGAGTTGATGCTGACATTACCAAGGCGCACGCGACGTTCCGTGACGAGCGCCTCCAGCTGACTTGCCAGCGTGGGCCAGCGCGCCAGCAGGTCTCCGTAGTGCTCGGATATCAGCAGCTTGGCCTGCCCTTGTAGCTGTTGCCGAAACGCCTGCCCGGCGTTTAGCGCTGGGGGCTCCTCGGCTTGGACCAAGCAGGTGAATAGCAGACTGGTGCAGATGAGGAGCAGGTGCATAGCAGACTCAGGAATAATTGGTGGCGATTATCGGTGCCCAAACGGTGTGAGTTGCGCGTAGGACGTCAAGCTGCCCTAGATGTTTCCTGGGAAGCTGGGAGGCCTCAGCTAAAGAAGCTGGAAGCATTCATAATCCAGAGCATGCCAAAGGTCAGCAGGATCCCCACGACACCGATAATGACGCCAGAGCGAGCCAGATCCCCGGTATTTACGTACCCGGTAGCATGGGCAAGCGCATTCGGCGGGGTCGAGATGGGCATGGCCATCGCTAATGAACAGGCAAAGGTGACGCCAAGGATCAGGACCATGCCGGTCTTGCTGCCACTCGCCGCGAGACTCACCCCGAGCGCGGCCATAATCGGTAGCATCAGGTTTGCAGTAGCGGTGTTGGACATGAAGGTGGACATCAACGTCCCAAGCAGCGCGGCAGCGATGACGATTGCGACCAGCCCCATCTCCTGGAAGGGAATGGTAGCCACCAGAACTTCGCTTAGGCCAGTGGTGCCAAGCGCGAGTCCAAGGGCAACACCGCCCGAGACGAGCCACAGCACGTCCCAACTCATAGTCTTGAGGTCCTCGCGCGTGACTATGCCGGTCGCGCAGAAGATGGCAACCGGGATCATGGCCACGATGTGTGAGGTCATGTTATGCAGGCTACTCCCACACAGCCAGAGGATGATGGTAGCTGCGAAGGTGATGTAGACGACGATGGCCTCACGGGTCCGCAGAAACTTGCCGCGCATCGAGACCTTGATCTCTTCGGTTTCGACAGGATACAGCATCAGCAGCAGCGCCCAGGCCACAGTCAACATGATGATCACGTAGGGGACGGCAAACAGCATCCAGCCGCCAAAACTGATCGACCAGTCCGCCGTGGCCCCATCAGCCAGGGCCACGCCAGAGGTCAGGTACTTCTGAGCGACGGCGTTCGGCGGCGTGCCGATGGGGGTGCCCATGCCCCCGATGTTTGCCGCAAACGGGATTCCCAGCACGAAGGCGGTGCTTCCGCGGTCGTTACGTGGCAGATTCTTCAGCACAGGCACAAGGATGGTCAGCATCATGGCTGTGGTCGCGGTGTTGCTCATAAACATCGAAAACACCGCGGTGATGCCCATCAAACCCAGCAGGACGTAGCGCGGCTGGGTTCCAAAGGGCTTGAGCATCACACGCGCAAGATTGGTATCCAGACGATATTTGGTCGCCGCCATGGCTAGGAAAAATCCGCCCAAGAAAAGCAGGATAATCGGCGAGGCGAAGGTGCCCATGATCGCTTTGTAGTTGATCAGTCCGCTATGCAGATCTCCATTTCCATCGAACGCGAAAGGCTTCGCAGCCCGGTTCGAGATGAGCACCAACTCCAGCACGATGATCGATACGGAGGTGGCAAACACAGGGATGGGCTCCAACACCCAGAATAGAACGGCAAAGAGGAAAATCGCAAGAACGCGATGTTGGACCAGGGTGAGGCCGTCAAGATGCAGAGCGGCACCAACGGCGTCAGTAGGCAGCCACAGCGTAAGTAAGGGAATGACAATCCCGATTAACAGTTTCCAGTATCTGGACATGATGCGATCCAATTGAGCGGGCCGAGAGATGTGTGGGTGGGAACGAAACGGCCTGCAGTGTCAGGCGTTTTTGTGCATGTGCTGGAGAAGCAGATCTTGGTCTAGCGCGTGCGGAAACTTTGAATAGTCCAGATGGGTGTCCAAAATGAATCGGGTCAGACAGCAACGCAACGTGCGCAGCAGGTTCTCTTCGGTCCACGGTTTCTCGATGTAGGCGTTAATTTGCGCCTGATTGATCGCGTTGATTGTGTCTTTATGTGTAGCGAGCCCTGTGAGTAGCACCTTGCCGGTGTGGCGAAACCGAGAGTCCAGATGTACCTGTCGCAGGAACTCGACTCCGGTACAGTGCGGCATGACATGGTCCGAAATCACGAGGGCAATCGCGACTCCGTCTGCATCAAATTCGTCCATTGCCTCGAATGCTTCGTCTGCTGAATCACATTCGATGACGTCAAATTCGTCCGCCAATGGTGTGAGATCCTTTAGCAGCGCGGCCAGGACTTCGCGCTGATCGTCTACACAGATAATTGCTGGTCGCATGATATCGGGCCTCCTTATGTCTGAGAAATGGTTGGCAGGCTAACTGAAAAACAGGCGCCCGCCGCGAGGTTTTCAGCTACAACATTCCCCTCGTAGCCGGTTACGATCCGATGCACGATCGAAAGGCCGAGGCCAAGACCGAAGTTCAGACCATCGCGCTTGGTCGTAAAGTTGGGCAGGAAGATGCGCGGCAAGACATCCTCGGAAATGCCACCGCCGTTGTCCTGGATGCTGACCCGCACGCAGCGGTGAACCTGTTGGGCCCGAATCTGCAGCGTCTTCTGGGTCCCTTCGGGCAACGAGCGCATCGCGTCACAGGCGTTGCGAATGAGGTTGGTCCAAACCTGCACCAACTCTCCTTTGTTGGCCCGCAGCTGAAAGTCTTCCTCTGGCAGTTCAAGCTGAATATGGACCCCACGCGTTGCACTGCCGGATACAGTCAAGGCGCTGCGCAAGGTCTCTTCCAACGAAACGGCCGCGTGCTGCACCGTGGCGCGCGCCCCAAGATTGCGCATCGACTCGACCACACCACCGGCATGCTCGGCTGCGTGCCGCAGGTCACAGAATGTAGCGCCAAACTCCCAGAGTTGAACGAACCGACCTGGGTCGGCCCGGAGCTGCCCCCGCAGCTCCGTCAACTGGGCTTCGGAAAGTCCCATCCCAGCGATCTTGCGTGCCTCGGCACTGGTGATTTTGAGCTCCCTTTCCAGCTTCTTGCCACCGTGCCGCGCGTCCCTGCTGCCAATCCGGCGACCGCGCATGCCAGCCTGAAATACCAAGTATTCGGCGCTCGACAGCGCTGCCATCTCGTGATCGAGCGCGGCTGTCATCCAGTGTGCGCCGCGAGCGATCACCGCCAGAGCGTTGTTCAGTTCATGGGCGACGGCGGCGGAGAATTGACCGAGGAGATTGATTCTATCAATCTCTTCGTCCTTGCGCATCAGTTGGAACGTGATCTTCTGGCGCCGTGCCAGTGCGTGCGTGAGCAGCGGCAGCAACAGCCCCTCTGGCGGCTGATCGCGCTCCTGCGCTAGCGATTTCAGAGTGACGTAATTCACGGTACTGGGCACCACCGCGGTAACAGTCATCATGCTAGAGATCTCGGGCGAGAAAAATGACTGAATCCCAACCAGATCGTCTGCTTCTACTAGCAGCTTCGTCTTCTGCTCGACTGCTGCCTCATCTTGGGCGTAGCCTGCGAGCTGTCCACTGCGCACACAAAACAGCCGCATGTTGGGTTGGCCTTGCTCCAGCAAGACCTCGCCAGCCTCCAACTGAAGCATGCGCTCAGGCGCAGAAAAAATCTCGGCAACCATTTGCTCGTAGGATGGTTCAGGGGTCATGGAATCTCGCATCGGCAGCTAAAGAGGGGTGGTAATGATGAGCAGGGCAACGCTACCCAAGTGTGGCGTGTCGCAATTCCGTCGAAAAATCCGAGGGCCTCTCGGCCCTCCACCGCACTGGCGGCACCTCGCCGATGTCCCAGCAGCGACTCGTGTTCCCCAGCCCACCGGAGCATCAGAAATGCCTCTCGCATTGACTTACCAACTTGCGACACACGACCACTGTAGCAGCTTGTGGATAAGCACCCGCCGCCACGACACTGAGCCATTTTGAGGCGAACTCCAAGCCCGGGAAGTAAAGCCTTGGCCGTAGCCTGAAGCGTGCGGAGCCGGCTTGGTAGGCGCCCAGAAGGACGGCTCGCAGTTGGTGCGAGTTTAGGCGTTTACGCTCTCCTCAACTGTTTCAGTCACCGCAGTTCCGGATGTAGGGGAGCCAGATTCTGCGTTCTCTTGCCCTGCGGCCGAAAATAATAGGAGATCGCAACTGCCACCGGCACAGGCCGCATCTAAGCCTGGATGTGAAGTGCTGTCCTCATTCTCGCGGAAGAGCGTCCAGTTCACGGGCTGATACTCGCGATTCAGGTCGCACCAGTGCTTCCAGTTGTTCACATCCTTCAAGCAGTACGTCATCGTACGTACATCGCCACTGAAAAAGTTTGTCGCGAACCGATCGGCGCGTCGGATCCAATCCAGCTTCGCTTCGTAGTTGTCGACATTATGATTGAGCCAGGCGGTGAGCAGCCCTTCTGGAGTCTTTCCGGTGAGCCCTTCCCAATCCCAGCGCTCCTGCATGCCGTTGACGGTGTCACGTTGAATTTTCTCACGTAACGCTTGCGAAGTCAGCAACTCCCCTCGCCCAAGTACGGAATCGCAGGCAGCCCAAAGGTTGTTCTTGAACGCATGCAGCGCGTCCACGATTAGCCCGGATGCCAACAAAGAGCCGTCGCCGTAGTTCCCGACGATCTCCTGGGGGGTAAATACCTGCACAAATGGCGCCTGCGGATAATCTCGATCCCCCGCATGGGGTAAAAGAGCGACGCCTGCGAATGCCTGGCGATTCTCGTAAATAAAATTGCCGACGTCTTCCCACTCATTGTCTTTGACGTTGATCGTATTTGAGACGTTGTGGCGCAAGAACGGTGCTGCGCACCTCGCATGGTTACGGCCGCCTTCCACCCAGTTTTCCTGAGTCAGTTTGACGTACTGCAGTAGGTCTACGGCGCTCACAATCTCTTTGGTCAGCGCGTTGTCATCTACTTCCACGCAGAAGGTGACGACCTTATCGGTGCCGTTTGCCGACCACACAGATGCCTCGACGTGGCGCGGGTTCAGAGTCTCAAAATGCTGCAGCGGCGCCTCCAGTTCATTGCCTTGCGCCCGGCGAAAGTAACGCTTGGCGTGGTGCGGATGAATGCCACTGCTGGTCCCTAGAAGGCAACTGGTGGTCCCTGCAGGCTTCACACAGGTGGCCCTGGCGGCTGGCTTGATCCCCAGCTTCGGGACAAACTGCTCGTTCACAGCAGCGACATGACCCGCCATCTTACGCTGCAGTGCTGGCTCCAACAGCAGCTCTGGATTGTCCATGATCCCCGTAATTGAGACTCCAAGCAGGCTCTCGCGCTGGGCAATCCGCTCCGATACATCTCCGAGATACGGAAAGCTTGTATACCCTGCCTGAAGGGTCCCAAGATACGCAGCTGCGGTACAGGCGCGCTCCCAGTCCTCTACCGTCTTGCAGGCCTTGCCGTTGATCTCGCAGAGATTGCAGAAGGCCCAGCCAGACACACCATCGATCTGGGGATAGAGACCGATTTCCACACATGGATTGTACATGATTTCAGTCGAATCGCTCCAGACGAAGCCAGGCTCGCCAAACTCTCGCACGGACTTCATGATATCCATGAATTCTTCGCGCGTCGTATGGTCACGCAACAGCACCGCGCTGTTATTACTCCGTCCGCGCTGCGGATTTTCGATGAACCAGGAGCCAGTTTTGGCCCCCATCATTTCTTCGTCATCCGGGCTAAAAAGACAGATCGTGGCGCTGCGCCGAACGCCGCCTGAGAGCACTGCATCACTGGCATGCATCACAATGTCATAGGCATCAAGCGGACGCAACCGCCGCTGACCGGCATGCAGTCCCCGCTTCATCAACTCTGCAATCTTATCCAAACTCTTCTTTAAAGGTTCGGGACCAGGCGCCTTGCCGCCACTTGATGACAACGGTCTTCCCTTCGGACGAATCAGCGAGTAGTCAAAAATCACCGGACGCCCCACCCAAGAGGTAAACTCCGGTGCCGCTAAACCGTGCGATGCCAGCAGTACGCCCAGAGCGTCGCCCCAGCCCTCGATCGAGTCCTGAATGCTATATGGCTCTGCCATTCCGGATGGTTTCACGAGCTCCGGGAGCTTGGCGACATGATGGCGTTGCACGGAAAATCCAGCGCCGCAGCCGCACAACAGCAACCACAGACACTCCTGAAAAAAACGAGGGCGATCACAGTAGGAGGTTGTGCAATTGTAGATGCGCGCCTCTTTCTGCAGGACCGGGTCGCCGCCGAACTGCAGGGCCCGTTGGCTGCCCAGCACAAGGCGGTCCTTCATGGCCACCTCACAGAAGTCCAACTCTTGGTGAATGTCGATTCCCGCGTATTTAACGCGATGCATGGAAAGCACGCGATCCACCGACTCGTCAAAGGTCTCTCTGCGACCTTTTTCCGGCTGATAACGGGCGTATTTGGAGACGTAAATGTAGCTCTTCAGAGCATCAAGCGACATGGCGCGTGGACTCCCTGATTTATCACGGTGAGAGAATAAAAGCGGCATATCCGGAGGGAACCGAATAGATGCGCGGAGTTGCCATAATCTGCGCCATCTTGGGGCGCTGCTACGCGGACTTCCGTGCAATTATCTCAAGGTAAGGAGGAGGCTGGAAGGTTCAAACGATTTTGCCCCAATCTTTGCGCAAGATCCTTGTCCCATGCGTGGCAAGGTCACAGAAAACAGCAGAGACGAGAAACATCGAACGGAGAGCCCCCGCGGACCGCCAGAATCTCCGCGGCTCCTGAGCCGTTAGACCGTGCGCACTTCGCAAGTTCCCGATCTGCCCGCAGGCTCTATCCGTCAGGCGCTTAGGCCGGTCTGCTTGGCATCCTCTGGATCGCACTCCGGTGCCTCGAGGTCCCTCTCCGGTACCGCACGCACGCGATCCTGAAACCGGGCACCATCCTGGATTACCGGCCGCCGGTCCAACTCCTGCCCGCAATCATCGATACTGAAGGCGGTGGCTAACGGGGCTTCCTAAGTTGCCTCCGACACGAATTGTACCCGTTACACAATGCTGCGGCGGTGCCCACGGCCTGGCCAATCACCGCGCAGGTTGCCACCACACGGGTCGACGACAGCGCAGAGTGCGATGTCGAAATATTGTGCCTAGCGAACAGCAGGTCCTCCACGTTTCTCGAGTAGAGGGCAGAAAATGGAATGCCGGATGGAGACCGGCCGGATGGTGATCATCCATGCTCCAGCCGCCGCTGGGGTTTCTAAAGCGATTTTCAAGCTGAATCTCTTCTAGAACCCCGGTTTTCTTATTCTCGCGACCATGCGCACCGCAGCTCCACATCGTGAGCGTGGCGCTCGTGTGCGCAGGCCTGGGCCTCGGTCACTACTGCATGTCCTTCAAGCTTAGGGCGATAATCCCAAGGGAGGGCCCATTGTCGAGCTGGTCCTGATACCAATACCCGACGAGCTGGCCTTCCAGAAGTTGAGGGGCGAAGAAGTACTTATCTTCGTACCGGCGGACATACAGCTCCTTTCCATCTTTGGGTCGAAACTGCTTAATGCTCGTGCCCCAGCGGCGATCGATCACCACCGCAGTATTGCCATACGGCACAACCAATTCCGCGATATTATCATGTTGCCATTTTTTTTCACCGCTGGCAGCAACGATGCCAATCATGACCCAGTCGTTGATCTTTAGCTTGGAGTTAATCAGTTTATTGAGGGCCTTGGCGCCTGCATCATCCTCATCATTCGCTCCAATGTTGACATTGGCAAAAAAATCGTTTCTCTCACTGCTCGCCCCCCCGCCCTCCTCGGTGGCGTGGCCAATCGCCACGATCATATCATCGAGCAGCGCATATGAGACAATTCCCCCGGGCATGGAGTAGCGCCAAATCTCTTTATCCTCTTCCATTCGATAAAGAGTTCCGCCAATATTCTGTATCGCGCCCTGCTTCCAGGCTCCGCCGTTCTCTATCTCCATGCCGAACCGGTAGGGAGAGTATAGATCGGCGTTTTTCTTGGCCATCTCAGGCAGTTCTTCGCCGTCAAAGGAATAGCGTATCAAGGTTTCTCCTGCGCAACTAATCACTCCGTCCTTAATCTGCGCCCTTCCCCAAGCCCCTTCCGGCAGCACCTTCTTCCACAGTCGCTCACCATTCTTCGGCTCGAATGCCACGAGCCAGGACCGCTGCTTGTCATCATGCATCACGTAAACGCCTATCCCTTCATCGGCCCGATACGTCCCAACCCGACCATCCTCTGGTAGCTTGGCTACCCAGGAATCTTCCCCCGTCTCAGGAGAGACCGCAACGAGGTAGTGCTGATGCCAACGCAACTGCCAGGCTTTCCTATCGATGACCTCTCCGCGCTTGATTGGCTTCCACTTCTTCTCTTCCTCAGTGAGGTCAACCTTCGTGCGCACATCGGTATCCGGATTGTGGAGATACTCGCGTTTTCGTTTGTAGGTCTCCCCGGAGTAAAGCAAGACGGCGTCCCTATCAGCGGTGATATACTTCCTCCTCGGATTAAGAAACTTCTGCCAGACCTCCCCTCCTTTCGTATCATATACGCGAATCTCTACGTAATTTTGCACAAAAATAAGGTCGTCCCAAATCTTCAATTCCTTCCAGTCTTCTTCAACGTCCACGGACCACTCAACAGCACCGCTCAGCACGTTGATCGCCTTCACCTTTGTGCCATCCAAAAGGATCATGATCTTGTCACGCACCTCTAGGACCACTGGTCGCCGTTTCCCCTCTGGCTTAAACTCCCAGCCGATCTTGGCATACGGATGCAAAGAGATCCGATAGAAGTGCACAAACGTGCTGAACGCGATGCAGACCAGCACCAAAGCGACGAGCGCCAAGAAGACCTTCTTCACCAAGCTTACCACCCGCTCGGCATTTTCCTTCTTCTTCTTCTGTTGGTCACTGATCTGAAATCCCTTTGCACGGTCCTTGGCCTCCGCACAATTACCGCTACAGACAGTACCAAGGGTTGCTACGCACCTTTGGCAGATCGGCCCCTCACAGAACTGACACTTACCTACCGCTGGTTCGCGGTGCATCTCGCAGACTTCGTTCATCGACGTTTCTTCCGTTTGACCTGCCGAACCAACCTGTCCATTCCGTTGTAGGCGCCACCTGCGTGATGGTATTCCCCATCACTGCTCTCTGGGTTAAAGCAGATCGCCTGATTAATTAATCTCCACTTGACGACATTTCTAGACATCACCTCTGCCTCGTTTTCATCCCACGATCTGGCCGCCTGCACATGAACGGAATTTCCATAGGCGTAAAAGTGCACGAGCTTCCGTCGCTCCACATCAAACCAGGTTGTTCCCGCCAACTGGTTAACTTTGAAGGCTATTTTTGCGACCTTGCGAAACTCCTCTTCTTCGGCCTCGTCCAGAGCCATCTTCTTCAGGCAGGTAAGCACCCTGGGGTCGGAATTGCAGAAGTTGGCGAGGACCTCTATGGCTTCAATTCGTGTTTCATCGAGCCGTTCCTTGTCCTCAGCGATACGAATTACCTGCTCCGCTGCCCCTTCGCTGGCCGTTGCCATTCTACTCAGCTCAGCTAGACAGTCTCCGTGTCTCTTAGGCGGACCATTTTCAGCAACTGCGGCCAGAATTGTAGCACGCATCTTAGGAAATTTTTGCAGTTGTTCGGAAGCCATCCCGAAAAGCGTGTCGTCCTCATCCAAAGCAGCGGCTCCCACGGCCATTCGCACGTCCTCATCGGGATGCTCCTCATCGATCAACTTACAGATACACCGAAACGCAGCATGACGAAGTGGCGGCTCTTGCTCCGGCTCCTGAAATTTCCGTGCGACTCTAAGCAATTCCTTGTTCCCTTTCAGGTCACTGTCTACCCGGGAAACAGCCACCAAAATCGAGAGAGCCGTAGCCCCGGAGGCGGACTCGAGCATCTTCATGACTTCCCCAATTCCCTCTGGTCTGTCATCCATGCGCTGGGCCAGATAATCCTCAGCCGCCAACGTGTAGATCGTGTCCACCCATTGGAGAAGTGCATCCGGGCGAGTATGCCGATGCCCGTGCCCGACCATAAACCCGTCTGCATTCTTCACCTTCACGTGGAAGGAGTACTGGCCCGGAATATTTGGTAATAGCTCTGAGCTCACGTCAAAGGTGAAATACGGTTTTTCCAGGCTCTCATCTGCTTCGAACACAGCGATGATCTGCTGCCATATTTCAGAATCGTTGGCCCCAGTACGCCACACTTTTACATCCAGAGTTTCCGTCTCGATCCTGTATGCTGGCACTGGCCAAAGGAAATAGCCTGCGGCACCAACGCCAGCTAGTCCCAGAGCCACGCCAAGCGCAATCGAAGCCTTCTTCATAATTTGAAAAAACCTTGAAGCACTTCGCCTTTTCCGGTATACTTCGGTATGGCCTCTTTGTCAGGCCCCCTCGCACGATGACGCTTCATTGCTTCCTTCTTTCGGCGCTTCAGATAATTTTCATATTCAGAGTTATCGACCTCTAACTCTTTATGGTCGGAGAGATCTGGCTTTTTCTTTGCGAACGACCAATCCCACTCTTCGCTAGCATTCTCCCAATCCCGAAAACCAATCTGCCTGCCGCGTGAATCCAGCACCACACCGTTCTCTGATGTCGGCCGCGGGCGCGACGGCGCCCCGTCCATACCATCAGGCTTTTCCTCCGCTTTCCGCGCGTCCTCTGTTTTCTCAGGCTCGGCGCTTGCTACTACTTCGGCCACTGCGACCAGATTGGCTGCGGCCAGCCAGCGCCCCTCGACATAGCTATAGCCATATCCTTCCAGAATTTCAGTCTTCACCAAGGGGTACAGACGCTTCCGCAAGGTCAATCGCTCCGCCTTCAGTCGTTCGCCCAGCACGTCGTGCAATGGCACCCAAGTACGATTGTGACGCACGTATCCATGACGAGCAAACAACTGCTTTGTATAATCTTCCCTCAGCTCATTCTTAATCCCATCGACGATCGAATCGTCCTTCACAAGGCGCTTTCTTGCCTCGCGGGCCACCTTCTCTTCATGAGCCGCTGGATCCAGCTGTTCCCGGGATTCGCGGTCTAAATCCCGGACGGCAATCCACAACGAGCCTATTTTCACCCGCTCCGGTGTCCGCTCAGTCAATATCCCCGAATGCTCAATCCCACGCGTCAGCTTCACCTTAACGTGATCGTGAATTTTCGAGATCTGATAATGCGCGCGAGCCTTCTTTTCGTACAGCTTGCGGCGCTGCTCGCGTTCCAACGGCAAGACCTTTCTGACCCGGGTATCTAACTCGCTTTGATACTCGGCTTTGACTTCTGCCAGAGGAAGCGCAGGCGGCTGAATCGGCAGGGAGATTCCCAACTCCAACGCCATTGATTCCTGATCTAACTCAAGATTCACCCGGCGGTCGGTTTCCTCACGAATCTCAGCCTTGATCTGCGAGGTGCTTGGAGCTGCCTGTGTCGGCACCCCGCACAGCAGCAAACAGCAGCACGCCTGCCAGACGAATATGCCAAAGCCGCGCTTACTCCATGTCCAAGTGAAATGTTTTTGATGCATTATTTTTTCTTGTGCGAAGAGGAAGGACTTAAAGCGCATAACCGTGCCACAATCGTACGTATTTGATACCGTAGCAGCGCGTACGCAGTTTCCACTGGCGACCTGCGAGTTTTCCCAGACCAACGGATCTGATGTATTGCACGAATTTGGACGGCGGAAAAACTGTGCAGTCCGTCAGAAGTCTCCCGGCCCTTTTCTGCGGTAGCAGTCCCCCACCTCCAAAACCGCGGTGAACCTCGTTTCTCGCCGCCGCGGCGTAAGACAAATCGCCCCGTGCGCGAGCAAGACCTGGCCGTCCCGCTCTGCGGTACTGGGAGTTTGGAGCTTCACAGCGCCGGCGTGTTGGATAGCGAAGTTCGCAGGCACTCCGGGAAGCACATGCTTGCGGAGTGCGAGAGCCACGTGTCCCATCGTAGCTCTTGCATTCACCTCGCTGATCCCGCGCAAGCCAAGTGCATCTCCCATCCGATAGACGAAAGAGTCGATGCCTGCCAAGCCACGAAAACCCTGCTCAGCTAGCGCGGCCCCCACCTGCTTCACTAACTGTCGCTGTGTGCGATGCAAGAGACGGCCCTCAGACAGAAACCGGCGCACATCCGCTTGAATCCCGTCAAAGGATCGGGTCACGGCCGACCAGCTATACTGGCCTGTGTCGTCGGCCCCAAACCTAGTATATCCCAGCATCCGCGCACCGCGGTCGTGCACCTTGAATAGGGCGGAAAACTCGCAGACCACATCTACCGCGGCCTCCAAAATCACAGCCTCCTGCTCACGCCAGACCCGCTGCAGCCAGCGATCTGGAAAATTGCGGAGTTCGCAAAACTTGTTGCCTCGGCCGGCGACACCAAACGGGGCCTTGAGCACCACGCCTACGACTCCGGCAGCCTCGCATGCCATCACGGCCGCCTCCAACTCTGCCGGACTTCGGCAAACCCGGGTCAGCGCCGCCAGCGGGTCGAAGTTCTCTTGCCCAACTTGGAAGGTATTGCGGAGTTCGCAACTCCAGACCTTACTGTGCACCACTGGGGGGGCGGCTCGCGGGCTTCGGGCCCCAACTGCCAACAGTTGCTGGTCAGCCTGTGGACTCCAGCCCCACGGCGTCGAGTCGCCGGTTACACGGTCTGCGAGTGCACCGGGCGCCGCCGGCACCAGTTCCGGCAGGCATATTCCGCAATCGGCGAGTTTGTTCAAAAATCCCAGCTCCACAGCCTGCGGTACAAGCACCACGTCATCCTCTGCCGCCAGGTAGGCCGGGAGAACTGCCAGATCCGCAGCAAGCTGCATGGCACCCGCCGAGGGGGCAGCCCCATAGGCCTCCTCCTCGCAGGAAGGATTAAAAAGCCAGACGGTGGCTGGCCGACCCTTTGAGTGTGCATACACACGCAAGTGCTCGATAAATCCAGCTGACAGCCCCGCCTTGGTGCGGCCTTCGCGGTTGAAGCCAATCCCCTTAGCACGAGCCGGAGTCATTGGGTAGGACAGTCCGCGTTGGTAGGTTTGCCAATCGTCCTCACCTTCGTCACGCCAGGTATCCAGCCAGGTAGCTCCCACCCGGACGTGTGCGATCTCGTCTTGATAAATCCGCTCCAGAATGGAGGCCGTTACCGAATCCCCGATCGTAGCGAACGCCTGCTGATAGTGCCGCGCATAGTCGAGATTCGCCTGTTCGAAAGTCAGGCTTAACCGGGCGATGTAATCCAATGGCGACTGCATGCTCGAGATATGCTTCCAGAAAAAGCCATTGAGCGAGTAGTCACCGAGGGTACAACCGCACTCCTCCATCCGCTTGAGATACAGCCCCACATGAATCTGTTCATCCCGCAGCGTAGCTGCGATTGCCCTACGAAACGCCGGCGGCGCATCCGGAAAGCGCAATAAAGCCAGCGCCATCAGTTCGACCGCCAGCAATTCGTGATTCGCGAAATAGTGAAGCGCACAGGCACGTTCACGCGCCAATACATTCAATGCCGGAAAGGCATGCCGAGTATGCCCACTGGTGCAAATCGCAATGGAACTGGCGCGCGCCGGCATGCTTACTTCCCGCCCACTACCGGGGTCAGTATCCACCCAGCGACCAAGTGGCACCAACTTGTCCGCAAGCGATGGTGAAAAGACAATTCGCTCAGCAAGCTCGCGAAGTTGGGTCACCTGCTACTCCTCGGCCGCATGGTCCTTCACCACGGAGTCAAAGTACTCCCGCACGTTTTCGTGGTAGCTGCTTGGCACCCGCTCCTTGAGAATTGCTTCACTTACGCGCTGCTTGACCTGTTCGGTCTCAGCGAAGCCCACGCCGACCTCGCCAGCGGGTGCCTGGCCGGTGGTCTTCCAGGTGAGCAACATTTTCTTATCCAACAACAGCTGGGACGAGGCTCTGGACTTTTGAAACTCGGTGTCCTGTCCACTTTCTTTGGCCAATCCGCCCTGCCCTCTTCCTGGCCCCTCCATTCCTTTGCCGGCTCCGCTCCCACAGCCTTTTCCAGAACAACCGGAGCAATTCCCGCCTTTGCAATTGCCTTGGCCAATCAGTGATTCGTAAAGTGACTTGTAGTCCTGCACACTGGATGCCAGTTGCCCCTGCCCGTTGAGCCCTTCTCCTAGTTGATTTGCTTCCTGTCCGGTACGAATCGCCTTCAGTGCTTCTTCTAGGGCTTGGAGATCACGCATGCTTTGCGCATCGCCAGCCATCTCCTGCTGGGCAAGATCGAGCGATTGCTGCGCCTGCTCCAGAGCGCCTTGTGCTTGTTCGCTACTCTGTGCCATCGCCAGTTGCTGCATGGCCTGGGCCAGCGCGTCTCGTGTCTCTTGCGATGCTGCCGACTTCTGCATCAACCGACTCAAGGTGCGTGTGCGATTTGCCACCTCCTGCGTGAGCTTCTTTTTCTTCTCTGCATTCCCAGCCTGGCTGGCCTGTTGCGCAAGCTTCTTAAGCTGATCGAGCTCCTTCTTGACGCCGGCTGCATCCCCCCGAGCCAGCTGACGCTTCCACTCCTGCGTCTTCCGGCTGTCAGCTCCGCCCAACTGATGCCCCGTCTGGCGTGGTCGATTCTGCATCTGTTGCTGAGAGCTCCGTTTCCAGAGGCTCGCGATCTCCTTGCGACGGCCTGCAAAGCGCTTTTCGTTCTCCTTCTTTTTCCCGACCTCCATTGCTTTGAACGAGTCCACCGCCCTTTTTAAGGCCTGCTTTACTTCGTCAGAATGTTGCGCTTGGGGATTCTTCTTTTTAAGCTGGGCCAGGCGCTTTTCAGTCGCAATGCGAGCCTCAGCCAATTGCTCACGAATTTTGCTTTTCTGGGCACTTTTTTCGCGCTGCGAGAACGGGTCGAGTGTCGGCACAAAGGCCACTGCAATCAACAGCACCAGCCAGCAAGCTGCGATGTTCGCAACCCTACGCCAAGGCCGCCAGGGGACGATAGTTAGCGCGGTGAGTGCGACCGCCCGAGCATCCGCTTCCTGGTGCACCAGGTCGATAAAGGAGGGGTCATTCTCATGAGCCAAGACGCTGGTGAGGAACAAGTCCTTGGTCCCCGCAGACTGGTCGGCAGCCCGCGCCGCGTCTCGGAGCCCGGGACCTCGCGTGACTAGAAAGGCAATCAGTCCGCCCACAATGGGCACAGCGCAGGTAGTCCATAGGGAGACGCTCCCCTGCACCAGTCCGGTTAAGCGCATACCCAGCAGCAGGCATAGAAACACCACACCTCCCCACAGTGTCATCGAGTGGATACGGTGGCCTAACGTACTCAAATACAATCGAGAGGCGACTTTGGATGCCAGACCAAGCGTAGAACGTGACATTAGAATTTCTGCCGGAGCTGACGGCGTGCTAGCGTGCTAGCGACCGTTCAGAGTGGCGAGGTCCTTTCCCCGGACCGCCCCATACGAGCGCAGCTGGCGTGCTGTGGGCTCTTCGTTCACTCGGATCGCCTCGTCCAGCGCAGTTCTCCCCATGCGATCGGTGATGGCCAGCTCTGCCCCATTCTGCAGCAGCAAATGTATGACGGCTTCCCGAGCAAAGCGCGCTGCACGATGTAACGGTGCCTGCCCAGTGTGGTCTTGGGCATTCACATCCGCGCCTTCAGAAATGAGGTACCGGGCAATTGGGGCGTTGGCATCGTGCAAGGGTTGGCGGCCAGTCTTGCTCGCCGCACTCACGACAGCCCCCTTCGCCACTAGGTACTTGGCTGCGTTTACATCCACGCGGCAGAAATGCAGCGGGGTTTCGCCAGTCATATTCACCGCCATGACTTCTGCACCGGCTCTCACTTGCATGATCATGAGATCCATCAGCCCGCGCCGCGTGGAGTCGTGCAATGGCGTATTGCCATTGCGATCACGGGCGTTGATGTCCGCCCCTTCACGCAACAGAAATTGCGCTACATCCGGCCTCGTCACCAGATGGATCGGCTGTTTCCCGCTTGTCGCCTGATCGTCGATTGGAATGCCGTGCTTGCGAAAGTATTTGGCCATGGGCACACTGCACACCACGTGTAGCGGTGTCTCAAAATCGTGATTGCGCACAAAGGGCTTGGCACCGCGACTGCGTAGCAACTCCGCCATTTTCGGACTCTTGGCCCAGTGAATCGGAGTCCAACCAGCGCGGTCTCGGGCCCCAGGGTCCGCCTGTCTGTCCAACAGGGCTTCGGCAATCTCAATTTCGTCGAGCTTAACGGCATGCAGCAGTGGCGTCCACCCCCAATGATCGACCACATTCGGCAGCGCACCGTTGGCCAACAGAATCTGCGTGACCAAGAGATGTCCGTTCTCAACCGCGAGGTGCAAAGGTGTCGCGCGGGCGACTCCGTCCCGGTCATGAATCTGCCCCGGGTCATCCAGAATATACTCGCTGACCTTGCCGTCTATGCCCGCTGCGGCGGCCTCATGCAACGGTGAAAGATCTGTAATCTCGCCTAATTGAGCACTTGCAGTCGCGACCAGCAGCACCAGAGAAATAGTCAGCCTTGTGCGCACGATCAATCCGCGCGGACAGGCTGCAAGAACCCACCAGCACCCTGAATCACCTGCGGCTTCGGCTTCACAGTATCCTTGGTCGCGATCGGCCCGCGGGATGGTGACTTAAAGGGTAAGGCGGGCAGGTCTTCCGCGCGAGCCCGACGTGTAACTGGCGGAAGCACGGCGCGTTCTTCTGCGTCTAGCGGCCCCCACTTGAGACTGCGCAACGCGAATCTGGCCTCATCGTTGTTAAGATCCTTCGCCTGAATAAAAAGCTCCTTGGCGCGATCGTGATCTTGTTTTATGCCGAACCCCCGGTAGTAGCAGTAGCCCAGTCCAGTAATCGCTGCAGGATATTCCTGCCGCGCTGCCTGTTTATACCAGAAAAAGGCCATCGGGCGGTTGATGTCAGCCCCCTTACCCTCCTCGTAGGCCACCGCAAGGTTATACTGGGCCTGTACAAACCCCAGCTTCGCGGCCCGTTCGAAGTAACTGAAGGCAATGCGCTCATTTCGGGCCACGGGGCCACCAGCCATATAAAAGATCCCCAAGTTGAACAGGCCTACAGCAAAGTCCATCTCTGCGGCTTTCTTGTACCATTCATAGGCCTTCTTCTCATCCTTCGCGGTCCCCACCCCAGCCTGATAGCAATGACCAAGGTTGACCATTGCTTGTGGGTAGTTTTTCTCCGCAGCCTGCCCGTACCATTTAAAGGCGGTTTCCTGATCAGCTGCCACGCCGATGCCCTTCTCGTAGCAGTAGCCCATCTTGGATTGCGCTTCTGGGACGCCGTCCGAGGCAGCACTCCACAAGTAGTCAACCATCTGCTGCGTGTCTCGCGGAATCGACGGATACATGCCGCTGTAGCAATCGGCCAACAGCAGCTTTGCTTCCGCATCTCCGCCATCGGCTGCCGCATCCAGCAGCGCAATTGCCCGATCAAAATCTTTTTCCGTTCCGCGCCCCTGCAACAAATTCCGTGCGTACTCGCGCTGGCAGTAGAAATTTCCTTTGGCAGCGCCCAAATGCAGATACTTGTTCGCCGCCGCATCGTCGTCCATTTCCAGCAGAATCACTGCTGCGTTAATTTGTGCCTGAAGTAGCCCTTCATCGGCAGCTCTGCGATAGAGGCGCAATGCTTCTGCCGTGTTCTTCGGCACCCCCCGTCCACGCTCATGGCACAGGGCTAGGTTGAATACTGCGTTCAGATACCCCTGTTCGGCGGCCTTCGTAAACCAATAGACGGCCAGTGAGTAGTCTTTCTGTACGCCGTTTTTTCCGCCGTAGTAGATGGATCCCAGCTGCGATTGTGCCCGGGCATTGCCCTTCTTCGCTAGCCGTTCCAGGCGCTCGATCGCCGCCCCACGAGCCGTATCCTGGGCCACCACCGACGGACTGACGATCGCCAGCAGCGTCATTAGACATATCCCGCGCATCAAACGACCACACCTACTTCCCGGCCATGCGACGACTGTGGCGCTCGAGAATCGCGCGCTCGCTTGCAGAAAGGCTCTTTTCGCCATGATTGCTGATTTTATCCAGGATTGGATCGATAGCTGCATCAACGTCCTCTTTTTCCATGGGCGGATCGGCACGAGGCCAACCTTGCGGTTGGGGTGCGCGCGCGGTTGATGCCGCGCGCCCAGCCCTCGTAGTCCGGTGTACCTTAAGCTGTGATGAGCGTCCCAGCAACCATGCCAGTCCAAACCCACCAATTGCGCCGCCTATATGAGCTAATTCAGCCACCTGGTTGCTACGTTGGGCAATTCCTTCGATGATCACTAGGCGAAAGACCTCGATCCCAAGAAAAAGCAGCGCGGACATGCGCATGGTCATCGGATATACGCCGAAGATGTACATCTTTTTCGTGGGGGTCAGGACCGCAGCCGCCGCCAGAACGCCAAATACCGCGCCGCTAGCTCCCACCAGGCCATGAGAGCTCTGCCAGTTAAACGCCAGCCAGCCACCTAGCCCAAACAGGCCACTTCCCACGTAGAGGATGATGAACTTCTTCACGCCGAGCCTACGTTGCACGTCCACCCCGAAAAACCACAGCGCCATCATGTTAAACGCCGCGTGCATCAGGTTCTCGTGAAAGAACATATAGGTGAAGGCTCTCCAGATCTCCCACGGGTGCTCCGGGCTGAAGGCGAACAGGTCTGCGATAGGCCTGCGCGTCTGGGACTCAGTCAGGTAGTCCAAGAGCAGAATTGCGATGTTCGCAATGACCAGATTCTTAATCAGCGGCGTCGCCGGACGAACGGTCATTCTACCGCCTCCCTGCCCGCCACCACCGACTTCATTCCGCATATACTCACGGTCAGATACACCCATTGCAAGAATCCTTTAGACCGACTGCCCGATGTTATTCAAGCGCCGCGCCAGTTGGTTCCGCAGTGAATCCGGCATGCGCGGCTGCGCTTCACGAATGTGTAACTTGGCAGCTTGCGTGGTCCGCTCGTAGCTGGCGGCCAAGTCCCTGCAAGTCTGGCAATCCATCAGATGGTTATCCATGGCCAGCAGCACACGTGCGCCGAGTCCACGCTCCGTGTAGTCGTAGAGGAACTGCCGTACCTCACGGCAGCCATAATGACGAGGATCAACCATTGATGTCTCCTAGGTGCTTGACCGTCGTCCCATACAGCAGCGGGGCGAGGATCTTGCGTAATTTCAGGCGAGCCCGGTGAACCCGGGACTTCACAGCTGGTTCGCTCAGGTTCATGATCTCAGCAATTTCCTCTAAGCACATGCCTTCGATGTCCCGTAAAATGTACGCGGTACGATAACCAGGCTTAAGTTCCTGAATCGCACGCTCTAATAACGCCCGTTTCTCCTTGAGTTCCACCTCATGGCTTGGCGAAACAGCATCGTTAGCCCATGCGACCGAGATGTTACGCCCGATCCAAGTGTCCGATCCAGTCAGGTCCACATCCAGCGAGACGTTCCCTTGATGCTTGCGCCGCTTGCGCAGCTTCATGTACGCGTGATTCGCCGCAATCCGATAAATCCAGCTCGAGAACTTGGACTTTCCTTGAAAAGTTTGCCACTTAGTCCACACCGTCAGGAAGGTCTCCTGCACTGCCTCCTCAGCATCTTGCTGCGAGCCTAGGATGCGCAGGCACAAGCCGTACACCCGGTCGCCAAAAACCACCAACAGGCGGTCAGCGGCCTCCGCATTGCCATCGCGCAGCTCATTGAGGATCCGCTCGTCATTCTCGACATCCGCGGTATGCCAACTGCTATAAGAGTACGTTTCCGAAATCATACGCCTGCGTGAAACAGGAACTCCTTTCGCTACCCAACAAAAGACGCGTATAGTTACCCACTGCCTCCCCACGCGCAAGCCGGGCTGCGCACCAAATCAAGAACCTAATCCCTCGCGTGGTAAATGCGGAATCCCGTCCCACTCATCATTTTTCTCTTCGCATTTGTGAGTTTTGCAGAGCCTGTATCCAGTCATAGCAAGGCCCGCGAGCAGTGGTCTGCTGGCTACGAGTTTATGCAGAGCGCACTTCTGGCCCGTGATCAAGGAGACGGCGATCAGGCACTCGCCTTGCTTCGCAAAGCGCAAGGCGCATTCGATGAGGTCCAGACCCGCCACCCAAAGTGGAACGAGGCGATGATCGAGTATCGGCTTCGCTTCTGTGCGGAGCAGATCGAAGCCCTGAAGGCGCAGAAACGAGCCCCGCGGCCAGCCGATTCCTCGACGGCTGAGCTCTTGGCAAAACGCAACCGCGAGTTGACCGCGTCGGCGCAGACCATTCGCGCCATGAAAAAGGAGGTCACTCGCCTCAGTAAATCACTCGATCAAGCCCGGCGAGAGTCTGCCCGCACGGCCCAGGAAGCCCAACGCTACACCGAGCTAGCCGCAGAAAATGACCGGCTGCGCGAACGGAATACCGAACTAAAATCTCGCGCTTCCGAGTTAGCGGTACAGAGCGATCAACAGACCGATAAGCAAGGCCTCAACAGCTTACGGCTGGAACTCAGCAGCGCCCGCGAACAACTCACCATTGCCAGGGAGAAGCACAAGACCGAGAGCGCCAAGTCCCAAGCGCAGCTCGCCGATCTTAGTCGCAAGAACCGCCACCTTTCCATCGACCTCGAGGCAGCCAAGGAAGCCATGACGCGCCGCACCGAGACAACTGTCGGTGCCACGGAGTTGATCGAGCAGATGCAGCTCAAGTTAGACGACACCCAAGCCGCCCGGCGACGGGCCGAGTCCACCGTAAAAGTAGACCAACAGCGCATCACCACCCTGCAGCGCCACGTAGACGTCCTCCAAGCCATTGTCGACGAGTCCGGTGCCCGCATGGAAGAGCAACTGGCCACCGCCGCTGGCGTCCGCGACCAGACCCAGAAGATCCAAGCCATGGCCCTGACCCTGAAGGGCCGCGACCGTGAGATTGCCCTGCTCAACGCCACTAACCTTCGCCTTGCTGCGGACCTCGCTGCCCGGCTGAAGGAGGTCCAAGAGATGGGTGAGCATCTGACCGCCTTGCGCGATCCCAAAGAGACCTCGCCGGAAGCGGCAGTGTTGCGACTCAAACTCCAAGATCTCTACGCAGACCTGCAGCGCGAAACTCAGCTACGCAAAGCGGCGGAGTTCGCAAAAAGCCGGGTCATGATCGAGATCGGTCGGTTAGAAAAGGCGATCGCCCAGCTTGAGACATCCGTCGCCGCCTCCCGTCCCGGCGAAGAGATCAGCATCGACGGCAGCGTGGTGCCTCTTCCTCCAGCCGCCATTGAACTGCGCACTCAGCAGGCAGAGCTCGATCGTCAAGCAGCCGAACTGCGGGCCCAGATCGCCGATCTTATGGCGGACATTGGTGCCCTGAGTCCCGCCGAGAAGGCCAAGCGCCTGCCAGCCCTCCGCGCTGAACTTACGCAGCTCACCGAAGCGATGGATGCTCTCAGCCAGCGGCAGGAAACACTAAACGTCCACGCCCGGCAGAACGTCAGCGCAGTGGTGGAGCGCGTGCAGGGCGAGCAAAGCAAAGCATTGGCCGTAGCCCGCGCCCAAATCACCGAACGTGACGTCAGGGTCAGGGAGCTGCAGAAGCTCCTGCGTGGTCGCGAGGCCGACTTAGTAGCAGCAGCGAAGTCCGCCGAGACACTTCGTCAGCGCCTCGCGCAGACGACCGCACAGAACGTTCGTCTCCGCGGCGAGCTGGGGAAAAATGCCGCGCAAGCGCTATCCGGAATTACGCCTACTGCGCCGGAACGCGACGAGCTCCAGTCTCTGCGACAGGCGTATCAGGCAGCGCGCGACCGGGAGCTTGCCCACCAATCCACGATCGATGGGCTTCTGGCAGATCTGGCGGAACAGGAGCGCCTTCAGCTCGAGTTGAAACAGAAGCTCAGCACTCAGCACAGCGCTGTCACCAGCCAGATGGCTGGCCTGCGCAAGGATGCCGTAGAGACCACACAACTGCGCGCCGAGCTGAACCAGCGCAACCAAG
>Ga0115566_10000801_pt1 | contig 27185 bp, 16 predicted proteins | sample COGITO_mtgs_1204_3_FD_87173 | JGI IMG/M metagenome (GOLD analysis project Ga0115566, IMG submission 87173) | Pelagic marine microbial communities from North Sea - COGITO_mtgs_120405 | ecosystem: Environmental > Aquatic > Marine > Epipelagic | place: Germany:Helgoland, sampling site Kabeltonne...
AAACTGGCCTTCCATCAGATCGCGGATAAAACCACCACTGCCGAAGGTGTAGCCATACTCTCCAGGGTCAATGCTGATTATGGTGACCTTTAATACATCGCCAGGTTCCGCACCTTCGATATAGACTGGACCTGCCATAGGGTGAGCGAAGTTTGAATTCAGGTCGATAAAGCGAGATTTATCCAGGATGCTCGCGCGCAATACTTCGCTCTCTTCTGTGTCTCCCCGTTGCGCTGCAATAGTGCCCAAAACATCGACTGCATCGCGAGTATGGAACAAGATGGTCTGCCCAGGCTTGACCCGATGGGTCATTGGTATCGACGGGTGTATTCGATTGATGCAGCTTGCATCTTCAATGCAAAGTCCTTGAGTTGCGCCGACAACGACGCTGACAGGCTCAGCCGCAATAGTGGCAACGTTATGAATGGAGAAAGTAATAAGAAGGAGTGTCTGCCTAAAAAAATTTTGTAAAGTCTTGTTTTGCCAATTAATTGTAGATGCGAAATAGGCTATGTTGTCAGAGGATGCAATATCCCTTGTTCCTGAGAGAATAGTATGAGAAAGATTGGTGTCAATGGTCTGCCCGCAATTTTAATGGCCGTATTTTTTATTGCCTCAGCTCACGCGCAAGAATGGGAAATGCCGAGAACTGAGCTTGGCAATCCAGATCTTCAGGGTGTGTGGAGCAACGCAACTCAAGCCAAACTTGAGCGTGATAGCCAGTTGGGGGAGCGAAAAGCATTCACAGAAGAAGAGCCGCTAGTAAGAGAATCCCGCTCTCGAGACCGGCAAATCGAGAGTGACCGAGCGAGCGATCCAAATCGTGCTCCGGAGGTTAGGGAGAATAACCACGCTTTTCGCACCCTGAGACAAGTACCCTGGTTCCAGCCAGTTAGATGGCGTCCCCGTTAGCCCATCTGAACATGTGTTGTGTGATCGAAAATTTTGGCCCAACGATTGAAAACTTGATCATTTGGCACTCGAATCCAGGCGCTGGCCGAATGCGACCGTCACCGATGTGTTATCTGTGCGCTGGAATTCAGAATAGCGTCGTTTGTTGGTCGGTCAGATCTGACGGCGGTGAGCGGCTCTGAGAATCACCGACCTGATCCAGCCCCAGGTGCTTCAGGATCTTCTGAATAACATCAGGATCCTCAATGGACGCAATGATCCGAACCGGCCCACCACACCTTTCACACTTCTTCATATCAATGCGGAACGCCGCCCGGTTAACACACGTTTGAGTCGCTGAGCCCCCAAAAGAACAGTGGGTCATCGAGTAGGCCTTGGGTCTCGGGCTCTCTTGTTCTTCTAAAGGTTTTTGCGGAACGACATGCTCATGCAGTTTACTGTTCGGCGGAAGGCCGCCCCGCGATAACACGCCATGAAACCGGGTCAGGTTGACTCGCGGCTTGGGCACTAACGCCGATAAGGAAATAGTCTCAGCCGAGGTTGTGGCTTTGCATCTAATGGAATAGTCGAGGCAAGTTCTGGAAATCTAGCATTCATACGCTGGCCGATAATCGGCCTCATGTCGATGTTTTGTTCGAGGAAAGGTTAAAAGCTCAACAGACTTACTCCTGATCTCAGATCTCCTGAAGCCTTTGACTAAAACCGAACTATTATTCTCATGCATGATCTGCTGGGCTAGTCTCTGAGAACCTCAAACCAAGGAGATTAAAAGTGAAACTTAATTTATTAGCTATTGTGGCTGGCTTATTGATTAGCCTTCAAGTTCATGCAGCACCTTCTTTCAAAATTTACGAAGTAACTGTCCCCGCAAGTAAACAAGCTACGGTTCTGAGCTCAATTGATAAATTTATGAACTCTGAAAAGGGAAAAAGTTATAAAGGTGGATTACATGTGAACGCTATTCTGGCGAATGGAGTGAGCCCAGCCACTCATACATTCGTCCTGTTAATGGATAGCATGGCCGATATCGCTGCCTGGGAGAGTAGCTTGCCAGGCAACTCAGACATCATGGAGTTTTGGACAACGCTAGAAGCCAACTCTACACCTGTTGACGAATATATGGGAAGCCTGGTCAAGACTTGGGGAACTATCTCCAACGACGACCGTATCTGGATGGTGACCCGGTTCTACACAACAGATCCTATGAACATAGTTTCATCTATGGACAAAATGATCAGTGAAGTAGGGAAGAAATTTCCTGGACAAACCGCATTACATGCCTTGCCAATCGGCAACAGAAATGGTGCTAACAATAGTTTTTCCACTCACATGCTTGTAAACGGCTACAAGTCTGTTGCAGAAATGGAAGAGTGGACTAACTACATGAACACTCAGCCTGCTTGGGGTGCATTCCTTTCATCGGCGCGAAGCACGACGACTTGGCAAGGAACAGAGCTAGTCGAAAATGTTTTGGTCTACGACGACGCAATGGACCTGAAAAAGTTTCTCGATTAACACATCGACTAAAACATCAATTAATACGCTCTCCGGGGAGGGTGACGCGAGTGACCTTCCCCATCCTTAGTACCACCAGTTGGGGGCGATTGTTTGACATTATGCTGCATGCAGCGTTAACACCCAGGGTGATAAAAATACGACCACTGGCAATGAAATGAGACGCTGGCATCTCAACAATTGGGTCCCGCCACAATACTGGGTTGAGTCAGGAGAACATATTTTGGGCTGATCGTTACCGGCAGGCGAGGGTGCCTGCAAGTTATCCCACTCAACGTTGCTCGGCTGGTCTAGCGCAGAGAAACGCTTGGTAGGTTTATTGTTTTATAGTTCTTGTGTTAGAGTTCAACAAGTTAGCGCTGTTTTGAACATGCTGAGACTCGATGCCCCAAGCTAAACAAACAAGAGAATTCTTCACACGGGGTGCCACCAAGTATCTCGCTCTGACGGTCGTCTTGTTTTTCTTGTCTGTGCAGAGCCTTACACTGGCACATGCCCACAGCGGTGATCTCCAAAAGCACGTCGACTGTACCCTGTGCTTGAAGATCGGCTTTGGTCACGACATTCTCCCTGCTAGTAGCATAAACTTTGTTATTCCCACCCTGCGCCAGCGATTCAACCCGGTATTTGAAACTGCCATCGTCATCGCTCACGTCCCCGCAAACGCACGCGCACCGCCCTGCAACGCCTGAATCTTAGTCACCGCACCATGTGGTATCCCATGTGGTATTAATGCAACTTGTGCCTGAATGTGCCTGAGCCTTAGCGCATGGGCTGGGTTGTATACCTATCAAGATTTGCGTTTAGAGGTTCAATGTTATGCATTTATTTAAAATTCGCGTGCTCTGTGCTGCGGTTGCTGCCACCGGTGTCTCATATACTTATGGCCAAGATGCTCATACCAGTGTGGAGATGGAAGAGGTCATCGTCACAATGAGTCTGCAACGCACACGTGCCGAGACAGCGCTGCCTGTCAACGTCCTCAGTGGCGAAGCACTGAGAGAGAACGCCGCCAGTACGCTGGGTGAAACACTGAAAGAATTGGTGGGAGTGCACAGCGCCTCCTTCGGCACTGGCGTTGGCCTGCCTATCATCCGCGGGCAATCGGGTAATCGTGTACAGGTGTTGCAAGGTGGGGTGAGCAATATGGATGCGTCCGCCATTAGCCCGGACCATGCCAATAGTGTCGAGGCGGTGCTTGCCGAACGTATCGAGATAATCCGTGGCCCAGCGACTCTGCTCTATGGCAATGGCGCGATAGGTGGCGTGGTGAACGTGATCGATAACCGCATCCCCACCTCGGTGCCGCAGGCCCCCACAGGCCTGCTAGAAACGCGCAATGATAGTGCCTCGGACCAGCAAACAACGGTGCTAAAGCTTGAAGCTGGGGCAGGCGATTTTGCCTTTCATCTCGATGGTACCTATCGCGAGAGCAATAACACCGCCATCAATGGCTTCGCCATCAACCCAGACACCGTCGATGTTAGTGACGAGGAAGCACTGGAACAGCTGCTGGCAAGCAAGGACCAGATCAGCAATTCGCAGACCCGCGCCGATGCCAATACGAGTGGTTTCTCTTGGCATTTCGATGGCGGCTATATCGGCGCGTCTGTTGCTCAATCTCGCAGCAATTACGGATTGCCAGCGGCTGCCCATGCCCATCACGAAGGTGAGGAAACAGTAGCCCACGACGAAGACGAACTTATCCATGAGGCCGAGTCAGGCATTCGCATTGCCATGCGGCAAGATCGCTATGACTTCGAGGGGCTGCGCGAGCTCGATGGCTTCTTCACCCAGGTACAAGGAAAGGTCAGTGTGGTGGACTACCAACATGCAGAGATTGAGGGCGATGGGGCGATCGGCACCGTCTACACCAATGAGGGTAGCGAAGGTCGCATCACGCTAACCCATCGTCCCATCGGTAACCTCAAGGGTGTTACCGGTATGCAGGTGGGCAGCAAGACCTTCAGTGCGATTGGCGAAGAAGCTTATATAGCAACCACTGATATCAAATCCCTTGGCCTGTTTAGCGTCCAGAGTCTGGATGTAGGTGACCTGACTTATGAGTTCGGTCTGCGTGCTGAGCAGCAAAGGTTGGAGCAGGTCGGGTCTGCTTGCGATGACAGCACCAATAGCTTTAGCGGCAGTGCCTCGACCCTATGGCGCGTGCGTGATGATACGAACCTGATAGTATCACTGGCTCATTCCCAGCGGGCTGCCAGTGTTGAGGAGCGTTTCTCAAATATCAGCAATGATACTTGTGGTGAGCCAGAGCCCGAAGCGTTGATTGCCCATGCGGCAACACAGCGTTTCGAGATAGGCGACCCCACCGTAGACAAAGAACAGTCCACCAATATTGAAATCGGTGTGCGCCGCCATCTAGGCACGGTTACCGGCAACCTCAACGTGTTTTACAACGATATTAAGGATTATCTGTACATGCGCGATACTGGGGTTTTCATCGACGATGTGGCTGTCGCCCGCATGACACAGGATGGCGCTGTCTTCACTGGCATGGAGGCAGAATTTACCCTTCCTGTCAGTCAAGGACCACACCATTTTACTGAATTGTCCTTCTCCGGCGACTTTGTGCGGGCACGCCTGGATAGTAACGGCAATGTGCCTCGCATCCCTCCCTTTCGTTATGGGGCAGAGGTCGCACATACCCACTTGGATTGGCGCTACAAGCTGCGAGTCACCCAAGTAGGCAAACAGTCAGACGTCGCGGTCAATGAGACTGCCACCAAAGGCTACACCATGCTGAACGCATCCGTTGACTATCATGCCAACGTGCTGGGAAGTGACCTGACCTTGTTCGGCAAGGCTAATAATCTGCTGGATAAGGAGGTGCGCAATCACGCATCGGTGCTCAAAGATGTGGCACCGGAGGCTGGGCGCAACATCGTGCTGGGGCTGCGGTTAGAGTTTTAGGGTAAGCCAGGTTTTTGGAACTTGAGGCTGTCGGCGCGCTTGTACAGGCTTCGGCCAAAACTTAAATGGGGTCGGGGTAAAATTTACATTTACTAATTTTACCCCGACCCCATTTATTCATTTACGACCAGGTATTGACTAACCGCATTTGCGCATGGCCTCAACAGGTGAATCATACTGACTTTAGAACCTTAAGTTTGAGTTTCTATGTCAATGATTATGAATCCCGACTGGCATACAAAAACCGCAGAAGAAACCCTGTCTGCACTAGCGACAACGCCATCAGGGTTGAGTGAGCCCGATATTCATCAACGACTTGCCAGAGTGGGCTGCAACAAGCTGCCAGAGCCGAAGCGCAAGCAATTTTTTCTGCGCTTCCTGGCTCATTTTCACAATATTCTGATCTATGTGCTTTTAGGTGCCGCTGCCATTACGACCACACTGGGTCACCTTGCAGATACCGCCGTCATCATCGCCGTGGTCATCATCAATGCGCTTATCGGCTTTGTTCAGGAGGGTAAAGCGGAAAAGGCCATGGATGCGATACGGCAGATGCTGGCGTTGCAGGCAGAGGTTATACGAGCTGGCAAACGTCAAACAATAAAAGGTGAGGGCCTGGTACCCGGGGATATTGTGCTGCTGGAAGCCGGCAACAAGGTACCAGCAGATTTACGTTTCCTTGAGACTCACGGTTTGCAGATTCAGGAGTCGATTCTCACCGGTGAATCATTAGCGGTAGAAAAACAAACATCTCCGGTTGATGTTCAGGCCGCCCTCGGGGACCGCCTGTGCATGGGTTTCAGTGGCACAACAGTGACCCACGGTCAAGGTGTAGGGGTGGTGGTTGCCACGGCGGCCACCACGGAAATAGGGCGTATCAGTGGTTTGCTCTCTAAAGTGCAAACGCTGAACACACCCTTGGTGGAGCAGATGAGTGTTTTTGCTCGCTGGCTCACGGTTTTTATTCTCATGATTGCCGCAGTGATGTTGTTCTTTGGACACTTTGTATTGCAGCATGACTTTAACGAGCTGTTTATCGCCGTTGTGGGCCTTTCGGTAGCGGCGATACCCGAGGGTCTGCCTGCCGTGTTGACCATCACTCTAGCCGTTGGGGTGCAAGCCATGGCGCAGCGTAATGCTATTGTCAGGCGGCTGCCGGCGATCGAAACGCTGGGTTCGGTATCGGTGATCTGCTCCGACAAGACCGGTACGCTGACACGCAACGAGATGAACGTGATTACCGTGGTTACCAGTGAAGCCGGTTTTGAGATCACAGGCGTCGGTTACGAACCCGCCGGTGATATTAAGCGCGACGGGCAAGCTGTTGAGCCGAAAGTTTATCCCGTATTCCGATACCTGGGCCTGGCCGCCGGGCTCTGCAATGATGCAGAGTTGGTGAAGGATGAAAACAGTTGGATTGGGCAAGGCGAGCCCATGGAGGCTGCCTTGCTGGCATTGTTCGGCAAAATTCGTGCAGATGACGTTGAAGCTCGTAAACAATGGTCGCGAACCGACGTGATACCTTTTGATACCAGCCATAAATACATGGCTACAATGAATCATGATCATGAGAACCATGCCTTTATCTTCGTCAAGGGCGCTCCGGAAACCATCCTTGCTATGTGCAGCGCGCAACAAGTTGGTACTGATGAAACCACGGCGCTGGAGGCTGATTACTGGTATGAGCGGGCCAGTGTAATTGCCAGCCACGGGCAACGGGTTCTGGGCTTTGCACTCAAAGAGGTGAGCCCAGAACATACCGTGCTGAATAAATCAGACATCGAGGATTCACTGGTGTTTTTAGGCCTGGCCGGATTGATAGATCCTCCGCGGCCTGAAGCCGTAGCTGCAATTGCTGAGTGCCAGCAAGCGGGTATTGATGTGAAAATGATTACCGGTGATCACGCCGGGACCGCAGCAGCGATCGGTAAGCAACTTGGTTTGTGGCATGCAGACAAAGTATTAACGGGTGCAGAACTGGATGAGCTGGATGATGTGGCACTCGAATCTGTCATTAGTACCACAGGCATTTTTGCCCGCACCAGTCCTGAACACAAGCTGCGCCTGGTGATGGCGCTACAGGCCAACAACATGACCGTGGCCATGACCGGTGACGGCGTAAATGATGCTCCCGCACTGAAACGCGCTGGTGTTGGTATTGCCATGGGTAAAAGTGGCAGCGAAGCGGCAAAGGAGGCTGCGGAAATTGTCCTTGCCGATGATAACTTTGCGACTATCGTTGCCGCCGTAAGAGAAGGCCGAAAGGTGTACGATAATATCAAGAAGGTTATCAGTTGGACTCTGCCAACCAATGCTGGCGAAGCGATGACGATCATACTTGCCTTGTTGCTGGGTTTGAGCCTGCCAATTACTCCGATTCAAATTCTTTGGATCAATATGATTACCGCCGTCACCCTCGGCATCGCCCTGGCTTTCGAACCAGCGGAAGCTGGCGTCATGCGCCGTCGGCCAAGACAACGTCAGCAACGGTTGCTGGGTGGTGGTCTGCTATGGCATATCGTGCTCGTCGCCAGTTTGTTTCTGATAAGTGTATTTGGTGTTTATGAATATGCGCTTCTGCAGGGTTATTCACAGAACCTGGCTCGCACCATTGCCATGAACATGCTGGTGGTACTGGAAATCTTCCACCTTTTATTCATCCGCAATATGCACACAAAGTCACTAAGCTGGCAGGGTATGCGTGGCACCCCCGTTTTATGGCTATCGATAGCCACTGTGACTATCGGCCAAGCCGCAATAACCTATATGCCTTGGCTGCAAGGTGTTTTTAAAACAGAAGCAGTGAGCCCTTTTGAAGTGCTATTGATCGTCGGTTCAGGCGTGGTTTTGTTTATGATCATTGAGTGTGAAAAACAATTTAGACTGCGTGTGCTGAACAAACGATTTTAGCCTTGGGCAACAGCCCTCTGGCATTTGGCGAGAGCTGTCGAGTTTAGACTGTATCGTTGTTTGCTGCCATTGGCACAGTTCCCGAATCGATGACCTGCCGGCCGGCACGAACAACGATGAGGTCTGGCTGCCGCATAATGCCGTTCTCGAAATACGGAGTGTCAGGTTGGCGGCCAATAGCGTGATGCGGTCCGTTGCAGATGATCGGCCGCGTTCGCTGCATTACGGCAGTTCCATCAGCCATTGCGTGGAAGCAGAGTCACCGACAGGCACCTGGCCGGCAGTGGCGGTTTATGCCTGTGAGCAGCAGGTAAACGTGGGCTTACCGTGCCAGAGTAGCGTTCAGCGGAGCGGTTAAGAGTGAAGGACAGAAATCCCATATTTACAGTTGTACTGGGCTAGGTTCGCCCGTCATCAGGCTCGCGAGCGCGCTATTCTCAGTCGTCGGCTTTGTAGATTGAGTGTGTTTTATTCAATTTTTACTCGATACTGCTGAGTCAGGCTGCCGGTCGCCGGCATACTTTCAACCACATTCGCGCGCCAGGTTTTGATGGTTGGGTCATAGCAGGGTGAGGGCGCAACGCCGGCCGTGCCGCAGATGCCTACCGGATTATAGATAAAGCTGTCAGAGCCGTCATCGAAGGCTTCAGCGCTGATAGTGGTGCCAGAGCTTAAGGTATAAACCGCTGACCAGTTGCCGCCATTGTTGGTGAGTTCAATAGCCAGGAAGGCTCCCAGAGTGTTGGTTAACACGATGTTGGTCGCCGTCGCAGTGCCGGTGTTATTCACATTGTTGGTGTAGGTCAAAATTTGTCCGGGAGATGTCACCCCCGACACTGACTTGACGATGGTTAATACGGGCGCGCCCACTAATATTGCCGCAAGGGCCGTGTCGGTCATGACCTGTTCATTTCCTTCTGAACCCAGTACTTCAATCGTCCAGATACCATCAGTACCAAAGCCCGTGGGCGTAAACGGAATTTCGTAGGTGCGGGTGCCAGTTACCAGGTCCTCGCTGACAAAAGTCATTTGATCTAAAGCACCCGCGGGTGTTCTATCTGCATTGGTGGCATCAAAAATGGTGACGTTGGGGCAATTGTTATTTGGCAGCAGACCGTTAGGACAACCGCTGTTCACATCCGCGCTGCCAAAGGCATCCTGGATGGTGGCCTGAATATAAGCGGTGGCGCCCGGTGCGACTTCCGTCAGCAGGGTCGGCGTGCTCGCCGCAGGGCCGTTATAGAAAGCGATATCAGTGACGGCGATGGCGCCCGCGACGGGCAACACCAACTCTGAATAGGGCGGGCTGGCAACCTGGTGGAGGTCCATATCGCGGTTGCCGCGGCCGGCCTCATCGTTATCGATACGGATTTGTACCGTGCTGCCAACGGGCATCAGCCGCGGCATAGGGTTAGTGACGCTGACGTTAAATCGTGCCGGGGTTCCATTCAAAGGTAAAACGATCAGCCCGCTAGTGAGCACCAGGTTTGGGTTGCCATCATTGGTGTCGATGGTGAGTTCAAACTCCGTGTCGTAGTTACGGTTAGAAGCGCCGCTCAGGTACACATTGAAATCAATGGGCCCGGCTTGCAGCGTCATCTCTTTAAGAGTGGGTGCGACGAGGTCGAGCAGGATGAAGCCCGTGCCCTCTGTCAGCGTCACCTGACTGGTGCCCGGTGGTGTGCGGGTCAGCGTGCCCGTACCCCCAAGTGCATCCAGATAAAGTTGCTTTGCGCCAGCGCTGGGCACTGCCGAGGCGGACAAGAAAATGGTTGTTGCTGAAGGCGTGCCGCCTGCTCCAGCTGGATTAGTGATGATGGCACTATTGTTTATCGGATCACCTGGCGTGCCTGCACCGACCGTCGTATTGATGACGATGACGCAACTAGCGCCGGCCGCTAACGAGATATTGACGAGGCTCACCACGGGAGCGCTGAAGCTTGGATCGCCTAAGGAGCCACCCAACTCATCAACACAGGTGGTCGCCGCGCTGGCGAAAGACAGTGTTACCGGGCTGGTTTGTAGGGTGTCGGCAAACGCCACGTTGTCAGCATCAATGCCGCCTGTGTTGATCAGCGTGATCGTATAGGTCAGGGTCTCGCCCGGATCCACATCACCAGAAGGGATCCAGGTTTTTGTGGAGGTGGACAAGTTTGGCTGTAACAAGGTGGTGAAAGTAGCGGCGGCAGTGTGGGATACCAGGCCAACTTCCAAACCTTCGTTCGCCGTGACCTGGGTTGTCCAGGTGCCTCTGTTTGCTGGCGGGTCAGTGTCGGTTCGAATGACATAGAAAAATGTTCGGGTGCCTGGGTCGGCGTCTGTGAATTCGCTGGCATAGGCATAGCAAGGAGCATTGCCTGGCTGGCAATTGGTGGTAAGTACCACAGGGCCGATGTTATTGTCGGGATTAGTGACGAGGACCACCGTGGGGTTCGAGCCCGCCGGATCGGGTGACTGAATGTCAGCTTCTCCAAATGGGTCGCTCACTACAATTTGCGCGTAAACAGTGTCTCCAGGATTAGGATTGGTGACGATAGCGCCTGAGCCGGAATCGTTCACATGGAAGCTGATAGAGTCGACATTGATCACCGGGTCGGGAACGATAGCGACAGTAGAGTAATTGCCAGTGGTGTCAAAGCTGTAAAGTTCAGCGTCACGATTGTCGTTAGTTTGCAGATTGCTAACGGTCAGTTGTAGTTGACTGCCTGTTGGAATTGTCGTCGTGACAAATGGCAGGTTGAAGTTATAGGTCGCGATACTGTCACCCAAATTAGCATTCTGGGTAGCACTGCCGATCGTCGTGACCGCACCGCCATTATGATAGCCGAGGCTAACCTGGATGGATCGATTCCTAGATCTACCGGCAATCTGGCTCTGCATGCGTAGGGCGACGTTGATCTGGTTGGGTATGAGTGTGACTGGGTCAATGGCGTAGAGTGTGACGTCATCGGTCAGTTGCGGGGTCAGATCCAGGCTCACGCTGTTGACCCCGCCGCCGACGTTGTTGAGTAGAGCAAAGTCGTTGGTGCCAGCTGTGGCAGGTCGCGCCCGCGTGAGTATAGGTGTGCTATCAAGGTTCTCAAGATAAAGGTACTTGGTGCCAGTCGCCGGTACACCGGTGATGGTCAGATCCTCGGCATCCAGCGATTCGTTGATGCCGCTCTCAGCGGTCACTATAGCCTGGTTGGAAATTAGGGTGCCGACGATGGTGCCGGTGTTTACCGTAACATCATATTCGATCGTCAAGGCACCTAAGGCAGGTACCAGCAAGCTGCTGAAATTCAAGTTAGTTAATGAAGCGGGGTCAGGAACGGAAGCACCATCGATTAATAATGAGCCCGGCTGAAAGCTGACGTCGCTGTCGATAGTATCGGCAATCACGAGATTAACCGTCTTCTTACCGCCTGTCTCGAGCAGGGTGATTGTGTAGTGCAGGGTATCACCAGGGTTCGTATCGGCGTTGTTGCCGGTAGTGGTATTGATCACCGTTTTATAGGAGTCCGTTAGCACCGGCACGAGATTGTTGACGTTCAGTAAAGTGCTGTTGGTTGCCGTCATCGTGTTCTCTAAACCTTCCTTGGCGGTGACCAATATTGTCCAGTCGCCCAGAGTAGCCGACAGCCCATGGCTCAGCTGAAAATTTCGTTGAGCTGCCCCGGTTTGCGTTGCGGGTATGCTCATTTGAGCCGCGGGCAATGCAACGCCACCCAGTGAGTCAGTGATGGTCAGGTGAGCTGCACTGATATCTGCCGCTCCAAAGGCATCACTGGCGGTAGCCACAACCCAAATGGTGTCACCGGGTCCGGCATCGATGATCGGTACACCGCCGGCGTCAATATCAGCGTCATAGACGCTGATGCTATCGACACTGATCGGCGCATCGGTATTCAGTGCGACCTGGGTCGGGTGACTAAGATCTTTGAAGCTATGGACCAGGATGGCCTCGCCGCTGATGCTGGTGTTGTTGGTGATCTTCAGCGTCAGCGAGGTATTGGCTAGCAAGGTGAGGGGGCTGGCTAAGGTAAACTCAAAGGGTAGGTACTGGGCGCCCGCAAGACCTTCCTGAAGCTGAATAGTGATCGCACTGCTATCGATGGTGCCCACTGATGCACCGGTATAACCCAGCGTCGCTTGAATATTGCGTTGTCCTGCAAAGCTGGTGCCGCGGCTAACCCAGATGCCAGCCTGGATAGTGCCAGCAGTCAGATTCAGATTAGTTTGTAATACGGGCGACAATACCAAGATGGTGTTGCCACCCTGGCTGCTAATGCTGCGGCTACTATCTGCCACAGGCACCGTTCTGTCGAGTAGGGGCGAGCTGGCCATGTTGTCAGCATACAATAGCTTATTGCCTGACATGGCGGCAAAGGGGTCGATCAGAACGCTTGGGGCTATCGCCGTCACGCCAGTGTTCAGTGCAATAGTATGGTTGATAAGGGTGCCAGGTACTGCGCCTGATTGCACGACCACTGTATAGGTGATGACCCGTGAGCCTGCTGCCGGTACGTTAATATTTGTCAGGTTGATTTGGGTTGCAGTGGAGCTGTTAGTGCCACTCGGCAAGCTGGTAATGACCAGCCCGCCAGTGCCAACAGCAACGGGTTGGTTAATACTGACGTTGGTAGCTGCTGCTCCTGTATTAGTGAGGGTAATGGTATAGGTCAAGGCAGTACCCGATACTGCGGTTAGGGGGTCGACGGTATACGCCACCGCTACCGCGGGCGCGGTGGTGTTAAAGGTGTTGACCTGGGTATGGGCAATAGTGCCTTCCGTGCCTTCATTGCCAGTGACTTGTGCGATCCAGGTCCCGGGTGCAACAGAGGACGTCGCCGGCACCACATAGTCATAGTAAAATGTTTTGGTACCGGTCGTTGAGCTGGCGACGGTCATGGGCTGATTGGTCAGTTGGTTGGCAAGATTAGGATCTATGAGCGTCAATTTGGCCCCGGTGATGTCATAAGCGCCAAAAGGGTCGCTGACCACCGCTTTCATATAAACGGTTTTGCCCGCCTCAAATGAGGTGGCGAGCAAGGTTCGGCCAATATCAGAATAAAATTGCACTGAATCGACATTAATTACCGAGGTGGCCTTCAACGCCACATTCGACACTGTACCCTGCAACCGACTGTGGATTGTTGCGGTCCTACCAGCACCAGAATTGTTGGTCAATTTCAGGCTGAAGCGCGGTGTACCGCCGGTTGGGATAGTGAATCCTGCTGTACTGATCTGAAAGGTGAACAGCTGGGCATTTGTCGCGCCCGTTGCCATGGTGATGTTACTGACAGTGTTGTTGCCGATCACCGTGCCGTTGTTGTAGGTGAGGTCTGCCTGCAGCGTATAGGTGTCAGCGGTTTGTGCCTCAACCCAGACTGAGACGGGAATAGTACCGCCGCTGACTGTCAGGGCGGTCGCCAGCGTAGGACTCAGAACCATGCTGGCGTTGCTGCCGTTGGTCAGGTTCATTGATGTGTCTGTGGCTGGGATGGTGCGCTTGAGGGTCTTGGTGCCCGTATTGAGGGTGTCCAGATACAATAACTTGGAGCCAATGGCCGTGCCACCTACCAGTTGCGTTGGTGAGCTTATGGTGGCCCCTGTGCCATTACCCGCAACAATAGTTGCCGTATTATCGATGGCAACGCCAGCGATGGTTGCCGCCTTAACATTCACATTAAATGTGACGGTGCAGGTACCACCTTCGGGAACTGTGATATTGGTGACGGTCAACGTGCCGGCACTGAAACTGAAAGCAGGGGTAGTCACAGGGCAGTTGGAGTTGCCGCTGCCGGGTGCAAATACGCTATCAGTATCGATGGCATCGGTGATGCTTACGCCAGTCGCGGCAACTGATGGTGAGGACGTCTCTTTCAGCGTAATGGTATAGGTCAGTTGGTCGCCGGCGCTTAAGGGCGCACCGTTGGTGTCTACCACGGTCTTGGTGGAGGTGGACAAATTACTGGGATTGGCCGGCAGTATGACCGTCGAGTTTTTGTCGACATTATTATTGATAGTCGATTTTGCATCGATCAGAAATAGTCCCTGGCCTGGTGTTGGGCTCGGGTATTCTGTCAGCGTTGGCGCCATATTGTTGATCGTATCAAACTGGTCGGCTTCTGAGTGCTTGAGCCTGTAGCCAGTGCATCGATCGACACTAGTGGTATTGTCACACAACGACACCCGGGCCCTGTTCACCACCGGGCTGGCAGGTGTGCCAACATCGACGGTGACATAAATATCTGGCAGGAATTCACCGGCATAAAGCTTTTGGGCTGCACCATTGAGAGTTGACAGATCGTAGCGGCAGCGCAGTTGATTGGCGCCCAGATTAGTTTCCGAACAATCCCAGCCAGGGGCGGTGATATCGCCCATGCTGTCGATACTGATACCGCTCGGCAGGTCGTCATAGACATGAATGTAACCCGTCGCAGAACCGGTGGCGAATGCACCGGTCCCGGTACCGTCGCCATTGTTTTTAACACTGATGGTATATTGCGCGGTGTTGGTGCTGTTTGCTGGGAAACCGCCAATTGAGTTCAAAAAGACTTCAATATCGGCGATCGCCTTGTTTTCTATGCGAATGACTTCAGCCGTGAGCACTACCCCATCCTGGGCCGCTTCATAGTGGGTGGTGACCTCATAGGCATTTTCAGCTTCTGGCTTTGACAGATACTCGTCGATTGGGTAGGTGTCGATATCAAGACCATACTCAATGAGTGTTGGTGTGTTGATCCGTGATACCGTGTTGTTAAATTGATTATTGAAAGGGTTACTGTTGTTCTCGAGTGAATCGCCCAGTGTGCCGAGAACTCCGTCATCAGGTACCTCAATATAAAAGGCCTCATCCCAGCCGCCGGCGCCATCGGACGTGCCGTCAAGGGTTGAATCACCCTCGTAAGACAGATGGGTCATCTTGCCAACAGCATTGTCTGCGATCACAAAATTTCGTGGCTGCAGCGCCAACCGCTCGTATTGAAAAAACTGAAATCCATCAAACAAGTTAATCACATGAATGCTGGTTTCACCTGGGTCATCATAAATCACGACGATCCCAAAGGCAGCAAGGCAGGTTTCGTTATTGCGGTTAGCATCAAAATGGGCGGGCAATATTTTCAGTTCGTTGTTGCCGCTGACCAGCAGGCTTTTCACATCCCGTTTAAAGCCATAGAAAGGCGATCCGGCTATTGCAGCCTCTTCAAAATTCTCTTCGCCAAATCCTGTGGTGATGCCAATGGGTGAGTTGTTAAACGTGATGCCGTTGACCAGATTGGTGGCGAGGGTGCCAGAGGCGCCAAAATACAAAAATGCGTCTCGGACAACGGCGCCCGGCGGTAAATTGATACTAGCGCTGCGTGCCAGTGGGTTGTAAAAACTGCAGCTGGAAGCGCCGCCGGTGTTGTTTTGGTCTCTGAAACTTTTGCCGGTGGCAATATAGTTAATTTTACCCGAGTAAGTCTTACGCAGATCAACGTTGGTAGCAGCGTTAGCCATCAACGCTGGCATTAGCCACAACATTGTTAGGATCAGAAGCTGCAGAGCCACAACTGCGCGGTGGGCCCGCAGGGGGTTAACCGGAGATCGGTTGAGATAGGACGAGTACTTGGGTGATTGCATCGATTCAGATGACAATGAGTGGCAGCCTGGAAGTGGATAAGTTGTATTTTAGTGGCTCGTGTGGCGCCGAAATAGGTGGCTATCGTGGTTTTATGTGGTTGATTTGTAAATCTAATCAACTGTTTGAGTGCTGATCAGCCAGAATTGTCGTTTACTTTGCAGCGCCGCTTGAGACTTGTCCGACCAGCGGTGACTTTATCGTGACAAAGAGGTTGGTGGCGTGAACTCAGGATTAGACCATCGGTCTTGGGGGCATCGAGTCGTCGACGTTACCTGCCATCAGCGCCTTGGCGATAGTACATCCGTTGATAGTACATCCGTTGATAGTGCATCCGTTGATAATGCATCCAATAAAATAGTGCAGGAGCCGCGTATAGGCGCCCGCTGGTATATCGGTGAGGCTTTTTTCAGCACCTTACTCCGACCTCAAAACGGCTATTAGATTGATGACGTAAAAAACGCTATATTGTCACTCGGCATTCAGTTTGTCATTGGATGTTGTGGCGTTTGTCTGCACAAGCATTAGGGCCGATAGCTTTTAGTCGATAGCTTTTAGCCGATAGCTTTGAGTCCATAGCTTAGGGCGAATAGCAAGCGCCTGCTGACGTTGTCAGATAGACACCTTTGAATGCATTGGGTGAATCACGCCTGATTTAGGCAAATAGATAAGATTTTCAATCAAGGAATCGGTAATGAGAGATGAAACAAAATTGATCCATGCAGGTTACACCACTGACCCAACCACCAAGTCAGTGTCAGTGCCTATCTATCAGACAGTAGCTTATGAATTCGATAGTGCTCAACATGGAGCCGATCTTTTTGATCTTGCGGTACCGGGTAATATCTATACCCGCATCATGAATCCGACGAATGATGTGCTCGAGCAACGAGTCGCGCAACTAGAGGGCGGGGTGGGTGCCTTGGTTGTCAGTGCCGGAAGTGCAGCAATCACGTACGCGATCAGCAATATTACTCAGATGGGCACCAACATTGTCGCTACCCCTCAGTTGTATGGTGGCACCTATACCTTGTTTGCGCATATGTTGCCGAACCAAGGTGTCACGGTAAAATTTGCAGCCAGTGACAGTGCGGCTGACATAGAGGCGCAGATTGATGAAAACACCCGTGGCGTTTTCTGTGAATCCATTGGCAACCCGGCTGGCAATATCGTCGATCTAGAGGCTGTGGCGCAAGTTGCCCACAAGCATGGCGTCCCCTTGATTGTAGACAACACGGTTGCCACGCCGATGCTGACTAAACCGTTTCTCTACGGCGCCGATATTGTTGTGCATTCCTTGACCAAGTATATGGGTGGTCACGGTAATTCTTTGGGCGGTGTTATTGTCGATTCCGGGGGCTTTCCTTGGGCCGAGTACGGTGACAAGTTTCCGATGATGGTAAATCCTGAGCCCTCCTATCATGGTGTGGTTTACACTGAGGCCTTTGGTCCTGCCGCGTTTATTGGCCGAGCGAGAACCGTTGCGCTGCGCAATACCGGTGCGACGCTATCGCCATTTAATGCCTTCCTATTACTTCAGGGTCTCGAGACACTGGCACTACGAATGGAGCGTCATTGCGAAAATGCGCTGTTAGTCGCCGACCACCTGCAGTCTCACGATGAGGTTGCTTCGGTTAGTTATGCAGGATTGGTAAGTCACCCCCACCATGGGTTGGCGCAGAAGTACTGCTCAGGAACACCGGCTTCGTTGTTGACCTTTGAAATCAAGGGTGGCTATGAGTCTGCGGTGAAGTTTTATGACAAGCTCAACCTGATTAAGCGCTTGGTAAACATTGGCGACGCCAAATCATTGGCATGCCATCCGGCATCGACAACACATCGCCAGATGAGTGCTGAGGAGCAGGCGCGTGCCGGCGTAACCCCTGGCATGATTCGGCTGAGCATCGGTATCGAGCATATTGAGGATATTCTTGGTGATCTCAATCAAGCTCTTGCTCGCTAATTCTCGGGTCGTTTCTCTGCTGTCACCAGACCCTGCATCGATTGATGTGCAAGGTCTTGGTGGCACTTGGGCGAGGGGTGTGATGCCAAACTCTGAGCGAGCCTGATGGACTTAGACAGGGCGGTCGCCGACGAGCGTCACGCGTTCGACTCGACGGTATTGGCCACCATGGTCGGGGACAGCATAGTGCTGGGTACAGCGGTTATCCCATTGAGCAATGCTGTTAGGTTGCCAGCGAAAGCGACATTGAGCCTCCGGAATTTTCGCCATCTCATAGAGTTTGTAACGTAAATCTCGTGACTCAGCAGCCGTCATGCCGTCGATGGTCAAGGTGAATTCCCGATTCACAAACAGACTTTTTTTGCCTGTCTCCGGGTGGGTACGCACAACCGGGTGCTTCTGGTCGGGATGTTTTTCCAATGCGCTGGCCTGCTCCTCGGGTGACATGTCGGCGCCAAAAGACTTTACGTAAGAATGAATCGCAAACCTGCCTTCTATTTGCGCTTTAGTCTTATCGTCTAGCAAGTCATAGGCCAGTTCCATGTTGGCAAAGCAAGTATCACCACCATAAGGTGGAATAGTGCGGCCGAGTAAAATTGACCCGAGGGGCGGACAGGGGCGAAAGGTGACGTCTGTATGCCATACCTCCGCGGCCACAAAGTTGTCGGGGGTTGAATCTATGACCAGCAACTCGGGGTAGCCCTCGATGCCAGGAACAAATGGGTGGATCTCCAGTTCGCCGAGCGCCGCGCCATAGGCCTTGTGCTGCTCATGACTGAGAGCTTGGTCGCGAAAGAACAGCACCTTATGATCAAGCCATGCCTGGCGAATTTCAGCAATAATCTCATCGTCTAAATCGCGCAGATCAACGTTACTGATCTCGGCCCCGATGGCACCTGTAACGGGTTCAACACGAATTCGGTTGAAGTCGCGGACTTTGGTGGCGTCAACTCTCATCAGATTCTCCGGCTAGCTGTTAGGGTTGAAGCTGAGTTTTCAGCCATTGTAAAATAGATCCTCCTTGTTATTGTGATCATCACAACAAAGCTCCGGCGTCATCGTAGTCGACGAGGCCAAGGCGGCCGCCTTTTTTTGGAGAATAAGAGCGATAGCCCAGCAAGTGTTGTACACGCTCGGGCATTTTGCGAGCACGCTCGAGTGGAACCGTCAGTTGATGATTCTCTTCGGACCTTAACCAGCCGGCGCAAAAACCCGCGTGTAGTCCGACTCGCCATTCATTGGTCGTGGTGTTTTCGCCTCCACCATGAATGATTTTGCCGCTGTACAGCAACGCTGAGCCAGCGGGCATAACGGCTCGACAGGTTGCATTCGTGGGTGTTTCGGGCAGGGCGCCAGGCCAGTGATTGGAGCCGGGTGCAAGAACAGTAGCGCCATTAGCCTCAGTAAAATCCGTGAGCGCAAAAATAGCTGTCACGGTAATCTCGCGTTCGCACCGAGCTCTGGGCCAGTTCAGTTCGTCCCGATGCAGGAGTTGGGGTACTTCATTTGGACCAATACAGATTAGCTGAGCAGTGTTAAGCCAATATTCGTCTTTGCCGAGATAGCGATCGCCCATAGCAACATAACGCTCATCGCAAAGCAGTTCGCACCAGGCTGCTGAGTGGCCGGCAAGTCCGGTAACTCGTTTGGTCTGGGTCCCATGGAAGCCCGTCCAAAAGCCCTCAGTGGCGCTACCGGGACGGTGTGCGGCGATTAACGGTGCAAAATCGGCTTGTAAGCGTTGCAAGAGTTCGGGTTGGATGAAGTGCTCAACGATGAGTCCGCCGTCCTCGTCGAACGCTGCCCATACGCTTTCCCAGTCGAGAGCATTTCTTCCATCAAAACATTGGAGCTGGCGCATTAACACTATCTCACAGTGGTTTTTCTGAAGAGTTTCCTCCATTTTTTTATCGAGTCAAACGTCAGCGTACGCTAAATTCTGGGATCGGGGTAAGGTGCTGTGTAACCACCCCAAGCCTGCCCAGCACATTACGCCGACCCCAAGTCTGGGAGTCGCGCTTCGTGGGTCGCCTAAAGCAACAATGTGAATACCTTTGAGCGCTACCAGGCCCCCCCATGATTCGTCGCTAGATCTGCGCAAAGGTTGATTCAAGTCAGCTTGTTGGTGGCCCGCCTCGCTAAGATTCGCGCACAATTAATCAAAGGGGGTGTGCAATTGAAAATCAAACAAATGACATTGGTAACTGTACTTTCTGTCGCTGCTGGGTCTGCCTTTGCCGGTGATTGGTATGCGCTAGGGTCCTTTGGGCAATCAAAGGTTGATGGTAACGTCGCGAGCGAAGTTAACGCTGAACTTATCGATGCGGGTGTGACTGGCCTATCATCTTCTTTTGATGACAAAGACACGAGCTATAAATTGCAGTTAGGCTATAGCTTCACTCCATATCTGGCGGTGGAGGGTGGCTATATCGACCTGGGAAAATTCCAATACAGCGCGGCTTTCACTGGCCCCGTGGCTGGTAGTGCCGTCGCGGAAGTGAAAGCAGCCGGCTTTAATGTAGGAGCTGTTGCGAGCTATCCGATGAATGATCAGTTCGAGATATTTGGTAAGCTCGGCATTATTAATGCGAAAGTCGAAGGCAGTGCCGCAGCCTCAGGTAGTGGTGTCACGATCAGCGAAAATGTGAGTGCGACCAAAACGAAAAGCTACTTGGGTGTTGGTGCGGCCTATAATTTCAACGAGCAATTGGGTCTGCATCTCGCTTGGGAGCGCTTCAACAATTTGGGTGATAAAGACAAAACCGGTGAAAGCGATGTTGATCTAGTCTCACTCGGTCTGAAGTTAAACTTCTAAGGGGTTGAAGTTAAGGATGGGATCAGCATTCGCAGCGACGGGTGCTGAAACCATTGAATCTTATAGTTCTTGTTATTGCCGCCAGGAATATTGGGGGCGGAGTGAAGGGCCGGGGTAGTGTTCCCGGCCCTTTACTCCGACACTTTACTCCGACAGCAAGACTGCTATAGTGATTTCCATGCAAAATATCGATACGCAATTTACCCTGTCTCGAGATTATCTCGAAGAGTGCTTTGACCAGACGCTACCCCATGGGAAAAATCCCCAGCCCAATTATTTATTCCCCGGTTTGTTGATAGCCACAGCTGCGGGGCTCCTGCTTTTTACTGAGGAGCCAAAGGTAGCAGCAGGTATATTAGTGGCATTAGCCGTGCTCGAGCTGATTCATATTCGATATCGGCGAGCTTGGTGGATCACACGGCAGCTGTGGGGCAGAAGTGCCGGTAGAGAAGTGAAACTCACCGGCGATGAAAATGGCATTCAAACGCAAAATCCCTTCACTCAAACATCACTACTGTGGGCAGATATCGACCGGGTCATTGAAACCGACTTGGGATTGATTTTGGTGGCGAAATCGGGCGGGCAACAGTACCTGTCGAAATCGCTATTTTCTGCCGAGTGGATAAGCTGGATTGTGGATAACAATACGATCAGTGATGCGGTCAGAAAATCCTCAGGCTAATGGCTTTCGGCAAAGACCGCTTTCGTCGTTAGCCTGAACTGCGCTTCTGAATTCTCTGATCGCTGATCTCGACGCCTAATTCCCCTTAAAGTCAGGCGCCCGCTTCTGGGCGAACGAAGCCATACCTTCCCGCGCATCTTCGGTGCGCATGAGCTGCAGAAAATTCATATAGACGTGATGTACATGATCGTTGAACTGTTGGGCCATACCCATACGCATGAGCCGCTTGGCAGATTGCACAGCCAGTGGTGCATTAGCGGCAATGTCGCTGGCGAGTTTTGTGGTAAACGTCATGAGTTCATCGTTGGCTACTACATGGGCACACAAGCCCAGTGTCTTGCACTCGTCGGCACTCAGATTGCGCGCGGTAAAGAATATCTCTGCGGCTTTTTCCCAGCCTACCAGGCGGGGCAGAATCCAGGTGCCGCCACTCTCAGGCACAATGCCGCGCTTTACCGGCGTCGGGGCTAACTTGGCCGTTTGAGCCATGACCCGAATATCGCAGGCCAGGGCCATATCCATTCCAAAGCCAGCCGCGGCGCCATTCAATGCGCAGATCACCGGCTTCTCACAGTTGTAAATAACTGCAGGCGGAAAGCGCTTCACGTCTAGTGTCACCGGGATAGCGGCAGCATCGTTGGTACCCGCTTGTGAACCCGTTCGAGATTGGGCGCCCACCACGTCCAGCCCCGCACAAAACATGCGGCCTGCACCCGTGAGAATGATGACCCGCACCGTTTTGTCGTCTTCCGCCTGTTGAATGTACTGGCTGACCAGCGCCATCATAGTGCCGCCCAGGGTATTCATCTGTTCGGGGCGATTAAGGGTAATGGTGGCAATGCCGTTCTCAATCTCGTACAACGTATCTTGGCTGGTCATAGTGAGTCCTTAACGGTTAATGGGGTCAGGCTATTTTCAGGGGCAGGGATCGCAGTCTTTGGCCCGTGGCTTGATATACGGCGCTGGCCACGGCAGGTGCAATGGGCGGCAGGCCCGGTTCGCCGACGCCGGTGGGTGCAGTTCCGCTATCGATGATAACGACCTCAACCTGCGGTGCTTCACTCATTTTGAGGATGGGGTAGTCATGAAAGTTGCTTTGTTTAAACGCGCCTTGCACCAACTCCAAGTCACCATAAAGCGCCGCGGTCAGTCCAAACATCACGGCGCCTTCCATCTGCCCGCGAACAATATCTGGATTGACCGCGATACCACAATCAACGATGCAGGTCACCTTATGCACTCTGATAGTTTTGCCAATCACGGATACTTCGGCAATCTCGGCCACGTCTGTGGCGAAGGAGTTGTGGGCTGCAAAACCGAGAAACCGACCTTCCGCAGGTTGCATTGCCAGCATGTGTTGCTGCGCCACGCGGATCACGTTATTCAGCCGGGGATTACCCTGGGTGTTTTTGAGTCGAAACGCGACGGGATCCATGCCGGCTTTTTCAGCCAACTCATCGGTGATGCCTTCCTTTGCGAAGGACGTATAAGAGTGGCCAACTGAGCGCCAAAACGTCAGTGGGATATCGTGTTCTACCGTGACATGGTTCACGGTTTTATTGTCGGTGTCGTAGTCTTCGTATAATCCCTCGACACTGGCGTGATCCACCATCCAGCCGGCAAAGATATCCTGTGACAAGCCCACCATGAAGTCGATGGTGCCTTCATTGAGCCCTGGAAACAGGGCCGGCATCATATTCTGCAGGGTCTTCGGTGTGATGTTGCCGCCCACGCGCTTTGCCTGCCAGGCGGTGATACTGCCATCGTTTTTTACGCCAGCTTTGATCTTCATCAGGGAGGCAGGACGGTAAACGCCGTTTTGAATGTCGTCTTCCCGTGACCAGAGCAGATGAACGGGTTTGTTACTGGCAACCGCCACTTCCGTGGCCTCGATGACATGAGTTAAGGTGCCACGGCGCCCAAAGGCGCCGCCTAGGTAAGTGCTGTGCGCGCGAACCTTCTCCACCGGGATGCCAGAAAAGCGCGACACGAGTCCCTGTGCGGCAACAATGCCTTGGGTGCCAGACCAAACATCCGCCTCACCGTTCTCGATTCGAACAACGGCGTTCATGGGTTCCAGTGGTGCGTGAGCAAGAAAAGGTGCCCAGTATTCGGCTTCAATAATGTGGTCTGCCGCTGCAAGGCCGGCCTTGACGTCGCCTTCGTCCGTATCCACGACGCCTTCGTCCTGTTGCATGGCCTGGTTATAATCAGCGCGTACATCGCGGCTGTTGACTTGGCTTAAGGCAACCTCTTCCCATAAGGGGGAAAGTTTTGCTGCTGCGGTCTTTGCTTGCCAGTATTTTTTGGCGACCACTGCGATACCACTGGAAATTTCGATGATATCGGTGACGCCCGGCATGCTAAGTGCGACTGACTTATCGACGGATTTGAGCTTAGCACCAGCCACGGGAGAGCGCCTGACGACCGCGTGGTGCATGTTGGGAATATCGATGTCGATGCCAAACTCGGCGGTGCCCGTTGATTTCGCGGCGGCATCAACCCGCTGGAAAGCTTGACCAATATAGCGAAACTCAGCATTTGACTTCAAAGCTGCCTCTGTCGGCGCCTCAAGGCTCGCGGCAGTTTGCACAAACTGACCATAGGGGTATTGCTTGCCCGCCACGACAATGTGGCCGTCGCGGGTTGAGATGACGCTTGCAGTGACGCCTAAATCTTGTGCGGCTGCCGCGACTAACAGACCTCGCGTATTGGCGCCAACCTGACGCAGTTGCAGATAGTGCGCCTTGAGCGAGCTGCTACCGCCGGTACCCTGAACGCCAAAGTCGGGGTTGTTGTAATCACTGTGAACACCAGCGAACAGAATTTCCATGTCTTTTGGGTGAACATCGAGTTCTTCACCGATCAGCGTGCTCAATCCAGTCGTCACCCCTTGGCCCATTTCGTCACGAGGACAATAGAAACGAATACCATTGTTAGGCGTGATCTGCAGAAAGGCGTTGGGCACAAAGCCCTGTTGCGCCAGCGTAATCGGTAACTCACTGGAGGAACATCCCGTCATTGAAAAGCCAATGACTAATCCACCACCGACAATCCCCGTGGTTTTCAGAAACTGCCGACGAGACATATTTATTGCACTCATGCCTTTTGCTCCTGTGCCGCATTGTAGGCAAGGTTCTGCTGCGCCACGCTCAGGATAGTACCCTTGATACGTACGTAGCACCCACAGCGGCAAATGTTGCCCGACATGGCAGCATCGACATCGGCTGCTGTGGGGTTGGGATTGTGCTTCAGTAGCGAGGCCGCCGCCATGATTTGCCCAGACTGGCAGTAACCACATTGGGGTACGCTGGCGTCCACCCAAGCGGTTTGTAATGGATGCATATCCTCCAGTGTGCCAAGCCCCTCGATGGTGGTGACTTGGCGGCCGGCGACCGTGCTGATTGGCAGCATGCAGGTTCGCATGGCCTCATCATCAATATGCATGGTACAAGCACCACATAAACCTGCGCCGCAGCCAAACTTGGATCCCTTGAGTTTAAACGTATCTCTGACTACCCAAAGCAGGGGAGTGGTGGGATCATCGTCAGTGCTGACTGGCTTGCCATTGAGTATGAACTCGATCATGAATTGATCGCTCCGTTATGATTGTGATGAGAGTCTCGCGCCATAATATTCAGTTTACGTATTTTTGACGAGGCTGTACTGATAGAAGCTCGGATGCCGCTAATTGTCTTTGATCTCGTTCCCAAACTTGATTTAGACGACCTTGGCATCAATGAGGCTTTGGGCGCCGTCTATAATCGCTTCTTCAGCGCTGCGGGGTTCCCAGCCGAGTTGCTGTGCCAGGGTGATGTCATAAAGTTTGGTCTTGCCAAGGTCGTTTACAAGGCTGGCCAGGGGCTTGTTAAAGCGCGCCATGAGCCTGGCTAAAAAATTCGGCAATTCGCGTCGCGGCAGTTTGGCGTCATATTGGGGAAAGTGCTGGCGCAGCACCATCGCGATGTCCTTGAACCAGAGAAAGCCGTTGCTGGCAATCAGCCGCCGACCGGCGGCTTCAGGTTGCTCATAAGCCAATCGATGCAAGCTGGCGACGTCCCTCACATCCACAATACCCAGACCGAGTTGCGGGACCAGGGGGAATTGTCCCGTCAGCAAGATGAGCAAGACTTCCAGTGATGAGCCGTAATCAGATTCCAGGGCTGGCCCGAGAACCATCGCAGGGTTGACGGTCACGAGCTCAGGTCCACCTTGCGCAACAAAATCCCAAGCTGCCCGTTCGGCAATGGTTTTACTCATCACGTAGGGCGTTAATCCAGGCGATTGCAAGTCAGTCCAGTGATCTGCCGTCAAGAGCTCTCCAGCATGTTGTTGACCGCTGGATACGGCGGCGACCGATGAGGTGAGTACGACCCGTTTGATGCCTGCAGACTTGGCAGCCTGGAGGACGTTCAAGGTTCCTTCACGGGCGGGCACAATGATCTCGTCAGCATTGTCAGGTTGTTCCACCGGCACTGGCGATGCGATGTGAAATACCCCGGTACAGCCTTCGATGGCGGCTAACCAGCAGTCGGCCTCGGTCAAGCTTGCCTGAACAAATTCCAGAGCCGCGATGTTGTCCGTGTGTTTGGCAAACATTGCCCGCAGCGGCTCAGCACGGTCCAGGTTGCGTAGGGTGCCGCGGACCTCATAGCCATGATTTAGCAGCTCTATTACTGTGTGGCTGCCGATGAAGCCCGACGCGCCGGTAACCAGTATTTTTTCAGCCATAGGAGTTCACGTTTGAGTTATCTAAGTTGATTGCGCGCCAGTGGCGCCCGTGCATTGATCGCAGGCGACCACATTAGCATGAGGAGGTAGAGGAGGACAGTTTGTTGAAATTCAGGGCTCTACGCCATGTGTTGAATTCAGTGTGTCGAATTCAGTGTGTCGAATTCAGGGTGTCGAAGTCAGGGTGTCGAAGTTAGGGTGTCGAAGTCAGGGCGCCGAAGTCAGGGTGCCGGAGTCAGGGAGCTAAAGCCAGGCGCTGTGAGTTGAAAAGTATAGGGTTCGGCGGAGGTACCTTCATTGTTCGATAGAGTCTCGAAGGCGATATTCTGTGAGCGGTATTGCCTTTCAAGATTAAAATATTTGGGGTGGGGTAGTGATTCTTTGGCGTAAAAATTGCCTAATCCTCCATGCTAATTAAGGATGTGCTTATGAGTCATTTCAAACTCCTGTCGATTATCTTGTCGACCCTGTTCCTTGGCCTTGCCGGATGTAGCAACAGCAAGATGGAAACGGCTGCGATAGCAGAAAATGTTAGCGATGACACCGCAACGGCCGCCAACCCAGACCAGGCGTTAATAGATCGTGCTGGCGCCCCGTTGTTTGAGGGCATGGGAGATCATCACCATGGAATTACAACCAGTGATCCTGGTGCGGTTGCTGACGTTGAGAAGGCCGTGGCCTTTCAGGATCGACTACCCTACACCGAGCCCCCCTTCTGGTACTATCCTACGCGTCAATCACTGGGATACGCGCTGTTGAAGAATGATCAGGCAACGGAAGCCGAGGCGGTGTATCGCAAAGACCTGACAGACTATCCGCGCAATGGCTGGTCACTGTTTGGCTTATCACAGGCCCTTGATGCCCAAGGAAAGACCACCGAGGCTGCAACAGTTTATGGGGAGTTCGAGACAGTTTGGCAAATGTCAGAGATCAAGCTGACAGGCTCAAGATTGTAATCATGGGGTTGGCGTCAGTATGGCGTGCGTTGAACGGGTCACGGTATCGGAATGCTTTATCATCTGCCTCGTTAAACGTGCCGCTGACCTACTGATGCTGCGAGGATATGAAGATAGTGAGACACACAGAAAAAAACCAAAAAATTTGTAAAGACGATTTTGCA
>Ga0115566_10000806_pt1 | contig 27137 bp, 28 predicted proteins | sample COGITO_mtgs_1204_3_FD_87173 | JGI IMG/M metagenome (GOLD analysis project Ga0115566, IMG submission 87173) | Pelagic marine microbial communities from North Sea - COGITO_mtgs_120405 | ecosystem: Environmental > Aquatic > Marine > Epipelagic | place: Germany:Helgoland, sampling site Kabeltonne...
CACGTAAGAAATCATTAATGAAGGTAGTAGAAAACATGTCAACAGTAACGGGTACCGTGAAGTGGTTCAATGAGACCAAAGGCTATGGATTTATCGCACAAGAAGACGGGCCGGATGTCTTTGTACACTTCAGCGCTATTCAAGGTGACGGATTCAAGACCCTGACCGATGGCCAGAAGGTTGAGTTCACTGTCACAGACGGCCAAAAAGGCCCTCAAGCGGAAAACGTCAACCCGCAGTAGGCTCTTCGCCGGAAGCACCTTTTCCGGCTACGTTACTCACGCTCGCCTGCATCATGTTATTTCCATCATCAGCAGGCGGTAGGCACTATTATGTTGCTTAAGCGAGTAGCAGTCTCACAGTCAGCGGCGTCATGACATCGCGACAACAATTAAAAAGGGGCCGTTAGGCCCCTTTTTCTTGTCCTGACAATGAGTCTTCCGCGATCAGAAAATATCTTTCTGTAGCTCAATCTGGCGCTGTTCCTCACTCGTAATGTACCTGATCCACTGCTTCGAATACTTTTCGGACCGCTCGTCTTTTCCTGCATCCCGAAACGCACGTCTGGCCTTGTTATATTCGCCCAAATTAAAATACGACATGCCGAGCACCAGCCTAGCTTGGTCCGGGCGCTTCACACCGCCACGCTTCAAGCCCTTTTGAACTGACTCGGCAGCCTTCGCAAACTGATCGCCGTCAAGATAGACATTACCCAGACGCACATAGAGTTCGCCCTCGTCCGACTTTGCCGCCGCTTTTTCCATCATCGGAATCGATTTTTCGACTTCCCTCGCCTGAGCCCAAGCGCTACCGGCCAGCTCGAAGTTCTTAGATTTCTCCTCGACGAGCTCGTCGTCTAGGCCTTTTTGAATCACCGAACCGGCGTAATAAGGTGCTTCTGCATTCAAGTATAAATAGGCCATGGTCACGAGTTCGCTACTGCGATCCAAAAACCCCTGCTCGTAGGCCGCCTCCATCAAAGCGAGCTGTCGGGTTTCGTCTTTTTTCTCACCGTAGAGGTGTGATGCCTGAACCCAATACTGCTTTTTCGGATAATAAATTATGAGCGTATTCAGCACGTCCAGTGCCGAATCATAGTCCTCTTTATCGAAGTACAGGAACCTCGCTAAGTTGTACCACTGCTCTTTCGGGAGCTTACCCTCGACTTCATGCATCGAAATGGCGGTCTCTACATTTTGAAGCGCCGCGTTATAATCTTTGACCTGGTAATAGCCCTGCGCCAGCAAAACATAAGCACCCGCATTGGGTTTCTCGCTCAAATTAAACCACAGGATCAATGCATCAATCCCTTGCTGCCATTGCTCCTGAACAAAATACAGCTGCGCAATCGTAAACCGAGTGTTGATCTCCATCGCCAGGGGGATGTCGGGTTGCGCAATCACCAGCCCGTAATAGCGTAAGGAGCCCCGATAATCCTCTTTAGAGTAACTGAGGAAGGCTTGCAAATTGTAGACGTTAGCCAACTCATAACTGTTGAGTGCACGCTTGCCCTCTTCAGAGATCATGTCGTCTAAAATTTCTTTTGCACCGATATAATCCTTCTCTTCGGCCAGCACTTGCGCTTCCGCTAATCGCTCGTAAACCTTGTTACGTAGCGCCGGCGTGCGACGCGTCTCACGCGTATCCTTTTTTTCATCCTGAGCGAAAGCCTGCGGGATCAACGACGACGAAGGGGAGGCACGATCGATTAACACCGTGGCAAACATCGCCAATGTCACGAGGACTGTCAGTCGACAAAATGAAAAAAATGTCATGGCGGCGCCTTTCAACTTAGTTTTCCAGCTCGTAAGTAAATTTATTCTGCACACCGGCGACCTCAATGGGCTCGCCGTCTACTACTCGTGGCTTGTACTTAAACTTTGTCGAGGCCTTCACGGAGGCTCGCTCAAAGATCCCTTTAGGTGAGCAATCCACTGCGAAAGGGTCTCGGATTGAACCCGTCTTCGTGACGGTATACTCAACGATGCAGTAGCCCGAAATACCGCGGGTCTGTGCCCGCCGAGGGTAAATAGGTGCCACCTTCACAATAGGGAGGTATTCACCGTCACCTGATGACATACCTGATGCGTTGAGATTCAAGTTGATGCCGGTCAGGGGCGCGGTATTGGCCACATTCATATCAAGCTGGGTATCAAACTGAATCGGCTCAAGGTCGGGTGGTGGCTCCTCTGGATCATCCACCTTCTCTGGCTTCACCTCTTTCAGATTGGTCTCAATGGTTTTATCGGGCACAACGATATCGGCGATCTTGCGAGCTTTTGAATCGTCCTGCTCGTAATCACGATCAATCAACTTAAACATGATTAAAAAGAGCGCAATAGCAACCGGCAGCGCAAGAGCGGCACTCAGGGCAACACGAACAGAACTACCCATAACGATTAAGCCTCTTCATCCGTGGAGATGCAGGGCGGCGCAGTAAGAATGGGCCGCACAATATCAATCAGGTCCTCCACCACGTAGGCGGGAGTCTCCCGGTCTACCTGCACGACAATGTTTGCCTGAGGCGCCTCTTTCTTGGCCGCCTCTGCAGTGCGCATCACACGGTCTAGCGGCACCTTATTCTTGTTATAAAAAATGTCACCATTGCCGTCGACCGCAAAAATAATGGTTCCTCGCTCACAGGCTTCCATCGTAGACGCCTGTGGCTTCAAGAGTTCAACACCGGGCTCTTTCACGAAAGAAGAGGTCACAATGAAGAAAATCAGCATAATGAACACGACGTCGAGCATCGGCGTCAAATCAATCTGACTGCCTCCTTCATCGGCCCCTGGCCTCGCCTGATCACGCATACCCATAACTTTATTCCTTACCGGTCGGAGGCCCAGTTAACAGCCCCAACCCCAGATTCTCGGGCGGCATCCGCCACGTCGATCACAATGCCCGCTTCTGCACCTTTCTCTACTTTGATCGTCACTGGCGCTTCGGGATCTTCAGCTAATAAGCGCTGGATATTGGCCCTCACGGCACGAATATCGACGCGTCGATTTTCCATCCAAATCTGATTGTCCGCAGCCACTTCGACGACAATACTCGTCGAGTCCTCTGGGTTATCCGGCTGATTCGTATCGGGACGATTCACTTCAACGCCCGCCTCTTTAATGAATGAGGCAACTACGATGAAGAAGATCAACATGATAAACACAACGTCTAGCATCGGTGTCAGATCGATCTCTGCGCCGTCCTGTTCCTTTTGTTTGGCGATTTTCCGCATAACTTCCTCGATCCAGCGAAAGGATCAGTGATCCGACGTCAATTGATCTGTGAGGAGCTGTTGCTCCCGATTCGTGATGCGCTGCAAGTAGGTGTTAGCGAATAATCCCGATAACGCAGCAACCATGCCTGCCATCGTCGGAATCGTTGATCGCTCTACACCGCCCGCCATGGACTTTGCATCACCACCACCCGTCACTGCCATCACGTTGAAGACTTCGATCATGCCCGTCACCGTGCCCAACAAGCCAAGCAGTGGACATAATGCGACGCACGTGGCGATCACATTCATATTGTCATTAATCAGCTCGCGACTCTCAGACAGCAAACGCTCTCGGATCTTTTTAGCGTTCCATGACTTTCGCTCACCGCGTCCTTCCCAACTCGCGAGCACCGCAGCACGGTCTTGCTTCCAGACGGAGGCGAAATACCAAGCCCGCTCAAAAATCAGCGTCCACATAAACAAGACTAAGATGGCGATTAGCCACAACACGTCCCCGCCCTTTTCCATAAAGGCAAGAATGATCTCGAAGATACCCATGAGCCGCTAGCCTCCCCGAGAAATCAGTTGTGCGCGCGCTCGGAATGCTCCGCCACAATGCCCGTGGCTTGCTCGTTCAGCACATGAATAATGCGCTGCGAGCGCCCATTCACGACTGTATGGAGCAATACGGTGGGTATCGCAACCAGCAGACCCAGTACCGTGGTCACCAATGCTGAGGAGATACCGCCGGCCATCGCCTTAGGATCGCCCGCACCAAAAATCGTGATCGCTTGGAACGTAATGATCATGCCGGTCACGGTGCCCAGCAGTCCCATCAGGGGCGCTACTGCGGCAATAATTTTCAGCAATGTGAGACCTTGCTCCAGCTTTGGCGTTTCACTCAGCACCGCCTCGGCCATTTTCAGTTCAAGCGTCTCAGGGTCCATGTTGGGATTATCTTCGTGAACCTTTAACACTCGGCCCAAAGGATTATCTGCACGTGCCGACGTCGACTTGAGTTGAGACGACACTTTGCCGCCCACAGAAGTCAGGACGATCAATCGGAAAATAGCCAGAATAAAGGCAAAGGTGCCCACGGCGGTAATGGCGTAACCAACGTATCCGCCTTGGTGCCACCGCTCAGTAATAGTGGGGCTGTCGATAATGGCTGCCAAGAAAGAACCGCCCGTCGGGCCAGTGGGGTCAATACCAAACTGCGATAGCCCCGTTTGCGCGGAGGCTAAGTCCTGAGCCTGCCCATTAAAGCCACCACCGGGCTGTCGGGGCAACTCAGATAACTGGTCAACGTTAAAGGAAAGGTAATTACCGTCTGTATCAATAATATTGAAAGCGCCCACACGCACAACCTCTCGCTCGCTCAGCTCACCCGATGGCGTCGCAACCTTCGCGGTGTAGCGGCTGATTTCGCCCTGCTCGCGAATCTCACGCAGCAGCTCGAACCACACTTTTTCAATCTCATCGATACGCGGCAGCTGATCTGATCCTGACATCTTGGCGATCAGTGTCTTGAGGAACCCTTCACGCCCGGGGTACTCAGAGCTCACCAAAGAGACCTCAACGTTGGACGCCAAATCGCCGGAAGCGGCTGTCAAATGGCCAAATAACTCAGACAAGGTGCCCAATCGCTCTTTCAGCTGCTCTTGCTTCGCGGCAATCAGCAGTTCATTTTCTTCAAACTTTTTCTCCAATCGAGCAGAACGCCGCTCTTCACGCAAGCGCTCGTCTTCTGCACGCTTTAGCGCCTTAGCCTGGTTGGCCTTGTCGCTGGAGAAGCGCTGTTCGCGCGCCTGATTTTCCGCTGATGCTCTTGCCTGCCCTCGCTCCACTAACTCGAGCAGCTGGTCAAGATTTTCAGCAGCAATTTCCTGCGGAGTAGGGGGGGGTGGCGCCTCGACTTCGCCCTCAGCCTCTTGGCCGAGCGTGAAAGGCGTAAAGAGCGCGCTTGCCAGCGCCAGAGCAGATACTTTCAGAAATTGAGAACGCATTTCAGTTAGCCTCCGGGGCTGATACGGGCATATTGAGTAATTCGATGGTCGCTTGCTTCTTCGCAATACGAACGCCTTTGCGGACCGCTGAGGCGTAATCACCGGCAGGTAACTCCTCCCAGCTTTGCGTCTCACGGTTCCAGGCACCCGTCTCGGCGCCATCGGTGCTCTGATAAACCAGCGCCACACGGCCAATGCGTAAGATATCGACTTCGCGCTCTGCTCCATTGAGGTCAATGGAGTCGCTGTAGGACTCAATACCACGGCCGTATTGCAGCTCGATCGAGTAGAGCTCTAATACTTGACGATACGCCTCGGCAGAAGTGACATCAGAGCGGTCCATGTTCGCCCGAACGGCTTCGATATTGCCCAAACGGGTATCGAGGTCGAAAGGCATATCAAATTGGATGAACTGCTCGAGTCCGTCCAGCATCCGCGTCACCAATGGCGGAATCTGGCGCTGAATGACTGAGGCCTCAGAGATAGACGCATCGATATCGGTGATGCGCTTCTCTTGGTTCGCAATCTGGCGCTCCAAGCGGGCGTTGTAGACCTTAAGCCCATCCACCTGCTTCATGACCGTTTTATAATCTGACAATAAACTGGCCGTTTCATCCGCCAGTCGATCAATCTTGGCCTGTGAAGCCTTCGCCGACACTGCACGTTGCTTGCCCACCTCGACGATGGGGTCAATGGACTGCGCGACGGTCAGCGACGCACCACCGCTGACACAGATTGCCAACAGTAAACTTGTAAGTCGAGTCGTAGTCATGGGATCGATACTTCCTCTCAAAGCAAAATCTGGAATGCGTCAGCCTAAGCCAACCCTTCTATGTGACTAAATTGGTGCCGCTGTTATTCCTATAATATCGCGACTACCAACATTGGGGGAGCGAATTTAACCCGTCCGTTTCATCAACGCAAATCATTTGCCCACCAACGTGACACCGTTGTCGAGGATCAGATGGGGTTATCAGGCGGCTCCAACTCAACAATCGTGAAGGCATGACTGTTGCCGTCTACTGCGTCGTAAGCGGTTTGCGCGGTCTCGCGCCACTGAGCCAGAAGATCAAGATCAAACACCACGTCACCGTCAACCGCGCCATGAACCTTTGTTAACACCACTTTGTCAGCTCTCGGTAATGCCAGCCGGTATATTTCAGCACCGCCCACCACCATAGCCGCGTCGGCGCCATCAATGAGGGCCTGACCAAATGCGCATTCCAAGGCATCTGACAAGCTATGACACGTGGTCACACCTTCATGATGCCAAGACGGATCCCGGGTAACCACGATATTGCGTCTCCCAGGCAGCGGGAAGCCAACACTATCAAATGTTTTCCGTCCCATGATGATGGGGCGCCCTAATGTCGTCCGCTTAAAATGGCGCAAGTCATCGGGTAAATCCCAAGGAAGCGCGTCTCCCCGACCAATGACGCCATTTTCAGCTGCCGCAAGCACCAGAACGACCGGAATATCGTTATCTTGTCGAGATCCTGTCATCAGATGGCCACCGGTGCCGGTATATTCGGCGCAGGGTCATAGCCAACCAGCTCAAAGTCGTCAAAGTGGTAACCATAAATGGACTCTGGGCAGCGCAAAATGTTCAAAGACGGACAGATCCCGGGGGCGCGATCAAGCTGCGTCGCGACCTGCTCACCATGATTGCTATAGAGGTGAGCGTCGCCCAACGTAATGACCACTTCCCCAGGTATTAAGCCACATTGCTGCGACAACATATGGGTCAACAACGCCACCGATGCAATGTTAAAAGGCAGGCCCAAAAACGCATCGCTCGAGCGAATATACAGTTGTGCAGAGAGTGTTTTGTTCGCGACATAAAATTGATAGAGCAAATGGCACGGCGGCAATGCCATGTTGCCGGCTCGCACATTATCCTGCGGACTGATCGTCTCGTCGGGCAAGTATTCGACGTTCCAAGCGTGAAATAAGATACGGCGGCTGTCAGGCCGATGCAGCAAACAATCCACCACGTAGTCGATTTGGTTAATACTACCGCCATCGCGTGTAGGCCAAGCGTGCCACTGTGCGCCGTAGAGGGGCCCGAGCTCCCCGTCTTCGGTTGCCCACTCATCCCAAATACGCACGCCATTCTCACGCAGCCACTGCGTGTTGGTGTCGCCGCTGAGAAACCAAATCAGTTCATTCACGACGCTTTTAAAGTGCACCTTTTTAGTGGTGAGTAACGGAAACCCCTGCGCGAGATCAAAGCGAAGCTGCCGCCCGAATACGGACCGGGTACCGGTGCCGGTGCGATCACCCCGGTCAATGCCGTGATCGCGAATATCGTTTAATAAGTCGAGATACGCCTGCATGCTGTCCTCATTGATGGGTCGGCCGATACGCCCGATAGAGTAACCAGGTGCCTGCCATCAGCATTGGCACACACAATATTTGGCCTCGCGTCATCCAACCCATGGCATCAAAGCCAATATGGGCGTCCGGCTCGCGGAAAAACTCCGCTAAAAATCGAAACAGGCCATAGCCCATTAAAAACATGCCGGATACGGCCCACTGGGGCCGCGGTTGTCGACTAAACCATAAGAGCAGAATGAATAAGAGACAACCCTCCAGTGCAAACTGGTAGAGCTGCGACGGGTGACGGCCCAAAGCCAGTGGATCCCGAGGAAAAACCATCGCCCAAGGAACGTCGGCACTTCTACCCCATAGCTCCTGCCCGATAAAATTGCCCAATCGACCTAACGCGAGGCCAACGGGTGCGAGGGGGGCAACAAAATCCAGTAGCCGCCCTGCATCAATATGGTGCTGTCTTGCAAAAAATGCCATCGCCACCAGCACGCCCAAGAAGCCACCATGAAACGCCATGCCACCTTCCCAGACCCTAAACAGCCACAGTGGATCGCCGATAAGACGATCAAGTCCGTAAAAAAGGGTATAGCCCAACCGGCCCCCAATCACGATGCCGACCGCCGCATAAAAAATAAGATCATCGACTTGATGTCGCTGGAGTGGTGCATTGGGTTGCGCCGCTCGATGACGCGCTAGCCACCACGCAAAGGCGAGGCCGCCGAGATACGTTAGGCCATACCAATGAACCGTGATCGGGCCGAACGCAACCGCAACGGGGTCAATATCAGGATAGGGCACCACTTAATCGTCTCCGCGACGTCTGAGAAAAATATCGAGTCCGCGCTCACTCAGTGCCGAATCTAAGGCGGCCACGACTTCTTGAGCGGACCTTAGGGGTAACAGTATCGCCATCAAATCAGCTAGTTCCGCAGCACTGAAGGCACTTAGAACACGCTTCACCAAGGACAAACTGCCCGCGTTCATCGACAACTGATCAAACCCCATCGCAACCAGTAATGGCGCCGCACGCGGGTCGCCCGCCAACTCCCCGCAAATACTGACCGACTTTTTCTCACTGTGAGCCGCTTTGATAATGTACGCGAAGGCCGCCAGTACTGCAGGGTGCAGCGGCTGGTAGAGCCCTGCAACGCGGGCATTACCGCGGTCAACCGCCAGTAAGTATTGCGTCAAATCATTGGAACCCACTGATAAAAAGTCGGCCTCTTGTGCCAGCGGCCCGGCCAAATAGACCGCAGCAGGCACTTCGATCATGACGCCAACGTGGGGCAGGGGCGCGGTAAAGCCTTCGCTTAATACTTCGTTGTGGCATCGGACAATTAACGCCCGCGCAGAACGAAGCTCGTCGATCGCAGTCACCATGGGTAGTAAAATACGCAAATTATCGAGGCCCTCGTTAGCCTTCAACATGGCGCGCACCTGTGTCAGGAAAATCTCGGGATGATCCAGCGTCACCCGGATACCGCGCCAACCCAAAAAGGGATTGGCTTCTTCGATAGGAAAGTAGGGCAACGCTTTATCACCGCCGATATCGAGTGTCCGCATGGTCACCGGTGCGGGATGAAACGCCTCGAGCTGCTCGCGATACAGCTGACGCTGCTCCTCTTCACTCGGGAATCGATCTCGTAATAAAAAACTGACTTCGGTCCGGTAAAGACCCACACCCTCAGCCCCAAACTCCCGAGCCCTCTGCATATCGGCGGCAACACCTGTATTGACCCAGAGAGGGATAATGTGGCCATCTGAGGTTTGCGCGGGCTGAGATGCCAATGGCGCAAGCTCCTCAAATAGCGCCTCATCCTCTGCGAGCAGCGCCTCAAAGCGGGCGAGCAGGTCGCTATGAGGGTTAACATAGACTCGTCCGTTGTAGCCATCGACCACCAGGCGCTGATCGGGGAGTCGCTTGAGGGGCAGATCCTCAACCCCCACTACAGCAGGAATCCCCATGGCTCGTGCCAAAATCGCGGTGTGGCTATTGGCACTGCCTCGCATCGATACAATGCCGGCGAGTCGGTCCCTAGGAATCTCTCCCAAGGTGGCGGCAGTTAACTCCTCTGCCACTAAAATAGTCGATGCAGGGTAATCCACCTCCTGGCGGCTGGCGTCCTGCAAATAACTCAGCACACGCGTACCCAAGTCCCGGACATCGACTGCCCGTTCACGGAGATAAGAGTGATCTAGGCGCTCAAAATGGCGAATATGGCGCAACATCACCTGACTCAATGCGCCCTGCGCCCACTCACCGGCTTTAATCAAGGCGGCGACCTCACTCCCCAACACGGAATCATCAAGAATACTGAGATAGACACCAAATAAGGCGTGATCCTCGGGTCCCAGCTCGCTTTTTAAATTTTCTGCCACTTGCTGTATGTCGCTGCGAACGCTGGCGAGCGCCTCACGAAAAGCCCGCAATTCGACGACCCGATCGTCGGCTTTACGCGACGGCACCGTCTGCAAATCAGCGACCGGCGAAATCCAGGCGGCTGTGCCAATGCCAATGCCCGTGCAGGCGGCAAGGCCCGAGAGTCGCGCCGCGCTCTTGGTCGCCGCGGCCACCGACACCGTCCGTCCAATCGCACCCGCTAACTCGGCATGCGCAATCAGCCCAGCTAGCTGGGCTGATACGGTGATCAAAAAGGCCTCCTCATCCTCAGAAAACCGACGATGATCACCCTGCTGCACCACCAGTACGCCTAATAGATCTCGCTGATGAATAATCGGGGCGCCCAAAAATGCGTTAAATGGTTCTTCGCCTAGACCGTCCACCAGCTGAAACTGAGGATGTGCAATCGCATTATCCAAGTTAAGCGGCTCCTCGCGTGTCGCGACCCAGCCCACCAATCCCTCATCGAAGCCCAAACCAAACTGCCCGACTTTGTCCGAGTTGAGGCCCTCAGTGGCCCGAAATATCAACTTCTGACTGGCTTTGTCGTGCAGATAAATCGTACACACATCGGTCCGCATCGCCGCTCTAACCTGAGCCACAATCAGGTTTAACGCGTCCTCTAACGAGTCGGCATCGTTAACATCCTGAATCAGCCGGCGGAGCAATTCGAGCATCAGCGACCCCCGCGACGTCTGCGAGCGGGCTTGCGCTGCGGACTGAGACGACCCGCTAGTTGCGTGAGCGCCTGTCGGTAAACGGCCTGCTTAAAGTCCACCACGGCTGAAATGGGATACCAGTAAGTCACCCAGCGCCAGTGATCAAACTCTGGGGTGTCATCAGTATCCAGCCTGATATCACTCTCAGGGGCCGTTAATCTCATCAAAAACCAAACCTGTTTTTGGCCGATGCAGACGGGATCCTCAGAGGGACGAATAAATCGCTTAGGCAGGCGATAATGCAACCAACTCTGGGTGCGACCCAATACTTTCACCATGTCTGGCTTCAAACCGACCTCTTCCTCCAGCTCGCGGTACATCGCCACTTCCGGCGTTTCTCCTGAGTGAATGCCACCTTGCGGGAATTGCCACGAATCTCGGCCATTGATCCGGCGCCCCCAGAGCACCTGATCTTCTTCATTACAAATAACAATGCCGACATTAGGCCGGAAGCCGTCTTTGTCGATTACCCTGTCGTTGTCTACTGTTGAATTCAAGATCCGATACCGAGTCGTCGCACACGAGTTAAGCCGAACGGGATTGTGACGCAGGCTTCCAGTCCGTATTCTTCCACACATCCTCTATCAACGGGACTCACCGGAGAGGTCTTATTTTTTTGGGAGCAACCGAGCAACGCCATGGCCCTCGCTATCTTTGATCTCGATAATACGTTACTCGCCGGCGATTCTGACCATCGCTGGGGGGAGTTCTTAGTCGAAAAAGGCCTAGTCGACGCGGCAATCTTTTCGCGGTCAAACGACCGATTTTACGCGGATTATCAGGCGGGCAGCCTCGATATGACGGCCTATCTACAATTTGTTCTGGCGCCCCTCACGGGGAAAACGACCGCATCCGTGCGCGCCTTACAACGGCAATTTATGGCTGACTGTATTGAACCCATGCTATTGGACAAGGCATTTGCGCTGATAGACCACCACCGCGTTGCCGGTGACCAACTGCTGCTCATGACCGCCACCCACAGCGTTGTCGCCGAACCCGTCGCCGCACGCCTCGGCTTTCAGCACTGGTTAGGTAGCGCCGTGGGCATAATTGACGGTTGCTATACGGGAAAACCTGAGGGGCAACCCTGTTTCCAAGCCGGCAAGGTGGCGCATCTTGCCGCCTGGCGCAGCCGCCACACCAATGCGAGCGGCAATGAAGACACGTGGTTTTATTCCGATTCTCACAACGACTTACCGCTTCTCAGTGAAGTCGGCCACCCCGTTGCCGTGGACCCCGACCCCGTCCTGGCTGCGCATGCGGAGCACCAAGGTTGGACGGTACTCTCGCTGCGCCCTTAAGCCGTCAAAACACCCACTATTAAGCCTCTGCCGCCACAGCGGACGCGTAACCCTCAGCACTCAGTAGCGCGTTAAGCTGAGCCGGCGCTTCAGGCTGTAAGCGATAAAACCACCCAGCGCCATAGGGATCCTCATTAATGTGCTCAGGGGTATCGGCTAATGCATCATTGATAGCGAGCACGGTGCCCGCTATCGGTGCATAAATATCTGACGCCGCCTTAACCGACTCCACGATGCCCGTGAACCCCGCCGGCAACACGACGGCCCCCACTGCGGGAAGCTCGACATACATGACGTCTCCCAGCGCCTGCTGGGCATGATCAGTGATACCGACTGTCACAGAGCCATCCGCTTCCAACCGGGCCCATTCATGCGTCACCGCATAATAAAGATTGACTAGATGCTGAGACAGACTGTCCTCCTTCACTTGATATCCCAAACGCCCCGTTATTAGGGTGGAACGAGCAAAACTTGTCGGGCCACTGCCCGTTGTGACGGTGAACCGTCACCGGTGCGATCGCTTTTGTAACCGGCAGATCAGCTAATCGCTTGCCGCATAAACCATCGCTTCAACCAGTGCTGACGCTCAACCATATTCAAGCCTAAATTCCGCAGTATCACTGCGGCTGGGTGAGGGCTACCAAAGCCACGCTTAAAGCCCTCCATCGCCGCCATCATGGCGAGATTCTCCGACTTACGTTGTCGTTGGTAGCGCTTTAGGGAGACGGGGCTCGAAACCGGGAGACCACCGGCACAACCCGCTAATAGTTCTTGCGCCAAAATGCGCACGTCGGACAGCCCAAGGTTGATGCCTTGTCCGGCCAATGGATGAATGCTGTGTGCCGCATCAGCGACCAACACCAGCGCGTCGTCTACGTAATCGACCGCGTGACTTTGTTTGAGTGGAAAACTCACGCGAGTCCCCACTGCCTCGGCGTGGGGTGCCAATGGACCCAATGCATGATTTAAAGCCTGAATGAAGGCGGTGTCTGAGAGTGCTGCCACCTCAGCATGCTCCTCCTCGTCTAATGACCAAACCAGCGCTACCTTGGCGGGGTCGGGCAGTGGCAATAACGCCAAAGGACCGCTACTCAGAAACGCTTGCCAGCATGTTGCTTGATGCGGCGACGATAGCGCCACCGTGCCCACAATCGCGCTCTGATGATAATCCCAATCTCGAGTGGGCTGCGCTGTCAGCTGACGCACCTTTGATCGGGCACCATCAGCCGCGACAACGAGTTGCGCAGAGAGGCGTTGATCTCCGGCACAATCGATAGACCAACCATCCGGTGTGCGAGACAGGGACTCCAGGGCACTTTGCCAACGGAGCTCCACGCGGCTGCAAGCCTCGGCGCACGCTATTAAGGCCTGCACCGTTTGTCGGTTCTCAACAATATGTCCAAGACTGGGTGCGGCGACGTCCTCTGCGTTAAAGGCGATTCGGCCCGTTCCGTCGGCATCCCACACACACATGGTTTCGTAGGGCGCCGTGCGCTCACTAGGAATCTTCTGCCACACCCCTAGTGACTCGAGAAAGCGGATGGAAGTGGGTGTCAGTGCACTGACCCTGAGATCCCAGTCATGGAGTGCGACCCCCTCACTGGCTGGCTCAGGACGACCAGCGCCATCGATCACCACCACATTAAGATCACTGTCACGCAACGCAATGGCCAAGGACAACCCAGCAACGCCCGCGCCAACGATCAGCACATCCGCCTTGCTCTCACCAAAGCGCTCAGGCATAGCGTCGGCCTGTTCCCACGCTGGCGACTTGTTGCCGAACCGCTGGCAGCAAATCTAACAGGGCCAGTGAGGCGTCTCGAGGGACATCCAGTAGCGGCCCTCGGCGGTTAAAAAGGGTCGCCAATGCATCGGTGCTATCAACAACAAAGCGCTGCTCACGGGATACTTGATCGAGGTAGGCTTTTAAACTCGTTAAACACCCAATGGGTGCCGAGCGCTGCTGCGCCTCGGCAATTTCATGTGCTAACAAACCGGCCTCCCGCAGGGATAGATTTAACCCTTGGCCCGCAACCGGGTGCAGCGTATGGGCGGCATTGCCCACCAAGAGAAACCCCCCACGGAACTGCTCTGAAGCCGATAAGCGCATCAACGGCCATTGACTGCGCTGGCCCACGGCCTGAACACGCCCTAACCGCCAACCAAATGCATCCTGAAAGTGATTGCGAAACGCCTCGTCGTCCAGATCGCCAAGCGTCGTTGCTGTGCTATCGGACACCGACCACACCACGTTATAGCGCTGGTCGGCATGGTTAAGCGTCGGCAAGGGCAACACTGCTAAGGGACCATTTGGCGTAAAACGCTCAAAGGCACGACCGCTTTGCTGCCCGGGAAAACGTGCATTAAATACCACCGCGGTATTAGGGGTGGGCCGCTCCAAGACGCGGATGCCCAACTGGTCAAACCAATCGGGCGCAACTCCTGCTGCCAACAAGACGAGATCAGCGGTGATCACCTCACCGTCCTCTGTCTCAATAGCCGGGGTGCCTGCCTCGGTGCGCAGCGCGTTGCACCGGACCGGGGATCGAATGGTAATGCCCAACTGCGCGGCACGAGCGAGCAACCGCTGACCGAGCTCATGGTTCTCCACGACATAACCCAAGGCGGAGACATCCAGTTCGCTCGCCGTCATCACCGTGCTACCAAAATGACCGCGATGAGAGACATGGATATCGCGTATCGCGCCAGCGGCAGCGCGCAGGTCTGACCATATGCCCCAGGATTCGAGCAGTGACACAGAATGTAAATTGAGCGCCGAGCCCCGCGTATCAAGTGGGTTAGGTGACCCCGATCGAAAGGGACTGGCCTCCAACAAAACAATGTCCAAATCCGGATTCTCACAGGCGATCGCAATGGCGAACGAAAGTCCCGCTAGCCCCCCACCCAGAATCAGTACCTGCGAATGAGAGATCATGCCGCCGCGGACATCAGCGCTTCAATCTCATCGGCATTTGTCGGCACGTCTCCGGTCAATACGTCGCACCCTGTTTCGGTCACTGCCACATCGTCTTCTATGCGCACCCCGATGCCACGCCACCGCTTGGCTACGCGCGTGTTATCAGGCGCGACGTAGATACCGGGCTCGATGGTCATGACCATGCCCGCTTCTAACTGCCGCCAGCGGCCATCCACGCGATAGTCCCCCACGTCGTGAACATCGAGACCCAGCCAATGGCCGGCTCGGTGCATATAAAAGTCGCGATAAGCCTCTGATTTGATCAGATCGCGCTCCTGACCCTTCAATAACCCCAGCTTGATCAGCCCCCGGGTAATCACTCTTACGGTGGCATCGTGTGGCTGATTCCACGTATTACCCGGTTTCACTTTGGCAATCGCAGCCTTTTGAGCCGCTAACACCAGGTCATACAGGGCGCGTTGCTCAGGGGAAAACTGGCCGCTGACAGGAAATGTGCGGGTGATATCAGCCGCATAACCCTCGTACTCGCAGCCGGCGTCAATCAACACCAAATCACCACTACGCAGGCGCGCGTTATTGTCGGTGTAATGCAGCACGCAGGCGTTAACGCCTGAACCCACAATGGAGTTGTAGGCGGGAAAACGGGCGCCATGCTCCACAAAAGTGTGCTGGATAGACGCTTCAAGATGATATTCGTATCGCCCCGCACGACACTCCCGCATCGCACGAATATGCGCTGCGGCGCTGATCTCACCTGCTTTGCGCATCACACGCAGCTCCGCAGCAGACTTGATTAAGCGCTGCTCATGAAGCAGAAAGGCCAAGTCAGTAAAGTCGGCAGGGGGCGCGGCGCCGGTCCGTACAAGACGTCGGATCTGATTCACCCAACCCATGACCCGCTGATCGAAATGATCGTCATGCCCCATCGAATAGTAAATTCGGTGCGTTCCCTCAATGAGACCAGGAAGAATTTCATCGAGATCATCAATGGGGAAAGCGTCATCTAGCCCCAAGTACGCTATCGCACCCTCCGGGCCCAATCGATAACCGTTCCACAGCTCCATATCGGGGTCGCGCTCGCGACAAAACAAGATCACCTGTCCCTGTCGGCGTCCAGGTAAGAGGACCAGCACCGCATCAGGCTCCTCAAATCCCGTCAAATAAAAGAGATCGCTATTTTGCCGAAACGGATATTCAGTATCTCGACTTCGGGTCACCTCTCGCGCACCCGGAATAATCGCAATACTGTTTTTATCCATCATGGACATCAGTTTTTTACGCCGACGAGTAAACTCAGCTTTGGTGATCTTCAAGATCAGTCTCCTGTAGCGCTTGCGCTTCCATCACGGTATTAATGGCCGCAAACCGTAAGTACTCGATGATGTCATCGAGTTGACGCTCTGCCGTCTCAGAATCGGATTCTTCCGTATCCACTTGTGCAATGGCGGCGATATCTTTCAGTGCCTCAGCCGTTAAACCTGCAACCGGTTCACCCGCTGCTTCGCGAATCGTAATGCCCTGTGTGAAACCCGATAAAAACCCCGTACTCCACTCAGAAATCGATAATAAGCGTTCCTCCAGGGCATCATCATCTGGCGGCAACATTGGCTGGAATGTGTAGTCTGCGTCCTCAATAGCCGACAAGGTCGCAAGACTTAACCGGGATATAAAGTTCACGAGATCCCCCGTTAACTCAACCGCCAACGCTTTTTCCAATGCCGCCACGGTCGACGAAAAATGTTGATCTGTGCGGGGGCTAAATCCCGCCGCGAGCAAACCGACCATAGCGCCATGAAGCGCAGACGGATTAATGGTGAGACCGGCATCGAAAAGACTGTCTGCCGCCTCTTCCCAATGGGGCATATCTTCGAATGCGCCCAGTGCGTCGAATAACAAAATAGTGCCTTCCCTGATCGTCAGTAAATGAAACCTTATTTATCGGTGAGGTAGCATCGCCCCTTCTTAAAAGAGTCCGTCTTCATCCTCGTCGCGTTGTCGTGCATTGACCCAGTGAAACAACGCGCATTATAGTGCTTCCTTCCAACTGACATAGTGTACATGCCGTGGCTGAAAACCTCATACAGGCGCTTGAAACAAAAGTGAATGATCTCATTGAGCTGAGCCGCGAGTTAAACCGAGAAAATCGGGCCTTGAAGTTACGCACTGCCGAGCTGCAAAAAGAGCGTCGAGAGCTATTGGAACGGCAGCGTCAAGCGAGCGAGCACGTGGAAACTTCTCTCGCTCGATTACGCTCTTTGGATGGTACGGCATGAGCCGCTCCAACACCGTCAGCGTCGACATCCTCGACAAAGAGTACCAAGTCGCCTGCCCTGCTGATGAGGAATCGGCGCTCACCACCGCCGCTCGCTACCTCGATCAGCACATGCGAGATATCCGTTCAACAGGAAAAGTCATTGGTTTAGAGCGCGTTGCCATTATGGCGGCACTGAACATCAGTCACGAGCTGCTGGCACTGAAGGGTGGCGAACAGTCCACGCAAAGCAATGAAGAACAGCAGCGGCTGTCTGCGCTCAATAGCCAGCTCGATGAGGTGCTCTATCAATTGCGCCAGCTCGAGATTAACTAAAGCTGGGAATCCGCTATACTCCGATTGGCCTGTTGTATGCGCCAGACGATTTGTCCTCGAGCCGATAATGCAGTACCCGGAGAGCACCTCCGTGGCGGTTGAGCAAGCCTGGTCTAAGCCGGGAAGCCTGAAGCCACGCGGTGGTCACCACCTTGAGCCGCAAGGGTTCAAGGGCCTATTCGTCAGCGGTACCATGGGTCATTTTTTGATAGTTGGTAGGTGGCGTACTTGCCCCACCTCGGGGTCCACACCTTTGCGAGGTGTCCCGCCAGCCCTGAGCGTTTCCTATGACTGATCTCCGAGCAGATAAAGCCGCGCTGCGGCGCGCACTGCGGCGCACGCGGGATCGGCTAACAGACCAACAAAGACAGGCTGCGTGCCACAGCGCTCACAAACATTTAGATAACTGGCACGTCTGGCAGTCGGCGCACGTGATTGCAAGCTACTTACCCCACCAATCAGAATTCGATCCGTCCGGGCTTCTGGCACATAAGTGCCTCGGATCTCAGGTGGTCTGCCCCAGAGTCGTCGGCACCACACTCAGCTTTCATTTATGGCAAGACGGTGATGCCACCGAAGCAACGATAGGCGGCGTTCTTCAGCCATTGGCCTCTGCGACACCTGTCTCAATTGAGGCCATCGATCTTTTTCTCACGCCACTGTTAGGTTGCGGTCAAACCGGCATGAGACTGGGGTATGGAGGCGGGTTTTATGATCGACTCTTTATGACGGCACGCGGATTCCGGCTAGGCGTAGGCTATGCGCACCAATACATCGGCGACTGGCAAGCAGAAGCACATGACAAACCGTTAAATGGCTTCTTGAGCGACGCTGCGCTGGTCCTCTTCCCTGCTGAGCACTAGCTTCGGGGCACCCAGACACCGACAGCGCGGGCCACGTTGATAGTCCTACCGCTAGCGTCGTCGTCGTCATGTCGAGGGGCGACCTAAATACTCGCGATACGCCGGATTATCGGTCTCATCCCAAAATCGATAGCCCAATCGAGACAGTGCCTTTTTGAGGGCGGGGCGCTTACCGGGCGGCACTTGCATGCCCACCAGTATCCGACCGAATGCAGATCCATGGTTTCTGTAATGGAACAAAGAAATACTGAATTCATTCCCCAGCGCATTGAGAAACTGAAGCAAACTCCCGGGACGCTCGGGAAACTCCACTCGGAACACTACCTCGTCGGCAATTTCTGGGGACATTCTACCCCCGATCATATGACGCAGATGAAGCTTAGCAGTCTCATTGTCCGTCATATCCAGCACTTGATAACCCTTGTGCTCCAGTGCCTCCTGCAGCGCCAATACTCCCTCACCATCAGGCGTCACAGTTAGCCCGACAAAAACGCGCGCTTCTCCCGGCATTTCATACCGATAATTAAATTCCGTGATATTGCGTTTGCCAATGGCGCTGCAAAAAGTACGGAAGGCGCCGGCGCGTTCAGGAATTGTCACGCTGAGTATTGCCTCACGGCGCTCACCAATTTCAGTGCGCTCAGAGATGTAGCGAAGACGGTCGAAATTAGTATTGGCGCCACTGATCGTAGCCGCCATCATTTTGCCGGTCATCCCGTGGGTTTCAGCAAATTTTTTCATGCCTGCTACCGCCAATGCGCCTGCCGGCTCGGCAATGGCGCGCGTGTCCTCGAAAATATCTTTCACCGCGGCACAGATTTCGTCTGTGGAGACGGTGATCACCTCGTCGACACACTCACGGATAATCCGAAACGTTTCCTTGCCCACTTGGGCCACCGCACAACCGTCCGCAAATAGGCCCACTTCCTTTAAGGTGACCCGACGCCCTTTTCTGAGTGCCGCTTGAGTACAGGCGGCATCTTCAGGCTCGACGCCAATGATCCGTGTATTGGGCCAGGTATATCGGAGATAAGCCGCCATTCCCGCTAATAATCCACCACCGCCGCAACAAATAAAGACATAGTCCAGCGGACCGGGGGCTTGCCTCACCAGCTCCATCGCTACCGTTCCCTGACCCGCGATCACATCGGGATCATCAAAAGGATGAATGAACGTCAGGCCCTGTGTGGCGACCAGGTCAGCTGCTCTGAGAGCCGCCTCATCAAACGTGTCGCCAAAGAGTACGACTCGCGCACCCCGTGCGCGCACTGCGTCAACCTTAATAGCGGGGGTGGTCACTGGCATGACAATCGTCGCTTTAATACTGAGCTTTTGCGCCGCCAGTGCCACACCTTGGGCGTGATTGCCCGCGGACGCTGCCACCACACCGGCTTGGCGCGCCGATTCATCGAGCCGACTCATTTTGTTATAGGCGCCCCGACACTTAAAAGAAAAGACGGGTTGCAGGTCTTCTCTTTTTAACCAGATCTGATTATTCAGCCGCGATGATAATAGCGGCGCTGCGTCTAATGGCGTCTCCCGGGCCACGTCGTACACACGGGCATTTAGTATTTTCTTGATGTAAGAGTGTGGCATGACCCAATGACTTCACAGAAAAGCTAGAGACTATAGGGGTTTACCGCCATCATGGCACGGCCCGTTCTTGGCAAAATGGCCGGTGTCCTCTTCGATCACGGCGACCTCAGTGTGCGTAGTGCGCTTGCATGGCATCGAGTGTCATAGGCTGAATTTTTGACGCGTTACCCGCCGCGCCAAATGACTCGTAACGATCGATACAAATGGCCTTCATCGCCTCCTGACTCGCCGCTAAGTATTTTCGGGGATCAAACTCCGCCGGGTGTGTCGTTAAGAATCGTCTAATAGCGCCTGTTGAAGCCAGTCGAAGATCGGTATCAATATTGACTTTGCGGACTCCGTGCTTGATGCCTTCCACTACCTGCTCAACCGGCACACCATACGTCTCGGGCATCTCACCCCCATTTTCATTGATGATGGCCAGCCAATCTTGCGGCACCGCAGACGAACCATGCATGACCAGATGGGTGTTGGGTATACGTGCGTGAATCGCTTTAATGCGATCCATCGCGAGAATATCGCCGGTCGGCGGGCGCGTGAATTTGTAAGCCCCGTGACTGGTTCCACACGCAATTGCCAGCGCATCGACACCGGTATCGGTGACAAATTGAGCAGCCTCTTCTGGGTCTGTCAGGAGTTGGTCATGGCTCAAGATACCCGCCGCACCGATGCCATCCTCTTCACCCGCTTCACCCGTTTCTAAGGATCCAAGACACCCAATTTCGCCCTCTACTGACACACCACAAGCGTGCGCCATAGCAACCACTTGCCGCGTAATACTGGCGTTATACTCGTAATCCATCGGCGTTTTGCCATCTTCCCCCAGAGATCCGTCCATCATCACTGAACTGAAGCCCAGCTGGATTGACCGCTGGCAAACACCCGCTGAAGTGCCGTGATCCTGGTGCACAACGACAGGAATATGAGGAAACTCCGTCATCGCTGCCTCCATGAGTGCGCGTAAAAAGGGCGCGCCCGCATATTTGCGAGCACCAGCACTCGCTTGCATGATCACGGGCGAATCCGTTTGATCTGCCGCCTCCATAATCGCGCGAGTTTGTTCGAGGTTATTCACGTTAAAAGCAGGTACGCCATAGCCATACTCTGCGGCGTGGTCCAGTAATTGCCTTAAGCTGATCAGCGCCATTTCGATTCTCCTATTTGTTTTTTGAGTCTTGCGCGCGTTCGACTAGCACTGCCACGGCAGGTAGCATTTTGCCTTCGACATATTCTAAAAATGCGCCGCCACCTGTCGAGATATACGATATGTTATCCGCGACACCAAATTGATCTATCGCCGCTAAGGTGTCTCCGCCGCCCGCCAATGAAAAACTCTCGCTCTCTGCAATCGCAGTAGCCAGTGCACGGGTACCCGCCGCAAAGGCCTCTTGTTCAAAAACACCCAGCGGACCATTCCATAATACCGTCGCCGCGCTGTGAATACGGCTTGCAATCTCTGCCGCTGTACTCGGTCCGACATCGAGAATCATGTCGTCAGCCGCTACATCAGCCGCCAGCTTAATCTCGGCGTGTTCAGGTGCATCGATACCCGGAGCCACGACAACATCTATCGGCAATGGGATATCGACCCGATCCATCAATTCCCGGGCGGTCTCTAAAAGATCCCATTCACACAACGATTGACCAACGGGATACCCGGCCGCAGCCAGGAACGTATTCGCAATGCCGCCACCCACAATCAAACTGTCGCAGCGCGCCGCCAGCTCACCTAGCACTGCCAGCTTGGTGGAAATCTTGGATCCTCCCACCACGGCCATCATAGGTTGCTGCGCCGTGGTTAACGCGCGCTCTAATGCGGTTAACTCAGCGTGAAGCAGTGGGCCCGCACAGGCCACTGGCGCAGACTTTGCGACCCCATGGGTAGACGCCTGTGCACGATGTGCCGTTCCGAAGGCATCCATCACAAAAATATCGCATAAAGCGGCGTAAGCCGATGCTAAGTTATCGTCGTTTCCCGCTTCTCCCACATTAAACCGCACGTTCTCCAACAGCACGACATCACCCGGTAAAGGGGCTACCTGACGCCACTCTCTAGCCAGCAAAACATCGCGTCCCAGCAACTCCGTCAAGCGCGTTGCGATGGGTGCTAAAGAACTTTCCTCACGCCACGCCCCCTCGACGGGTCGACCTAAATGCGACATCAACATCACCGCTGCACCTTGCTCTAATGCCGCTAAGATCGAGGGAACAGCGGCTCTCAAACGAGCATCGTTTGTAATCACGCCATCGCGAAGGGGGACATTAAGATCCTCTCGAATCAATACACGCTGCCCAGCAAGCGCAAGATCCGTCATCAATTTCATCATGCGTTTCCTCGCGCGGCCGTGTGCGATGACGCGATTTTAGCTTGCCATGCCAGTGCCACATCAATCATGCGGTTGGCATACGCCCACTCATTGTCAAACCAAATCAAAATTTTGACCAGCCGCCCCGCGGCAACTTGTGTTTGTTTGGCATCCACAATCGCAGAAGCGGCCTCACCCACAAAATCGCAAGACGCCAACGGCTCAAGAGAGTAATCGACCACCCCCGCTAATGCGCCTTCTGCCGCAGTGCGCAGCGCCAAATTAACGTCCTCACTCGTGCACGGACGCTCCGTTGCCACCGTCAGCTCGATCGCAGACACTTTGGTCGTAGGGACTCTGAGCGCGTGAGCGGATAACTTGCCCGATAATTCCGGCAAGATACGTTCAATACCCACCGCCAACCCAGTATCAACAGGAATGATAGATTGCGATGCTGCGCGCGTTTTGCGCAAATCCGTATGGTGGTAGGCATCCAGTACGGGCTGGTCATTCATCAGGGAATGAATCGTCGTGATAGTGGCGGCTTCAATACCCACCGCGTGACCCAGCGTTGCCAGAACAGGGACGACCGCATTCGTCGTGCAAGAAGCAGCCGACACCACCGTCATACCTGCTGAGAGCGAATCAGTATTCACGCCATAAACGATAGTCTCATCGACATCCGATTCCGCTGGTTGTGAAAACAGTACGCGTGTGGCGCCCGCTTGCAGGTGCTGCTCAGCGGTAATGCGGTCGGTAAAGGCGCCGGTGCACTCCAACACCAGATCAATCTGATGTTGCCGCCAAGGCAACAGGCCGACCTCCGCAACGTGGCTCAGCGGCACCGAAGATTGGTCAATGACCAGAGAAGATCCCGCCCGCGCAATCTTTCCCGGGTAACGCCCATAGTTAGAATCGTAGCGTGCGAGATGCACCACCGTATCGGCATCCGCAATTTCATTAATCGCAGCAAGGGTCAGCTTCGCTCGTGCGTCCTCGCGGGACGCGTACACTCTTAATAGCGTCCGACCCACTCGACCAAAGCCGTTAATCGCAAAGCGCATTGTCAATCGAGGATCACTTCCTCGACAGCAGCAACCACGTTGTCTACGGTCAGGCCAAAGTGCTGAAATAGCGCCGGGGCTGGAGCAGATTCACCGTAAGTGGACATACCCACAACACGACCATCCAGTCCCACATATTTATACCAAACATCGGTATGGCCGGCCTCGACGGCCACTCGCGCGAGCACCTCACTGGGTAAAACCGCCTCTCGATACCCCGCCTCCTGAGCATCGAATAATGCTGAACAAGGCATCGATACCACCCTGACCCCCCTGCCAGCAGCGGTCAATTGCTCAGCCGCGGTAACCGCTAACCCCACCTCTGAACCGGTCGCGATGAGCACGGCGTCCAATGGGCCTTGCTCGGTCACCAGGGTATAACCGCCGCGGTGCGCTCCGGTGACCTGCTCGGTCGTTTTGATTTGAGCAGGCAAGGTCTGACGCGAAAACACCAACGCACTGGGGCCCGACTCGCGCATCAGTGATTGCTTCCACGCAATCGCCGATTCAGTCGCATCACAAGGCCGCCAAGTATGCAGATTAGGCGTTGCCCGCAGCGCGGTTAACTGTTCTACCGGTTGGTGCGTGGGGCCATCTTCGCCGAGGCCAATCGAATCATGCGTGAAAACATAAATGACACGCTTGCCCATTAACGCAGACATTCGAATAGCGTTACGCGCATATTCCATGAAAATCAAAAAGGTCGCGCCGTAAGGAATGAAACCACCATGCAACGCAACGCCATTCATGATGGCGGCCATCGCAAATTCTCGCACACCGTAGTAGAGATAATTGCCGCTGGCATCCTCAGCGGAGATACCGGATGCGCCCGACCACAGGGTGAGATTCGATCCTGCAAGATCTGCAGAGCCACCCAGTAGTTCTGGCAAGTAAGGCCCCAGTGCATTTAAAGCTTGCTGGGACGCCTTACGCGACGCAATGTCAGCTCCTGCGGCAACACACTCCTCGATATACGCATCTGTTTGTTGCGCAAAATCTCGGGGCAATTCACCCGTCAAACGCCGCAGAAGCTCATCCGCCAAATCCGAATGGGCTGCCCGATAAGCATCAAATTGCGCCGCCCACGCAGACTCTAACGATGCCCCCTTGGCGCTCCCATCCCACGCTTCGCGGATTGCGTCAGGAATGTCAAAGGGTGCATGCGGCCAGCCTAGCGCCTCTCGGGTGAGCGCAATTTCATCGTCACCCAGCGGCGCACCATGACACCCCTCGGTGCCCTGCTTATTAGGGCTACCTTTGCCAATAACGGTTTGGCAGCAGATCAGCGTCGGTCGATTATGCTCAGCCTTTGCGGCAACAAACGCCGCTTCGATCGCGTCAGGGTCGTGGCCGTCTACAGCCGGGATCACCTGCCAGCCGTAGGCTGCGAAGCGCTGCGGCGTGTCATCGGTAAACCAGCCCTCAACCTCACCGTCAATTGAAATGCCATTGTCGTCGTAAACGGCAACCAGCTTGCCGAGACCCAGGGTCCCCGCCAGAGAGCACGCCTCGTGAGAAATCCCTTCCATCAGGCAGCCGTCACCCAAGAAAACCCAAGTGTGATGGTCCACCACATCGTGCCCCTCTCGGTTAAATTGTGCCGCTAGCGTTTTTTCAGCGATCGCCATACCGACCGCATTCGCCAGCCCCTGGCCAAGCGGGCCCGTTGTCGTCTCGACACCGGGGGTGTAACCATACTCGGGGTGTCCGGGTGTTTTACTGTGCAGCTGCCGAAAGTTTTTAAGGTCTTCCGTGGTCAGGTCGTAGCCAGTCAGATGCAGTAGTGCATAGATCAACATCGATCCATGGCCATTTGATAAGACAAAGCGATCTCGATTGGGCCATTGCGGATTGGCTGGGTTATGGCGCAGCACTTTATTCCACAACACCTCGGCGATATCTGCCATGCCCATCGGAGCACCAGGGTGACCACTGTTGGCGGCCTGAACGGCATCCATCGCTAGGGCACGGATAGCGTTGGCCAATTCTATTTGAGCGGGCATGAAAACTCCGGGATCGCAGGGCGAGCCGCATTGTCGACGATGCCGGCCCTATGGGCAAATATCACTAGCTCAACTGGCGTCAAAAGCGAGTGTTTCTCGCCGATATCCGAGCGCTGCAACCCGCGTGCCATGGAAAAAATAAGAGGGAAACAGTATCAGTAAGCCTTCTTCGGGCGTCACTTCCGCTAACGGCTCCAGCGGGTCAGGTATCGCAAACGGGGGCACACCAAAATAAATTGACCCCTTATTGTCGACGGGGGGCACACTTAGGTAATAGGTGCCGCTGACCACACCTTCTGGATGAAAGTGAGGGCGATGACGCCCCCCCTCTAAACGAACACTCCAACACTCGTTAATCGCAATCTGATCGGACACATGAGCAAGCCCATCATGGCCTTGAGGCGCTGCTGTCTGTCCGTAGGCTGACACTGTTCTGCTGGCTAAGGCTAAAAACTCTCGTAAAGCGGGATCTTCAGAGGCCACCAAGTTGGCTGCTGTTTGCGTGCCCTGTTCGAGGGACTGATCGAGTGGTCGCTGTTGAAAAAGCTGTAACGCATCGACCGATTGTCTCAAGGCAATGTTGAGTGATGAAACAGAGCCATAATGATAAGGCTCCGGCAACTTGGCAGCACTAATCAGCTGACGCTGAATGCCATCAGCACCTTTGACCAGCAATCGCTGCAGAATGGACTGATACGCCTGCCACCGACAATGCCCCACTTCATGGGAAGCCAGCGCAGTCACCTGTTTTTCTGCCAACTGGTAGCGTCCTGTCATGAGTAAGGAGGTGATGTAGGCGTCTGAGGTCGCGTCGCTTTGATCCGCTTGAAAGGCGGGATGAGCGCAAGCATACGCCCGCTCTGCATCCCCCTGCTCTATATAGATCCAGGCGGCGCTCAAAAAGAACCGCAACTCTTTGCGCGCCGTCACCGGTAAATTTGCCAGTGACCTCAGCGCCTCATCAAGCTGCCCCGACTGTCGCAGCAACTCGATACCCATAAAGTGCAGCGCCTCCTGTCCCAGCAACTCTCGACAGAGGGCATCGAATTCGTCTCGGCGAGATTGCAACCACAGTAGACGTGCGAGCAATTTTGACGCATCGGCTCGAAAGCCATGCTCATTCAACTCATGCAGCAGAGCCTCTGCAGCCGATAACTGCCCCGCTTCAAAGTGTTGCACCGCAGCGGCATATAACATGGTCATCTTGGCGTCACTGTCAATCATAGTCGGGGTTACTCTGCATGATATCGCGGATGACTAAAGCGCTTGAATCGACACAGTTCACTGATCGTGGCCCCATTACCGTGGCACCCGGCTAACCTCCCAGCCAATGAGGTGGTTCGTTTCGCTTGAATGCACCGGCTGTCTATCGAGACTGGGGAGCCCGCGTTGCACTAATAATGACGTTAATTCTCGCCACTTTGCATCGGTGATGGCCGCCGACTGCATCGTCCGGAGTCGCGCCGCACCCTGATCCGCTTCTTGTTCCATCCGTGTCAGCCATAGCAGAATATCGTCTGGTTCAAAGCGGGCCCAGCGACGCAGCAAAGACTGAAAACCCAGGTAGCTGTAGCCCGCAAAGTGACTGGCATCAATCTCCACCGCCGCGCGAACAGCTTGCTCTGATTCGGTAAACTGACCTGAAGCCGCGTCTAATTGCTGCTGGTCCTTAGCCGCTAACGCTAGTGTCAACGACCTCGCCGCAGCGAAAAACGCTGACGTCACCAACACCTCAATGTGCTGTAGATCTCGATGGGCCGACTGTTGGATGGCGCTGTCAGCGCAATGGACTAAACACCGCAAGACAC
>Ga0115566_10000823_pt1 | contig 26840 bp, 39 predicted proteins | sample COGITO_mtgs_1204_3_FD_87173 | JGI IMG/M metagenome (GOLD analysis project Ga0115566, IMG submission 87173) | Pelagic marine microbial communities from North Sea - COGITO_mtgs_120405 | ecosystem: Environmental > Aquatic > Marine > Epipelagic | place: Germany:Helgoland, sampling site Kabeltonne...
CATCGTCTTTCAGGTGTATCATCAACAATCCAGGATGTGCTACCCCAAGTGATTGGTTTGATATACACATTAAATAAGTCTTCTCTACTTCTTAGAGCGCGCAGGGCAAACCGTGCTTGTTCGCCATATCCACTACGTGTTAAAATAGGTCCAACTAATATTATATTCTTTTTCATGCTACCTCCATTAAGTGCCAGCGTTTATAATTCTTTCTAGTTTCCCAAGAGCCACTTTCAGCAACAACCCTGTCCATAAATTCAACCCATTGTTTTTCATAATTTTCAAAACTAAAGTTTTCTTTTACGTGTTTGATACCAGCTTCGGACATTTTCTTGTATTTTGTTTTTGGTTGTTTGAGTGCTTTCGTCATAGTTTTTTCAAAATCACTTTGACTAATCCTATCTTCATAGATGTATGGCACCTGCAATGAACCAATTATTGATTTTGAGCTTGGCTGAATACCCCAACCAAACCACTCGGTGCCATTTGTGACCTGCTCTTGTAAGCCTCCAGTCATATTGACAATAATTGGGGTACCACAAGAAAGCGACTCTAAAGTAGCCAATCCAAAACCTTCCGCATCGGAAATATTAATTGTATAGTCGGATGCGTTATACATAATTGATAGCTGTTCTGGGGGTACTTTATTGGTTGAAAGTAACACTTGTCCTTCATTCAGACCCAGGTGCTCAATGATGTGCGGCAGATCTTGTCCGTGTTGATCGCGAGCATCTGTGTGCATTACCAAAGTTGCCTTATCATGACCAACCTTATCAAGCCACTCCTTAAACCACCAAATCAAGGTACCAGATTGTTTTCTACGTGCGTTTCGGTTGTTCCAAAAGAATATTTTCTTCTTTGGATTTTTTAACTTTTCGCTAGATGAACTAAAAATCTTATCGCGCGCCTGCTTTACCAAGTCTGCTTCTTGACCATCAGTTAGCGGCCTATAAAAAACTGAGTTTACAGCATGACTGATGTGTACACCAAACGAATCCGGAGAGCAGGTTCTAACAATTTCTTCAGTAACTCTAGATATTGACACAACATAGTCAGTTGAATCATAGTAGGCTTTGTTGTATAGAGGAACCGGGAAGTTATCCCATACATGATAATATATCATAGGGACGAGTGACCGTACTTCATCTTCAATTTGCCAAAGCCATTCATAAAAACGTGGATCTGTCATAAACCAAAGTGCATCAGGCTTCTCTTTTCTCAAAGCAGACCTAATGGTTTCTTCATTTCCGTATCCATCAACTGGAATAATTAAGAAATCTTTTCCGTATGGATCTACCGTTATTGGGGTGTAATCAGCGTGTTTCATAGCACCCCCCAAACAAACAAACTGGTAACGGCCAGTTTTTAACAAAGCTTCAATCATATACTTTGTTTGTGTGCCAACACCAGAAGGTGAAAGCGGGTGGTCAGATAAGACCAAAATTTTCTTTTTTGTCATTTAAACCTCAAGGACAATGTTCTGTATTGTAAAACTTGCAACCATATCCGCCGGTGCAAGACAAGCGATTTTTAATGTATCGCTTATTTTTAATATTGTATAATGCTTTATCAATTAATTTAAGAGCATTTTCTGTTTTTCTCGGACCACTCGTAACTCTAAAGAATTCTACTCTATTTTTACTAGCAGTTCTTTTAAGTAGTGCAAAGTGTGTTTCTACATCTTTTGGATCAACTTCCATCTTCTGACAAAAGTAATGCTTATATAACGTTAACTGGTAGGTTACCATTGGTTCTGAGCGCTTTTTAGCATTCCATCCCCAGGAACAAGTTTTCCAATCAAAAATATGGACTTTACCATCATCAGTTTTTACAATAGCGTCGATAAAGCCTTTAAATTTATAACCATCTTGGTCTTTGATATCTTCCATTAGCGGCAATTCGACAGCTAAGACTTCGTAATTATCAAAGTAATCGTTCAACGCATCTTCAATCTCTGGAATTATGTTCTTGCCTTGATCGACCATATCAAGGACAAGCTTCTTATTAAGTTGGTGGTCTTCGTCCAGTTCCGAGATATTCTTCTTTAACTCATTAACAAAGTAATCTTCATTAAGCTCTTCTTGAAGAAGCTTCTTTTCACAAACCGAATGGATTGCAGAACCAAAAGCTGTATATTCATTACCAGTGAAGCCGTCGATCTTATCTACACGGGTTAGTTTGTGGTAGAAAGGACAGTGAACCCAGTCTTTGAGTTCAGAAAACGAAATGTGAGCCATAATAATACCTTTTTAAGTATTATAACCACATCTCACTCAATAGTCAAGGTTTTCTTCTTTACTAATTAAAATTAATTTCTCATACGCCGCCGGTGATACGGTTTTGAGGAACCTGTGGTTAGGCTGCATATAGAAGTCAGTGAAGGCTGTTGCAAAGTATTCACGGAGAGAGGTGGCAGCGTAAGGACTGATAAACACACCTGTCAGCCCATTACTTAAGTTATGGTAACCAACGGTTTGGTGCAAGAATTCATCAAATTCTTGGTCGTACTCTGTGTTTTGAAAAAATGCCTTTGGAGCCTTAAACTCCATACTCCATAAAATTTTGTATAGATGCATTCTTTTATTATAAAATTCGTGATAAAGTTTTTGATCACCATAAATCTCATAACCATACTTTTCTTCAACGGCATGCGCTAATTCGTGAATTAGGTCGTCCAATATATCACTGGTATCATCTTGAACATTTGATACATATACGGTACCAGAATCATAAAAGGCGTTAATTCCTCTTTCATGGAACTCTTCGAAGTCTCCAAATATAACCATCTCGATACACGACAACAAGTGTTGCGGTACCAAAGATTCAAATTTAGATACAGCAGATTCTACGCTAATAGAATCATCCACCATCGAATCTTTAAAATAAACGTGAAGTCCCCTAGGGGTATAGAAATCAAGTCTCTTGTCCTGAGTTTCCTTCATTCTCTGTATTATTTGTTCCATATGCGTCATCCAATCCTGTTTGATAACCTCTCAAGAAGTTTTCTTCGGCAACCGCAACCATAAAGTCAGGAAATTCATGTGCTAAAATATCTACTATCATAGCGACTGTAACTTCCTCTTTATCAAATTTTGTGCCGACGTACTCAACTAAATAATCTTTAAGTTCAGAGTCTTTTTGTACAACAAATCCAAGTGTTGGATTGGTATGTAATTCCTGTTCGGTAATGGTTTTTTCTTCACTCATAGCAAAGTCTCCTTTTGTAATATAACATACAATAAACTATTTTACAACACTTTTGAAGCTAAAGTAGCCAATTCAGACCTTTCTCCTTTTTTGAAGGTCATATGTCCAGCAATTGGATACTCTTTAAAGCTCTCTACGGCGTGTGCAAGGCCGTTTGAAGTCTCGTTGACATACACATTGTCAATCTGTTCTACATCGCCCGTGAGGATAATTTTCGTGCCTTCTCCGATGCGAGTAATAATTGTCTTAATTTCGTGTTTGGTTAAGTTTTGAGCCTCGTCTATGACAATAAAAGCATTTGAAATAGAGCGACCTCTAATATAGGTTAGTGCTTCAATCTCAATTTTACCTTTTTCCATATACATCTCAAGGGATGTGCGGTCACCCATCAAAAATTTAAGATTATCTTGAATCGGCATCAGCCACGGTAACATTTTCTCTTCCATTGTACCCGGTAAGAACCCAATATCTTTACCCAAGGGCTGTACAGGTCGGGAGACGATAAGTCGCGAATAGTGATTATTTTCAGTCCGGAGACCAAGTACTTGCTGCAGCCCAGCAGCAATTGCCAGTAAGGTTTTTCCGGAACCAGCACGACCAACTAACGAGATAATTTTAATTTCAGGATTCATAAGCATATCAATAGCGAACGCTTGTTCTTTATTTCTAGCATCGATGTTCCAGTCATGTATATTCTTGTTTACAACGTTCTGTAAGGGTTGGTGGTGGTTTTTAAATTTAGCTAATGCTGACTTTTTTTCATTTGCGTTTGAAACCATCATAATATATTCATTAGGATACATAATTTGTTCTGCTTCATCTTGGGTTAATATTATGTCTTCGCCTGCATAAAAGCGGTCGATTACTTCATCATCAAATGAGTGTGTTACAAATCCATTGTACATCTCCTCAAAAGATGCAGCAGCTTTTTCAGATATATAATCCTGAGCCTCTAATCCAATAGAATCACAGATAACACGCATATTAATATCGCGTGAAACCATAATTGTTTTTCTGCCTTCGTTTCCAGCCTGGATCGCCTTAGCAGTGGCTATGATTGTATGATCCGCGTGTCTTAAATCTAAATCTGGTGGAAATATGATTTCTTTTAGAATTGAGTACGACACAACTTTGAGAATGCCGCGGCCTTTATCTATACGTACGCCTTTTTCTAAGCTATTCTTTTCGCGAAGAGTATCTAAAGTTCGTATAAGTCTTCGAGCATTACTCCCTACCGAGTCTTGTCGTTTTTTATGACCGTCAATTTCTTCTAAAACTTTAAGAGGCAGGAAGATATCGTGATTATCAAATTTATAGATTACGTCAGCATCAGTTAAACAGACACTAGTGTCTAACACATAATTTTTTTTAGCCATATATCCTCTTTGGTGTTGCTAAAGTATATAGTTGTGTCAGTCTATTTTACCGCATATGTGTTTAGATTCTCTCGGTACCTGAGCAGTGCTAGCTCTTTGTGTTTTGCTTCAATCATAATATCAAACTCATTACCATAATCATTGAGTGTGTTGTAAACAAGATCGGAATGAGCTTGTGGTTTGATCTTGGGATTGTTGTGTTCAAGTGAGCGAGATTCAGCATAGTGAACAACCGGCTTAATGTCGCCCCACGTAGATAGAGCCAGCTCAAGCGCTTCTTGCTCAGTCTGACCGCCGGGGTGCAGCATATGGTGATGGTAATCAAATACAATAGGAATACCAATGCGCTTGTAAACACCCTCATATAATTCAAGTGTTGAATACAAAGATACTTTGTCATCGTTCTCAACTGTCAAACGAGAGCGGACATTTTCTGGTAGACGTTCAAAGTTGCGACAAAAGTTGTCGAGAGCAAAGGGCTTGTCGCCGTAGGCTGCACCAACGTGAATATTAAGCTTAGCATACGGAGTGCGTGGTAAACCAATAAGGTCAAACAAATCACCATGAACTGACAAGTCGGTCTTGGTAAGTTGGTATACGCGCTCCTTGGGTGATGCTAGTTTGTTAAACGGCCCAGGATGCGATGTGAGCCGCATTCCGTGCTTACGGGCAAAGTTGCCCGCCTTGAGGGCCGCGGCGTGTATAGCGCCGAAATTAGGCATATCTACGAGGTCATACTCTGAAGCCCATGGGATGATATTTGAGGAAAGACGATAAAAGTATATATCGTTAGCAAGATTCCATTCAAGAATTGTGTATAAGTCGCGCAGGTTTTGCAATGCAAGCTCTGCAGCATATTCGATTCCGCGGTCGTGAAACGTACGCTTAATCATAGTGCGGTTAGTGGTGATACGTTGCGACTTTGGCAACGTTGAGAAGCCTTGATTGATACAGGCATAGCCCAAATGATTCATAATACCCTCCTACAGGTATAATAATTATAACCACTTAGGCGCTTGTTGTCAACACTTTTTGATGATGTCAGAATCAAATACCCAAACTTTCGGCTTTTCCCCTCGCTTATAAGGAACACCTTTTTTTCTTAACTTATCAACTTCTCGCTGATGGGTTATTTGTGCTTCCCATCCATCGACACCAAGCTTTAATTCAGATTGTTTAGCAATATATCTTTTTTTAAGAGTTACACATATATTAGGACCTGCAAATGACTTTACCAAGACTCTATCGTTCTTGATATATTTTTTCTTCGACTTCATAAATTTTATCTATAGTCTTCATGGCGGAATCAGGTATAAACAACACCTTCAAACAAAAGAAAGCAGCTAAGAACATAGACATTGCAAGTATAGACAATTCCGCAAATACTTCTAATTTTTTTTCTAACCCCACATTGTATATATGTGATCAAAAATAAAATGGCTGGGGCGGCTGGACTCGAACCAACAACATCCGGAGTAACAGTCCGGTGCACCTGCCTGTGGCACTTCACCCCAAAAAACGGTTTTTTGTCTAGAACTAGGATAACCGGAAACCTCTGCCTACGTGACGATCGGCAGCCACGTCCTGCTTACTAAGTGCGCGAGCAGAACAGCGCGCACTATGCGTCAAACGTTAAAGTGCCATTTTCTGTTTCTACTGATACATTCCAGCCAATAACCATTGGATTAACTTCCATAAAGTTAGCAATTGGAATTTCAACCTGAGCTGTTAATGTACAAAACCCACGTTTATGGTCATACTTTTCAGTAGAGTGTTCAATCAATTCTGTGTCGTAGAAATTTTCTGTAAGAGTTTCGGCAAGATAGTCTTCGAAAGCAAAGCTGCCGCGCTCATACTCATCAAGAAAATCATTATCGCGAAGATGCTGGATCACATTTCCATTCCAACGGTTACGCGCATCTAATTTAGTATTCGCGATGAGCGAAGCAAAATCATAGATGACACTAGTTTCATTCATTGCGTCATCTACTTCCGTTTCATTGTGTACGAAGACATCTGTCCCCTCTTCGCGAGTAAGAGTGATCATTGCGTCTTCTGGCAAGTTTAGTGTTTGTAGTCTTTTTAAAACAGACATGTTTTCTCCTTATTTAAAATGGCTGCCCCTCGCGGACTTGAACCGCGGACAAGATGATTAACAGTCATCTGCTCTACCAACTGAGCTAAGAGGCAATAAATGTTCTTCTATCCACACAACTGTATGTCCTTTAACAGTATCTGGTGGGCTCATATCCAACGGCACAACGCAAGATTTTTTAATTTTAACAGGTGTTAGTTTTTTGTCTTTTCCGCCAACCCAAGGTAATACAATAAATTCACAATTATCAGGGATTAGAGCGGTGGTGGGAGTTGGATAATAAAAATTATTATGACCAATCTCAGACAGATAACATTTTGTGTAACTCATAGTGAAATAATAACATTGTCAGCATTCTCTGTCAAGTTTTTACCACAAATAATATTTCCATCTTGGAAGTATCTGGTTATTGCTTATGTTTTTAAAAATATCTGACTTTGGAATTGTTGGTTGATTCAGTAATGGCATGCCAGCTTCGGCCGGGGTTTTGTTACCTTTCTTTTGATTGCATTTCTTACACGCAGTGACCAGATTCAACCAATCGTTTTTACCGCCGCGGGAACGAGGAATGACATGATCAATCGTTAATTTGTCAACCATAAAGTGTTTGGCACAATATTGACATTGGTTTTGATCTCTCCATATAACATTTTTTCTGTGACACGGAATTGTCTTATATCGAAATTTAACTATTCTTCTAAGAGCGATAACGCAAGGTAATTGAAAGTCCTCATTAACGGATTTTATTACTTTATTATAAGTTTCAATCGTCTGTGCCTTTCCTATCAAACACAATACCAAAGCTTCAACCGCATCTATGACTTCTATGGGTCGGAAAGAAGAATCAAGCTTTAAGGTTTTTGTACTATCCATCATAGTATATAGGCCGGGTTTTTATCTATCAGAACTACGGCCAGAGGTTCTTGGCTCTGGTATTTCAAAATCTCGTGCTTTTTTGGCCAACTCAGAAGAACTATCTAATTTTTCTTCTCCGCCGATACCCCATAATAATTCAATGCCAAGCTCTTCGCAAACAGCTTGTTCCGGAGTGTTGGACTTACCTCGGTCACCACCATTTGCAAAGAAATCGGGGTTAAGTCGACGAATAGCCTCACACACTGTACCATCAGTATCATCTACCGAATCTACTAATACTACACCTTTAATTGCGTTTAAAATTTCAACTCTTTTGGTCCATTCCATAAAAATAAACCCTTTTTTTCTATAAAGCCAATTATCTGAGTTTGCAATAACAATTACATCTCCAAATTCGGCGGCATGCCGAATCATTCGAATGTGGCCGGCATGGACAGGATCAAACCCGCCTGAAACCATTACGGTAGGCTTTTTTTGTTCTTTGTCGAACATTTCTCTATGTACAGTCATTTTTTACTCCAATATAACTTTTTCAAAGTTGCACAAAACTAATATATCATGTAATTTGGATGGTGACAAGTCAGCTTGGTCAAATATTTTTATTACTTTCCAATCAATTATGTTTGAGATTCGTAAAGCATATAAGATCCACTCACTACAATACCATTTATTTTTCTCTTTGATTCTAAATGGTAAACACTGTGAAAGTAGCATTCCAATCCAATCGTATTTTGTTTCTTTAGTCAAACTAAAAAAGTCTAATATTAAATTATGTTGTTCTTGATTAACAGATATTTCATAAAAATCCCATTTTTCAGGATCATAATTATTTACTTTTCTTTGCACTAATCTGGCTTTAATGAAGGGACTAATCCCAATCCAGGTTTGTTTATCGTCTAAAACTAACTCAGCATGACTGTAGATACTTTTTGTCCATTTGCGAACAACTTTGTTCACCCAGTTTCCTTCACCTTTGTATAACGCAACCCAGACCTTCATATAATTACTTATCAGGTGTATTGTTTTTTGTACACTCATTCATGTAATTTAAATTGTGCCTTTTCTCAAATACAGCTCTTTCAATTTCTTCAGTTTCAAGATCATACTCTTTTTTTATATCCCAAAGTGCATTCTCAATTCCGTCTTGAAAATCAAAATTAGGTTTTTCTTCTTTGGTTTTTTGTTTCTTAAACCAGTCTAAAATAAATATTGACATGTTGTTTCCTTCGATGGTGGAGGCGGCGGGAATCGAACCCGCGTCCAGAATAAATTCAATAGTAGTCATTCACAAGTTTGTCTAATTTACTATCACAAATCAGAAAAGATAGGTAGTTTACTCAACCGCGCTTACTACCCTGTCGCGCTCCACTTGTCTTCTTCAGACCAAGGCATCCATTGTGATTTTTTATTTTCGCAGGACTTCTACCTGTTATTTTAGATTGGGTATCAAGGCTCTAAAAAGCCCCGTCGATTAAGCGGCTAAGCGCTGAGCGAAATGTAAGTTGTTATTTGCAACTAAATTATTTTGAACGATTAAGGCTGTATCTTACCTACTTGCACTAGTTTTCTTCATTACTCTGTCGAAGCCTGGGCGCCCCCTTATTTCATAGTAATTACTCCAACCGGAGCATTATTCTCACCATCAAGCCAAATAACTTTTGGATTAACTATTTTACTTTTAACTGCTTTCTTAAAGAATATATTCTTTTTGGCTGATTTCATAGCAGCACTCTCTGTAGTATGCTTGCTGATTAGATCACCCTGGATATAGTGGCCATTGTACTTATATACTTTATACATTATAGTAACCCATCGATTGTTGTGCGTACATATTCTTCATTAAATCCAACAGCTCCAGAATGAATTTTTAAATCTTTAGTAATAAATACATAAGTTGGAAACCCACTAATCAAATATCCGTTTATCCCAGTAGGATCAGATACACTTCGATCAGCATAAAGTACTGGGGCTGTGGTAATACCATGGGAAGTTACCCACTCATTAATTTCTTCTTCGTTGGGCGGCTCGCCGGTTAAACCATCTACCAATACAGTAACAAATTCTACGTTGCCCTCATAGTCATCTTGTATAGGCTGAACATAATGCCCAGCGTTCTGGCAGGGGCCACACCAAACTGTAGAGAAGTCTAATATGATGACCTTTCCTTCGTGATCATATAACTGCCAAACTTCTTTGTTTTGGTCATAAAATATCATATTGCAAACACTAGAGCCTAAAGCTTCTTGATCGCAAATATCTGTTTTAATAATACCAAATTGAGTTGGTATCTGTTCTGCGGCGCTGGTAGTGTCTACAGAGAGTTTGTTTGATTCAGTTTGTAGGATTGCAGGACAACCAAACAGGGTCAACATTAAAAATTTAATCATTATTATTCCTTATCAATATTATAATTTTTGCAAGCTCTTCTAAAATTTTGCTGTGTTAATCCTAGGAATCTAGCAGCATCAGTTTTGTTTTTAGTAACTGAGAGAGAGAACTTCAATACAGCTTCTTTAGTGATAGAAGTCATTTTGTTCCATATATCAAAACCATATAATCTGTGATTTAATAAGTTAGTTGAAAGTTCTAATTTGACTGCTATCACATCTTCTAATGATAGATTATTTAAACAAGTAATTAACTGATCATTTAACTTGTTTTGATCTTTTAATTTATTTATAATACTATATTCAGGCATGCTTTCATCCGCTAGCAAACAATCACAATTTAATTGTAACCAGATTTCGATAACTTGTCAAGTATTTTTTAAACAATTTTTAAGTTGGTGTTGCGCCATCGTCATCTTCGGGATCGCCCCCACCCATCTCTTCGCGAATAACCACTCTAATATACTCATCGATTAGACGCGCTAGCGCTAGTTGAGGTCTTTTAGAATCGTCAACAATAGTTCCGGCTAGCTTTGCCGGTGTGATCGGCCCAACGGTTCCGTCTCGGGCCCTCTTACCACGCTTCTCTTTAACTACAACATCACTGCGGCTAGCCACATCTTTAGGAGGATCAAGGGCCGGCCCAAGATCAGTTAAAATTTTCTCATCGCTAACTCCATTAACTTTAGCTAATAAGTCACCTAATTTTTTTGGATAGTTACCGTCAGCATCTTTCTCAGTGTCCAAGGCATCGTCGGCCAATAAAATTGTATTAAGTTCCTCAAGAGTGAGAGACATTATAACTCCAATTCTAATTCATCATCAGCGCCCGTTGGTTCCGTTCCTGCCATCGGTGCTTCAGCTGCGTCATCATAAGCTTGGTTGGTAGGCTCTTCCACAGAACCAGCCAGTTCTTCTTCGAATTTATCGAAGTAAAGCTTAAGATTAGCAATTAAGTAATCGTAAAACAATTCTTGATCTTCAGGATCCCCAAGAAGTTCGTAAGAATCAATAATACTTGTTTCTATTTTTTTAAACGATTGGTATGCTACATTGCGACCGGTCTCATCACCTTCAACATCTGCTCCAAACGAATCTCTTGGATCCTCTTCAGCTTCTCCATCGTCAGCTGATTTTTCGGCATCAGTGCGAATATCAATAAATTTATCGTCAGCAGCATCATCCCCAACATTGATTGAGATATCTTCTTCTAAATCACTGTCTTCACCGTCTGCATCATTATTGATCTTTGCAGGCGTCAATGAATTTACTACAGCATTAATAATGTGTGAGCGGTATGATTCTCTTTGAGAAGTATTTGTTGTCAAGGACTTGTAATCTGTTTCGATAACTGGTATAATCTTCTTAAGGAGTTCTTCTAGAACGTTGATACCGGTAGATTTGTTCGGGGTAGGATCCACATCGGGCCCACCTTCTACAAGTGTATTCATTTCAACCTCAATAAACTCGCGTACAACCTGACGAAGTGTATCTTCTTCAGTGTTCTTTTTTTGTTTGACAAGTCGAATGATTTGTCTTATGTTCTCTCTGAGAACTTTCTCTTCTTGGTTCATTTTACAATGCCTCTTTTCATAATTAGTTCAATAACTTCATCTATCAAGCTTAAATCAATATATTCAGTTTGTTTAGTTCTTTTTTTCTTGGGTCTAACCGACCCATATGCCAAAGGGACTCGGCCTGCATATCCCCCTGCTGCGCCTGCACCGGACATTTCTTCGACTGCTGAGAGACCAAGTATATCTAATACAGTGTCTACATTCTCTTCGCCAACAAAATCAGCTATCTCAGCACGATTGTCTATGGCACCACCAAGAGCGTTCCTAAATGCAGTTGCACTATACGGCTCTCCGCTAGGTCGTGTTGTGGGAGATACAGCGGATCGCTCGGGATCTATAAGTCTTACTCCATCTTTAACATATTGTTTGGCACTGAGCCATCTTTTCCAGTCATCATCTTTTGTGCTGGCACCTAAAATGACGGTATCACCAATATTTAGTGGGCCCTTATCGCCAATAAAGTCATATGCTGCGGTCACGGGTGAAGCATGCTCTTTCGAAGCTTCAATTCGAACATTAGATAAGCCGGCAGCAAGCGTTTGCCATATTTTGAGAGAATCTTCAGAAGTTATTTCTGTTCCATCTGGTAAATATCGACCCTGCTTGGTTGGCTTAGAAATGATTACAACAACCTCATCTGCACCAGCCGCATACTTTCGTACCATATCTAGATGCCCCTTGTGAGGTGGCTTAAATGCACCTGGGACAACGGCTACTGTTTTAGGGTAGTCAGCATCTACTACCGGATCGTCGTCTTCATCATCTATATCAAATTCATCTTCTTGCTCTTTGATATCACCGGTAAATTTATCGCCTTTATCGACCGCAAAGTTAGCTCTACTGAATTCTAACCTGTCGACAAACTTGATACCGTTGCCCCTATGATCAACGGCTACATAACCCTCTGGGTTGCTAGCAATTAAGTCCCCAGAACCATCATCGACAAAGTGTTTAGTGTTGTAGACAGCATTATTATACTTTTGAATAAATATATTTTTTGCTTCAAACAACAATCTACTTACTCTAAAAATATTGGCAATGTCGTTTCTTTTTTCGTCGAAAGCTTTCATGGTTTCCATAGCATTATTGGTTGCACGCTCTCGGCCTTTTTCACTTTTTAGATTGTTAATTTTCTTTTGGACTCTCTGAGAATACCAATTAATAAATCCTTGGAATGATTTGTCAGCATCTTCTAAGAAGTTGCCCTTCTTGATTTCGCTGTTGATATAAATGTTTAAGAATGCCGATGGTAAATCATCATAATTAATAGAACCGCTCACTTCATCAGCGGCTTTAACTAGTCTCAGTACTTCAGTCTCTTCTTCATCAGTAAGTGTTACAATACCGGTATCATCTGTAAAAAATGCGTCGTCAAACCAGACACCAGGGGCTCGTCTGAGTCCTGAAACATCTGCACCGAAGCTCGCACCACTATCTAAACTGTCGTACGTTGTATGGAACACAATTCCAAATTTAGACTGTTCAATTTGCTTTCCGAGTTCAGAATCAACTGGAACAGCGTACACAATTGTGTTTGGTTTAAATTTGTAATGTGGTTCGCCGTCGATATCGACAGTGCTAATCATCTCATCATCAAACATAAAATCACCCTGTAAGATGTTTTTAATGTTCAGCGCTGGCAAATATTCAAGTGCTTTCGTCAACTTGTCGACAAGCCCCGGGGCATGCCCGTGATTCTTGACAATATCTTCTTTTGTATAATTAATCTTTGGAACTTTGTTAAAGATAGATTTAGTTCCAACAAAAAACTTACCGTTTTCGGGATTAATCCCCGCAAAGATAGCAGGCGCTCCGTCCCATTTGACGGACGTTTGAATCTTAGACTTGGTGTTACCCTTGAGAGTCTTTAAAAGCTCTAGAAGAAAAGCTCTGGCCATTTTATAGCCCTCTGGACCTCTGGTGAGAACTAATTCTTCTAAGTGAGTAAGGTGAGTGTTAGCTTTCGCCATTATTCATCCCCTTTAGACTCTTCTATAATATTAAGTTTTTCTTGGAGAACAGACATATCATTTTCCATTCTTCTGGCGAATCTCTTAACCTCACGCAGATGAGTTTTTGCAATTTGCAATCTGCGCTTTTCGGTCATAGTTCTAGGTTTAAGATTGGAAATTATTTCTTGGAGACCCTGAATATAGGTAAAGATGTTCTTTTCATCTAGACTCTCGGTAAGAAAATCTCGCCAATCGGAATTTAATGACATGTGTTCGTCCTCTTTTAAGTTTAATAATAGTTTATGAATGAATAGGTTTCTGCACTTTTTAAGTACAACTTTTATACTTACCGTTCATTATCTTAGCCTCGAAGGTGCTTTCTGAGCAAACTAGCAATAGCTTCTTGCAAATCTTCTTTCTTCGTATCTTCATCTTCTGTGTCTTCTTTACCTTTTGCAAGGTCTTTCGATCCCTTACCATCAGCAGCGTAATCAGGAACCATTTTTCCGTCCGGACCTTTGACCATTTTTTTCTTCTTTGCAATCTTCGCTTCGTCTATTTCTTCGTCTTCTTCTTCATCTAAGCGACGACCACCAGCAGCACGTCCAGCACCGCGGTCAGCTAAATCAGACTTTGATTGTTCATCAAGCTCTTCCTCTTCGCCCTCATCAAGAGTTTCTTCTTCATCTTCGGCTTCAGACATTTCATCCTCGGGCGGCTTTTTTCTCTTGTGTGGAGTACGACGTTCAGCTGCGCCTCTTGCTTGAGCTAACTCTTCAATTTCTTCTTCCTCTTCTCCCTCGGTTTGAATTTCACCGTTTCCGCTGAATTCATCAAACTCTTGCAAGGAATTAAATTTAAAACCCCATGCTTCTGAGATTAAGGTACCAATCTCTTTATTTTTCCAATCTTTTGTAGACATCTTGTTTTCTCCTTTTTGTAGATGTTCGTAATAAATAGTGTTTTCTTCTTTTAACTTGTCTTCAAAGTCACGAAGACACATACTACCGTCTCTATTCGCATTCATCTCCATTTGTCTTAAATGGGGATTGCTTTGCGCATAACCTTTGCCCATATCTCCGGCATCATCAAATTGTCCATCACAATTTTGTTTATGATGGACAAGTTCATGACCCAAAGAACGAAGTATATCTTTTGGGTGCCGACCACTTATGTATAAAGTAACAGATCTTGCCTCTGGGTCATAAAAGGCAGTTTTACCAAATGGGTTTTTGGCATTTTCTGCATCATTTCTTAAAAATAGACGAGGCGGATCCTTAAAACCAATTTGCTTTTGAGCAAAGGGAATAAATTGCTTAATAATATTTGTTAATAGTTCATTATTCATAAAAAACCCACTGTAAATAGTATTTAGCTATTCAATTCACTATCAAATTCGCCACTCTTAACTAATTTTAAATTCAAAGTGAACAGCTCTTTTTCTTGAAATTGTTCATTCAATGGTTTAACAGTGGCTATTGACACCATTCTATCTGATTTTATCATATTTTCTAATTTGATTAAAATGCCGTAGTTGATATTCCATTCTTCGGAATGTTTATCCCAAGTTGTCCACTGTACGATATCGCCTACTGAGAACTCTTCGCTTGCTAGCTGACCAAATTTTTCTTTTTCATTCATTATTACTAACTATCCAACAACACACGCCTTCTTTCAAATATTTTACTAATTGAGTTTCAGCTTCTTCAAATTTTTTATATATGCCCACATCTTTTATATTATCAGCAAACAAAATTTTTAAAGTAAACATTTTCTCGGTTGGTATCGAAGTTTTAGTACCTTCATCGAATGCAAAAAGTGTTTTATTCTTTTTTGACCTCATATTATTAGTAACCCCCAAAGTAATTACTAACTATTGCTATTTTGAAATATTATTAAAAGTGCCAAAAGCGTGACAACACTAAGTTCAAATCCAACTAAAAAATACAAACTCCAAGAAAACAGTAAAGTTGTGACCAACTTCCAAAAAAAATTATATTGATATAACATTAGTCAAACTCAGAAAAATAGATTTCTTCTTTATCAATTTGGATCAAGAACCCGTCAAAGGTATAAACTAAGTAATTGTCTTTTCTTTCTTCGATAACGAGGGCTTTCTGGCCGCGCTTAACATTAATAAAAGACTTACTTTCAGGTTGATAACAGAAGAGATACCCTGTGCCTCTAATACAAACTTCGGGAACTAATTGTATTTTATCAAGTTCTTCTGGTTCCTTGTATGGTATTTTACCATTCATTTGTTCAGCAGCAAGTTTAATTGTTGCGACTAAGGAACTGCTTATCTTTTTTGCCATTTTACATCATATTAGTTAGAGCTAATGCTGATGCCATCAAAGCTTGAATTACCATAAACATGGTAACAGATTTTGTTTTAAATTCTTTTAATTCTTCGATTTCTTGTAAAGCAGCTTTGACTTGTGATGGAGATGCGACATCATCCATTTTTTCTTTCCAGGCTTTTATATCTTGTACTCTGTCCTCTTTTGCCTTAAGTTCTGTTAATTGCCCTTTAACATCTTGTAATTCAGTACGCAAAGCTTCGATACCACTTGACATGGTTTCAAGCTGTTGTAAAACTAACTTTGAGTAGGTTTCCCATCCATTTGCATCGCTCATTTATTATGCCTCCACAATATTAAGTAGTGCATTCACTCGCCCACTAATTCAGGTTTTCCATGCTTAACCAAATATATATTAAATTTTATCTTACGTTCAACCGATTCTAGTTCTTTTTTGACTTGATTCATGTCATCAATATTAATCTGAGAATCATCATAAAATTCTATTTCTTTGATGTTATCATATTTTGACAGCACTGTATTAACAAGATAATTACCCTTGTTAGCTCCCTCTACTCCAATCATAACAATGTTATCAGTCGGGATTGGTTTCTCGAACGTCCGGAGTACTCGATGTATATCATCAATCGATACTGGTGCCCGGGCCGTTAACACCATAACCTGTGTATCTGAGTCAGTTAATCTATCTCGCATAATTGATGTTATATTGGGGTTTTCAGTTGCATTATGAACATTGTCAAGTGGTGAAAAGTCAAATTCATATCTATCATCATCTTTCACTGCATCGTATTCTTCTTGAGATCTAGTTTGAAATTCTTCACCCGTTTCTTTGTTAATAACATTAATATAACCTTCGGTAAAAGCAATTGTTTCATCAAAATCAAATATAGATAAGCGAGTAGCACTCCCTATATTCTCAAGTAGGGCACTAGGGCCGGTTTCTTCAAATCTTAATCTATCTGTGCCTGCACGCTGGGGTTTATTATCAAAAGGCGCACCAGATTTGAGATTCTTGTGACCTGATTTGGTTGAGTAGATATCATTCTTTCGGCGTTGCTTCTTATACTTTTTTTGTGCTTTACTTTTAAGCGGTGTAGGTTCAGTCTTGGATCTCTGGTCGCGCTTTTTCTCAGCTATATACTCTCGCCAATTTTCAAGTAGGAGTTTCACTGTGATTTAACCTTGTACGTCATATCCAAGTTTTTAAGAACTCCATCACCCATTAACATAATTGTAGCCTCACCATCTGCATTATCCATAATACTTATTGTAAGATCGGCATCTCTTTCTACACGGCTATCAAAGCCGTTTCCGACGCCCATATCTGCTACCTCGATATTTTTTTGACCTAATAAATCTTTCAATGTGTTTAATAGAGAATTACCAAAAGCATCTTGATCTACATTTGCGCTCGGGACAATATCTGCGTCTAAACTAATCTTCAGACCATCAGGTACAGAATCACCAAGTTTTTTCATAACTGTATCAGCGACATTTTTACCAAGATCTTGAGACATTTTAATATCGTGCTTCTCTACTTGTTGTTCTGCAGCCGCGGCATTGAACATATCTTCCCAAGTGTCTGCTTGTGCGGGATTAGGAGCAACAACACCGGCAGCAGTTGTAATTAACATTCCAGCGGCAACCATCTTCTTAACCCACCCCGGAATACCTTCCTGGATTTGCTCTTCTGTAAGTTGGATGTTATTTTCTGTGATGTACATCCGAATTATTTGTTCAGCTCTTTGTTCGCTTAAGTAGCTATTCCAATTTTCTAATATAAGTTTCATTTTATTTCCTTTACCGAGTCTTCCATCATATCATCAAAGTCAGTGCGCAACTTAATCATAGGATTAAATTTAGCATGTTTTCGCTCTAAAAGCAAGGACCCTTGTGGTTTTACTAAGGTTCCGTCAACTTCAACGCCTTCAAAATCAATTTCTGTCTTTTGTTTATAGATTACCTTTGGTTCTTTTTCATCGTTAGCGTATGCAACGCTCGACAATAAAAATAATAGTGCATATTTCATTCTTCTATTTGTTCCTCTTTGATAGATTCTTCAGTCAGTTTCTCAGGCTTGCTAGTTAGTGTAACCACTAAACTAATGCATGCAAAGCCCAATATAAATAGGTCCATTTTAATTATCGTAGGTTTCGTCTATTTTATCAGACACCATACCTTGAGCTTTTAGCATATCTTGTGCGTCAACCTCTTTAAGAATAAGATTACCGGTATTTGGTTCATAATACATACCAATAAGATCTCCAGTGCTTACATTCTTCATTTCTTCTTCAGTTATAGTTATTTTACCACCATTTTTCTTGACCAGCATCGTAAGCAGGCTGAAGAGGTAGTCAGGATCTTGGAGATATTTACTCATCATCTTTTCCTATATTTGATCTTTCTTGCCAGTCGGCCGAAATATCATCATCTTCAATTGGTCCGCCTTTCGCCCAAGTGCGGCATGCCCGGGCGGAATGGCATTTAAAATGATGCATCCAACAGTAGCCTAATTCGCCATCATCATCTGATGTCTCACCTGGCATACACTCTTTCATTCTTGGGGAAATATCAAAAGCGGTGCAGTTACCACAATTTGAAGCTTCGGCGGCTTCAACATTGGTATTCCAATATTCTGCAATTTCTTCCCAGTAATCTCCAGGTTCATCAACATTGAGAGGCCCGTATTGAATATGGTCAGCTTGGATTGCTGAATCTCTGTTCTTAGTGTTAAGTTCTAAGTCTTGAGTCGCCGGCGGACAGATTAAGCCCTTTACCTCCACAATAAACTTTCTCCAATTTTCAAGAACGAGCTTCATGAGTTTAAAAAATCCTTCCAGTTACGAACAACTGATTCATTTGTTTGCATATGCGATGGTTGACGAGCATTGATAAACTGAGCCAACACTCTGTTGAACACCACGTTAAGGTTGTCTTCATCGTCCATCTCGCCCTCTACAAGCTCGACAAACAATCCAGTCATAATATCAGGCGCGTCAGCATTTATCGAGAATATAGTGACAATTTTAGCCTCTCCAGCATGCTCTAATGTTTTAACTTCCATATCTAAGTAATATTCAGTATTCTCTTCTTTTCTTGGAGCTTCAAGCAATTGTTTTTTCAATTGAATTTTGAAATCATAAGAATCAAGAATCTGCATAAGCACTTCCATACCTAATCCTAAATCTTCTGGATCATAATAGTGAGAGTATCTTGCGGTGCATTCATATGACGCGTCATAGTCTCCATCAGTCTCAATATCCCATTCATAGGAGGTAAGAATACCATCTTCAATCGCTACGGCTAGATTCATAAACTCTCCGCCTTCCATTTGTCCGTTTTTCTTAAAATATTCAGTAAGGATTTCTTCCCAAGTATCTCTTTTATCATCAATTACGCTATCAATCTTTTGGCAAGCCTCATTAAATTGTTCAGGGAAAGAAAAATATGACTGCCCAGCAATTTCAGGATGTTCAAAGTTAACTTGGATGGTTAAATGTATTTCATCGCGAACCTTGCGGATTGTAGGAGTATCGTTTTCAGAGGGAACAAAAATGGTTCCAATTCTTTCATTTAAATCGTCAACCGAGTTCCACACAACTTCTTCCGCGTTGCTCGGCAATCTTTTCCATTCATCAATCGGCCATTTTGCAATAAATGCCGAATAAGGTTTAATATAAGCGCCATCAGCACCATCATCACCTACTTCATAATCAACATATGTCTGAGCCATATGATTGTTCCACTCATTTTGTATTTCTTCACAATCACCTTCATATGAACGGACAACATCACCAATTAAATCTGCGTCAAGAGTGTCTTCGGTATCTGTGTTCTGGCGCATCGCACCAGCAAATTCAACATTTTTGTCACCCAGCAGCTGCTTCATCAAAACAGCTCTACCTGCAGCATTAGCAGTATCTTCATAAGAGCCTCCAAAAATCATAAATTTACTTAAATCAATCTTGTCGTCCTCTTTAGGCATGTTTTGGATGACTTCTTCTTGGTTTGATCTTGCCCAGTCAGTAACTTGATTAGCTAAGCCTGGAATATCAGCACCATAGACTCTTTTCTCTGGCATTCCAACATCTTGTCCATCATCAAATCGTTTTGGTTCATCTGTGTCGTAATATCTGATCTGTCGGACACGAATTCTAGAAACTGGCTCAATATCACCGCTAAATGGGCGCTTATCGTCTAAAAATATCTCACCCTCTTGAATTTCTTGCTCTGCACTGTCTATATTGCTCGTATTAGTGGCTGAGAGCAGTTCTTCTGTCTCTACCACATAGGCAACCGCCCCATGCCCTTGAGCCTCGGCTACGGCGCATTTATAGTATGATTGATAGGCGCCTTGGCGACTAGGTGGAGTGTGACAAGAGGTAATCTCGTCAAAATCGCTCATTCTGAGCACATCTATCGGGTGTCGAGTGATAATAATGGAAAATTTGTCATTATCGATGTTATTTATCTCTTTTTTGATGTATCCGGCGTTCTTTTTCCAATATTCGCCGTATTGAGTGGCCAAATCAGTTAAATTGTAGCCTGCAGGCCCTGCAACTCCCGGATTTACAACATATAAGTAAATTTGAGTATTAATTCTCTGAAAATTCTCATATTCTTTCTCATCGAGCGCTGCTTTGAGCATTTTTCCGGTAACTCGGCCTGATGTTCTAACTGGTTCGCCATCTGCCAACTTATAACCAATACCATCCAAGTGATCGTAGACTTTTTGGTATATTTCGTCTTTTCTTCGGCTTAAATCAGCCAATTTGGAGAAAAGTTTGCCGATTTTCATCTGAATCTTCTTAGTTTTCTTCTTTGGTTCAGGTCCGCCCCCCAACATATCAAGAAAATCGTCAGATTTACGCAGATCACGCTCGGCATACACCAACCCTTTCTCCCATTCCACATCATATTCTTGAGTTCTGAAGAATTCTGCGAACTTTCCAAGCTCTGTAGAGGGATCAATGGTCGGAAATGGTATAACAGTGCGCATTTTGCCACTGAAAAGGTCATTTAGTGGTAAATTAGCCGGATCAAGGTCATCTAAAACGTCTTCAAGCGCTCGCATCTCGTCTTCGGTGACTTCTCGAAGAACTTTTTCATTATCTTCAAGATATATTTCTTGTTTCTTGTAGAATTCTTTGCTTTTTGGGTCTTTTGGTGGCGTACCTTGGCCAAAACCAATTTCTTCTTGCAAGATATTAAGTAATTTGCTAGTTTTTGTTAAAATTTCTTCATCATTTAACATGTTTTTGCTCTTTCATCGACTTGGAACCACGACATTTCCACTTTTTACGGGATAATGCGTTAGCACATGGTGGATTTTTACACTTTTTAATCTTCGCTGAACGTGCACAGTATGCGTCACCCTTCTTAGTGCCGGGTCTGATGCGATCTCCGCCGCTTTTTGCTTGTCCCTTTTGTCCGTATGATCGACATTTGCCGTTTACTCGCTTAGCAAAACGCTTTCCTTTTGATGGTTTACAAGCTTTTTTCTTCTTCTTTTCTTCTAAATCAGCTTCTACTTCTTTTATTTTTTCACAAGAGCCTTTCTCACCGGGTGTTTTACCTGTTACCCGCTGATGCCCGTCCCAACACCTTATTTCATCAAGAAGCTGAGCCAACTCGTCTTCAATCATAATATCAAGAGACTCTTTCGTAGAATTGCCCCAGTTTTTAGCACCAACCTTGCGACATTTGACAAGAGCACCAGAAGCATAAGCGCTTGGCCACACTTTATAGCGTGATTTTACCTTACTATAGCAAGCATCCTTCTTACCAGAAGACTTTTTCTTCTTATCACGCTTCTTGGTCTTAGCTGCGCGCTTTTTACCTTTCTGTTGCTTCTTTTTTTTCTTCTCATCAAGGACTGTTTCTAATTCTTCTTGAATAAGTTGTTCCAAATCCATATATAATTCCTCGTTTTTCTTTTTAGATTTCTTTTTAGCTTTTTTGCCCCATGATTTACCCTTGCCGCGCTCTTTACAGGCCCCCGGGGTGGGTCGACAAGCAGGGTATTTCTTACGTTTCTCTCCTGAACCACGTCCACAAGATTTATAACCACCCTTTCCATCAGGTGAGTTACAATCAACCCACCCTTTTTTCTTACCTTTGGCACCTTTGCGTCCAAACCAGTCTCTAAGAGATGATTCTTTACTAGATTCTGAGCCGGCTTTTTTCTTTTTCTTCTTTTTTTCGTCAAGAGGTCCGTATAAATCACTCATTTTTGTCAAGTCCTGCAAGTTTTAAAGCTTTCTCCAATAAATAGATCGGAATCTCGCTATTCTCCAAGTCTTTTATCTCTTCTATAGAGAGCCATTTCCAATCATCATGCTCAACTTGCCCGGTGTGCGGATTTGGTTTGTCTACATTTACGTCCCCAGACCATTCTTGTGTTAAATAATAATACTTTTTGTCCTTTGGTTCTCCAAGATATGCTAAATCAGACACTGAACACTTTAAATTTGTTTCTTCATCAAGCTCTCTAACTGCTCCAGACTCTATGGAATCATCCTCATCATCAATATGACCGCCTGGAATAGTCCATTGGCCGGCCCTATGATCGATATCTGAACGTCTAATAACAAGAAATTGCTGCTTATCGTTAAGACAAACAACAATTCCGACTGATTTAAGCTCACCTTCTGTGAGAAAACTATTCCATTTTCGATTCATTTGCAGGCTTTATAACTTTCAACGCTTCCTCTGCAGTAAGAATCCAACGCTGTATTAATATTGATGTTTTTAATTGGCGCCACCCAGATCATATTTTCTTGAATTCGGGCACCTTGTGCATATTGTACATCAACTCCATATAGTATACCAACTAATTCTCCATCTGTGTTATATATTCCAGACCCAGAACAACCAAACCAACCGTAAGTATTAACAATTAGCTGAGTTCCAGCGTTTGGATCCTGCTCATAGCCAACGATTCTTCCTTCAAACGACATTAATTTGTGCCACGAAGGGTGACCAGAATAAACGATGTCAGTTCCAATTTCATAACTTTTTGTTGGCTTCCAGGGCATCGGCTTTAAATATTTAAATTCTTTTTGAACCACTAAGACTGCAATATCGTGCTCCTTACTTTGATACACTAATATAGCATTTCTTTGTTCATCTTTGTTAGCTACTATATAATCGCTACCTATGGGGCCATCTGCGACATGTTTTGCAGTCAACACTAATGTGAGGTCTTTATATTCCACAACTGTGCCACTACCGTGTCCGCTACCAGCAACAACCTTGACTGCTGCACCTCTAACTTTCTTCTCAATAGCTGATAAAGATTTGCTAACTTTTTCAACAGGCAAGTCTGGCTTGTAAACCTTTCCTGCGTATACGTTATTAGTGCTAGCGCCGATTAAGCAAAATGATGCGAGCAAAAAGTATGTAAGTAATTTTTTCATTTTTATTGTTTTCCTTTATGAGCCGGTGTCACTGGTACCGGTATCCAACTCTATATATCTATATCCAATTTCAACTAATTGACCCGCAGACGGGAGAATAGTAAAATAAACAGTGTTCTCCGATTCAACATAATACCAATCATAGTTTAGGGAACCGTTTATAAATACTCTTATTGAATCTGTTTCAGCCTTGTGAGTAAGAGCAACTTTTTCAATGGGTTCAATTGAGTGTGTAGCATCTGTAACTCCGGGAGACCAGTCAGTATCACATATATCGACCACAACACCACCAAGTAAATTTGTGGCTTCCATGTATCTATCTCCTACATCCATTGGGTTCGGTGGGTAATCACAAAGAGTATCATCAGCCTCAACATTTATTATGCTGGCCATAAAAACTGAACCCATTCTTAAAGAGCCATACCAACTTATAAAATCAGACACTGCTGGGTATTCAATCTCGCTTTGTTCTTCTTCATCAGAGACGAATACCACCAATAGACCAGCGTCCGGACGCATCCAAGTTGAAGAATAGGGATTGTGATTCATATAATCATAAACTGCATTAAATCCTTCCTCGTACGGTGCCGAAGTAAGTGTCGCCAACATAGCAGCTGCATCATCGATGTCATCACCCGGCACCAATGGAAATTCATTGCTAAGGACTGCTTTACTTGGATCAGCACTAATCATCACTAATCTCCAATCAGAAGTTGGTAAAGCTAATAGCATAGCCTCAACACCAGCTAATAATTCTGCATTGTATCGACCCATAGAACCTGACCGGTCAATGACCCATAAAATATCAATGCCCTCAACTGACATATGCTGTGTAAAAGAATCAATCCATATTACACCTTCGTTGACCGGTACCTCAACTTCCACATATACCGGTACCTCAATTTCGACCTCCACTGTTTCTGTTTCGGTCACTGTCTCTGTCACTACAATAACTTCCGGTTCGCCCGGTTTAACTATTGCGTAATCATTATTGCATGCACTTAAACCTAGTACGCCCAAAAGAGCAATTATATTTTTCATTCATAGAACCCCCTATTCTTAATTATAGTAAATTAATCGTTTTCATCGTTTTCTCCGTATAAAAGAGCAAAACTTAAAAGAATTAAATTCAAGATTGCCAATATCTGTAGGTCTCCTAGTCCGGACGAGCCCCCAAAGAAAAACAAAAATACGTTTACATAAACAGCGGCGACCACGAACGGTTTTAAAATTTTGTTGAGCCGCATCACATAGTAACTACGAGCCGCGAGAAATAAACTCAATACTATGCGCGTGGGTCAGCACAATTTTCTGCAGCCGTGTATCGTAAATTAGAATCTTAGGGAATAGATCCACTTGTTTTTCATCAGGGTCTTCGATAATATCCACGATAAAAGCAAGGTTGCTTCGCTCGGCCGCTTGAGACCGAGGCGCGCCGGTATGGGGAGAATCCCAGTCATAGTAGATATACCTCACCAAATCACCGATTTGATAAGGGTCCAGACTAACCGACAACAATTGCACTCCTAAACGCCGAAATTTTTTTCATAATTTTTTCCTAAATTTTTCCTTTGTTTTTTGGATACAAATCATAGAATCCGACAAGTATTGACATTTTCAGGCCATCTTCTTCCACCCAATCAGGGTTAGGAGCATCTCGATAATCGTCTACCACATAAGACCACTTCACACTCCAAAAATATATGCTAGATTCACTTTCGTAACCAACATCCTTTTTCTTGCGCACAATTAACAAACCGTAATGGCCGGTCAGACTGTCGACAATCATATCTCCACTACTAAGTATAACATGTGAAATCTGATCACGCCAGTAAGTTGTCGTCATTTTGATTGACTACTTTTGTAAAGCACAAGCCGGCCAGAATCAATCATATGCACTAGACTTTCTTCCGTATAGATATTCCTATCAGGCGGTACCCAGAACATTTTCCAGGCATAGGTACCATAAGAGCCATCTTCGTTAAGCTGAGTATAATATGACCATCTGTAGGAATCAGACTTGGTGCGTTTGATCAAAACCGCTATATCACCGGTTATTGTATCATACAGGATATCCCCTGCCTCCAAGACAATGTTATCAATTCCACCCACATACTATATATGCAGATTATATCTTCAACCACCCCTTTCTTTTTTGATGACAGTTACGGAGCTGCAGCAAAAAGTCGTTTTTCGCCGACGCGTCTGTGATCATCACACACTCCTCAGCCGGCTTAATAAACTTAACCGTACGGTCTACTGCAGTTTCGTACGTACCAATAACACTCCAGGGGGTCTGCAACGGGGAGTTACTTACTTTGTGCGTACGTAGCACAGTGTCATTAGCGTAAGCAGCTGTGCACGTAAATAACGTGGCTGCTAAGATATATTTCTTCATTGATGGTTACCTTTTGTAAGCGCATAATCACGTCGCGCTTTCATCGCTATAAATAGTCTTTAATTTGCTTAACCACCAAACTTAAATGGTCTTCAACAACATCCCGGGTTCGTCTACTTTTAAACCAAAATACTGTATACACCGGCTTGTAATACGTACGCTTCTTCACATCTAATATTAGCCCAAGCTTATAATCATCTTCATCGATATACTTATAGTCTGGTGAAAAGTGATATCCTGTGAATTGTACCAAATCCCCCACGCAATATGCTCCATCTATATTATCAAAATCCGAAGGATCATCCATAGCCGATCTGTCTATCCCCTTTGAATAAGTACAACCTACTGATAGTATGCATCCATACTCTTTCTTTGACTCCTGCGTGTGGGTATCTTATCCAATATATCTTACACATATCCATTGACATATACGACTCTGCATCCTCACCGTCATATATCTCTATTACTATAGCTATACCCCCATGGCAATTGCACGTTACTAAGTCGCCCTCCCGCAAGTTATGCGGTGGTGCTCTTCGGAAGAAGTCCTTCACGCGTTGTATTTTCCCCACATAGTATATATCTGCGGTTTTTATTCTGGGGAATTTTTAGGCGCGCAAATATCTCAATTTTTCTCAGCCGTATCGAAAAAGGGCCTAACCAGCCTGTCAGACGCATACACATATGCAGGGACATACATTCGGGGTAGGGGGGTAGGGGGTACCCCCGTCAAGTAACTGTCAAATCACTTTGTCAAATTGCTGTCAGTTCTTCCTATTACATTACTATACAACACATAACTGTATACGTAAACAATCACAGGCGAATAGCATGCAATGATAGTACAGGTTTCCCCTACTCTTTTTAATAGTCTCTTAACTCTCGGCATCTTTCCTCTCACAACTAAACAGTCTCGTAAACAATACTATGTTTATTATAACTGTATTCGTTTATGTAGTCTCGCCCACATATAGTGTCACACATTCGTTCACCCCTAGGGAATCGGCAATCAAATGCAATGGCACACACTATATGTAGTGTCACTATATACCCATCAACAGAATAAACATAGCTGTCCACATCACAGCACACAGGCCGTCGACGATTTTATCCTCAGTTGTATACATACTCTCTCTCCTTAGTCGTCAATGAATAGAATGTGAAGGGCTGACAGAATGTTTGCACCCGGCCCAAGCAAACAAGTGCTAAGGAAGAACACAAAGGCCCATCCGA
>Ga0115566_10000825_pt1 | contig 26834 bp, 21 predicted proteins | sample COGITO_mtgs_1204_3_FD_87173 | JGI IMG/M metagenome (GOLD analysis project Ga0115566, IMG submission 87173) | Pelagic marine microbial communities from North Sea - COGITO_mtgs_120405 | ecosystem: Environmental > Aquatic > Marine > Epipelagic | place: Germany:Helgoland, sampling site Kabeltonne...
CTATAACTTGAATCTGTCTTCACAAAGCCCGAATCGGTTTTAATACGCTCATAGGTCAGGGTGTCTTGAAAAATTGTTCCTCTTGAATTTGGGGTGTATAGTCGATAGTTTGCGCCAAGTACGAATTTGACTTTCTCAATATTGAACTTGTATTCGCCATGAATGTGATACAAGGCTGATTTGTCATAGAAAAGCGCGCCACCTTCTGTAAAAGTCCGGCTAGTAATGTCTGCAAAAGCCGAGTCAAACTCAGCCGTTCCGGGCTTGTATTTTGGGTTTCCCGCCCGATTGTCTTCGTCTAAATCTGCTCGCAATTGATTGTGCCAAGTAACGAGCGTGTCGTGATATTGAACCAACCAATCATCCAATGCAGCCTCCCAAAGTTCATCCGTTTCGTAGTCTGAAATATCTGGATAGCCCTCAAATTGTTTCAACTTTCTGGCATAGTCCCTACCGCCCCAATTGGTGCGATATCGTGTAAACCAATTATCGTTTCCATTTATATCTGTCGTCATGGTTGACTCAACCAACCGAACACCAGCCGTAACAATATCATAGGATTGGCCAGCATCTTCATGTGTGGCGTAGGCGCGCACAAACCATTTGTTCTTTTTCCCAAGCTCAAACTTGTTTTGCATGAATTGAACGCCCTTCAGGCTGTATCGATTATCGCCTTGGTAAACGGTTGTCCCTGTGCTATAATTGATGTTATACGAAACCTGAACACTGTCGAATAGATTGTAGTAAAGCCCAATGTTGGCCTTTAAATTATCCGTGCCATAATCCGCTAAATCGATCTCTTTATAACCCTCGCGATGAACAACGCCATAACCCGGATATTGCAACTTGGAGAATAGATCCGACTTGTCATCAAACGTTTCATCGCCATAAATATTGACAGCATCCTTCCCTCCAGGATTGTCAGAAGGAATGTCCGAACCGTCAATCGGGTCGTAGTTTTCCGCATACCAATCTTCGGCCTGCATGTAAAAGAAGTTGAATTTGTAGGCAAACTTGGGCTTACCGTCTTTATTTTTAATCACATGCGCCCAGCGCACAGCATATTCCTGCATAGATCGCTCGCCAATCTTGGTGGAAAAACTCAAGCCTTGAAAATCAAAAGGATTCTTCGTTGTCATATCGATGACGCCATTAAAAGCTCCCGGACCGTAGAAGGCACTGCTTGCCCCTGCAACCACATCCACTTTCATGACGTCTAAATCGGATGAACCCAAGAAATTACCAAGTGAGAAATTTAGCCCCGGACTTTGATTGTCCACTCCATCGATCAGTTGCAGCGATCGTACCGGGCTTGTGCTGTTGAATCCTCGGGTGTTTATCACCTTGAACCCCAAACTCGCTGAAGTCAAGTCAACGCCTTTCATCATAGCCAACCCATCGTAAAAATTATCGGCAGGAGTTTCTTTGATGGCCAAAATATCCATCGACTCCACTGTCAACGGATCTTGACGTTGTTTCTCAGAAACCCTAAAATCAGATATCTCAAGCATTTCAAGCATGAGCGCGGAAGGCTCCATCTTAATTTTCAGCTTTTGACCTTTGTCCGAAAATGCAATGATTTGATCCTTATAACCAATGAAGGAAACCTTTAGGTTAAAAGGAGGCTCGCTATCCGTGCTAAACGCAAACTTTCCATCGATATCCGTAATGGCGCCATTTGTTGTTCCTTCAATAAGTATGGTCGCGCCAATCAAAGCTTCGCCATTCTCGTCCAACATTTCGCCCTTTATTTCGGTTTGCGAAAAGCCGTTCAAGGCCAAAATTATTCCAAGACCAAAGGTTAGCAGATAGGTTTTCATTCAGGCCAATAATAGCGATTTTAAGCCCTTAACACATCCGAATGATGATTTGTTGACCCACAACTTCGAGCCAACTCTTGAAGAGTTAACTTTTTAGTGGCTGTGTTCGCCTTGTTCATGAGAATGCCCAACTTCCTCCAATGCCATTCCACAAGAGCCGCATTTTCCAGCTTCTGAATAGGTCTTTTCGCCTTCACACTTCATCGGGCAAGCGTATGACGCAGTCGCGTGTTCGTGGCCTTCTGGTGATTCGGCTTGAGCCTCAGTAGATTTAGCCTCTTCATGATTTCCGCAACTTGATAAAAAAGCGCTGCTCGATAAAAAGACAAACGCAGTTGCAACTAGGGTCAGTTTCTTTTTCATATTTCCGAAAGTAAGTTTTTGATTAATGGTGATGCCCATGGCCACCCTCACCTTTTTTCATTTCAGCCAACAGATAGAAGGCTCCGCTGGTAACCATTTGCAAATGCTCTGGAAGATTGTAAACGGGCACCACTTCCGTAAAGCCAATATCCGTAGCTCCGGTATTCACCTCAATTTTTCGAAACACATATTCATCTTCATGATCATCGGTAGAGCTAGGTTTTAATACAAAAATGTAATTGAGCCCACCATCGCTCACAATGGCATCATTTGGTAGGGCTCGCACCATATCTTCATTTGTTACGATACGAGCGTCCACATACATACCTGAAAGTAAACTACCATCGTGATTGTCTATTTCGGCATGAACCACCATAGCTTTCGGCTCTTGTTCAAAGGCGCGACCCAGTGCGAATACTTTTCCTTGGAATACGGAGTCAGGATTACTGGACAAGGCGAATACCACTTTTTGGCCTTTTTGAATCTTGCTCATGTCTTTTTCATACACGCTCAAGTCAATATGAATGTGGTCGTTATCGACTATTTCAAACATGCTTTGGTTGGGTAAAACAGACAAGCCCATGTTGATGTCTATGGAGCGAATGTATCCATTGATGGGCGATCGAACGACAATGGCTAAGGCATAATTGCTTCCCGTTAACTGATCGACATCAATGCCCATCATTTGGAGCTTCATGCGCAATCCACCCACTTTGGCGTTGAGACTTTGAAATTCTGATTCGGCTACTTGCAATGACTTTAAAGATGCTACACTGTCAGCATTCAAACTTTTTTGTCGTTCTAAATTTTGCCGTGAAAGAGCCATTTGACTGTTCAAACTCAAATACTGTTCTTGGATTTCAATAAAATCTGGATGCTCCAATTGAGCCAATTCTTGACCTTTATTTACGTAATCCCCTTCTACAACAGCTATAGATTTGACTCTACCGGCCATTAAGGCGCTCACACTCGCTTTGTTCTGTGCAGGCAATTGAAGCTGACCGTTTGATTTTACGGTCGTTGAAAGGTTCAAGAATTGAAATTTCCCCAATCGAATGTCCATGACATCCATTTGTTTTTGGAGTAAATGAACTTCATCGGGATTGGAAGAATGACCGTGATCGTCATGGCCGGTTTCCGCTTGAATCGCAGATGGTTCACTGCAGGCAACAAACAAGCTTAGGCTCATTAGGCAGCATATATATATAATTGATTTCATGATTTGTTTTTTGATGTTCTGTTAATTGATAAATGACCCAGATGCGTAACGTGCATTAATTACGCTTTGATTGTATCCGCCTAAGGCATTCAAGTGAGCCAGCTTAAGTTCTATAGCTTGCTGCATGCTCAGCGCGAATTCTAGGTAGTCAATTGCACCCGATTGATACGATTTCTTGGCGAAGCGCGCCAACTCATCGGCTGTTTTCAATCCCTCGCGTTCAAACCAGTCGAGTTGTCTTTTATACTTTTCAACTTCTATGGTCGTTTCCTTTAATTGACTTTGAAGTTGTATGGTTTTGCCTTCTAGTTCTGCCAGCGCAATTTGACTTTCGATTTTTGCCGCTTGCACTTTTCCGAGTTGAGTCCAGAAAAATATGGGAACTCCTACTCCAAACTGAAAGCCTTCTAATCCACCCACTCCTTCAATTTGCTGATTGATATAACCAATGCTGAAGTCGGGCAAAAAGCTTCCTTTTTCCAGCGATTGCTGTCGCTTCATAATCTGGGATTGCTGCTCATTATACGTTAATTCAGGGTGATCCATTACTTCGGAAAGCAGCAGATCTTCTCCGGATATTTTGTCAAGCCTTATTGTTTCCCAATCGATGGAAGCTTCTCCGCCTATCCACTGTTGCAACCGGCTTTGGTGAATTTGAAAATCAGATTCAAGTGCTTCCTTTTTCAGTACAAGCTGATAATATTGGTTGTAAGCAGTGGCCTTTTCCAAGGCGGTTATTTCTCCAGCTTTAAATCGTTTCTCCGCATCCGTTGCCCAATTCCGGTTTTGTTCAACAAAGCCCGCGATAAGCGCCAACGATTCTGTGGTTAAGGCCAATGCATTCCAAGAGGTTCGCACTTGATGTTCGATGTCCAACGAAGTAACTTCGAAGGCCGCTTCGCTCAATCCGATTTTATCTTTTTGCAGCTTTGATTGCGAGATATAGGTGGTCGGAAATTTAAATCCTTGGCTAATTTGCCATTGATGGTCGAGTGCAGAGGCATTCAATTGTCCGGTTGAATAGCTGATACGTGTTTTATCCAAATCAAAGGCCGACTTCTTTAGTTTTTCTTGTTGCTCTACGCCAAGCTGAGCGGCTCTCGCATTTGGGTGATTTTTGAGGGCCAATTCGACTGCTTGCTCTACATTAAAACTCGATTCCTGGGCATTCAATGTTCCCGTTCCAATCAACCCCAGCAAGACTAAAACGGTCGATTTACTCATTTTCCAATTTAAACCATCAAATACGCTATAAAGCACAGGCAAAAGCAATAAGGTCAACAGGGTAGCTGTAATCAATCCACCGATGACAACGGTTGCTAAAGGCCGCTGTACTTCAGCACCAGCCGAATTTGACAGCGCCATCGGTAGAAAACCCAATGCGGCAACCGAGGCCGTCATAATCACTGGGCGAAGACGAACCTTAGTGCCAATTTTAATCCTTTCGTCCATGCTGTCCATGCCGTCCTTTTTCAATTGGTTGAAATAGGCAATGAGCACAATGCCATTTAATACGGCTACGCCAAACAAGGCAATGAAGCCCACTCCAGCTGAAATGCTGAACGGAAGATCGCGCAACCAAAGTGCGTAGATTCCGCCAATGGCAGAAAGTGGAATGGCCGAGAAGATCAGGAACGCCTGCGTTAAACTTTGGAAAGTGAAAAACAAAAGCACTAAAATGAGCAATAGTGCTACAGGAACAGCGATCATCAACCGCTCTTTCGCTGCAACGAGATTCTCGAATTGCCCTCCATATTTGATCATATATCCTGAAGGGAGATCAAGCTTGGAATCAAGTGTTTCCTGAATTTCCTGTACTAAGCTTTCTGTGTCACGATTTCGAGCATTAATGCCCACCACAATCCTTCGCTTGGCATCCTCACGCGAAATCTGCATCGGCCCATCTTTCATTTCCACCTTGGCAAGTTCCTTTAATGGAATCTGACTGCCGTTTGGAAGCGGAATGAAGAGGTTACGAATGCTTTCAATGTCATCGCGTTCGCTGCCTTCGAGCCGAACCACCAATTCAAAGCGCCTCTCTTCTTCGAAAATGACGCCTGCCGATTCGCCAGCAAATGCAGTTCTCAACACGCGGTTTACATCTCGAATGTTGAGTCCATATTGCGCGATTTTACTCCGCTCATAAGTCACGATCATTTGCGGTAAGCCCAAGGTCTGTTCTACCCGCAAGTCGCCAACGCCATCAATACTTTTCACAATGCCTTCAATTTCTTGTGCGATGTCATAAAGGACTTCTGGATTTTCACCAAAAACTTTAATTGCAATGTCTTCGCGAACTCCTGCTATCAGTTCATTAAACCGCATTTGGATGGGTTGAGTAAACTCATATTCAACACCTGGAATGTCAAATAAGACTTCAGCCATTTTTTCAAACATTTCGTCCTTTGATTTGGCTGTGACCCACTCTTCCTTCGGTTTCATTCGGATCATGATGTCGCCAACTTCAATTGGCATCGGATCTGTGGCTATTTCAGCTGTTCCAATCTTGCTTACGATGGTGATTATTTCGGGGAAATTATCGAGCAAAGCGCGTTGAATCTTTTCGGACACTTCAACGCTTTGTTCCAGCGAACTGCCCGGTGGAAGGATTTGATGCAAAGCAAAATCGCCTTCCTCTAACACCGGAATAAATTCCCCACCCAGTCGATTGAAGGTGAATAAGCTCATTACGAAAATGCCTAGCGAAGCAAGAATCACTAGTGTTTTCTTTTTGAGTGCCCATGTTAAAACTGGTTCATAGATTCGGTGCAATGCATCAATAAACTTATCGGAAAATGTCCGCTTCGTCTGAATTGTTTTGCTTAAAAACAGGGCGCTCATCATCGGCACGTAGGTCATTGAAAGAAGCAGCGCTCCGAGTATAGCGAAGCTCACCGTTTGAGCCATGGGCTTAAACATTTTTCCTTCAATCCCTACCAAGGCGAGAATGGGCAGATATACGATCAAAATGATGATTTCGCCAAATGCAGCCGAACCTCTGATCCGAGCCGAGGCCGTGAACACCTCATCGTTCATCTCGGCCAAAGTCAGTCGCTTCCCACCAAACTTGCTGGACAGCCGATGCAGAATTGCTTCTACAATAATCACAGAACCATCCACTACGAGTCCAAAATCTATTGCTCCCAACGACATCAAGTTAGCCGAAACGCCAAACAAGCTCATCATACCAACGGCAAAGAGCATGGCCAAGGGAATAACAGAAGCAACAATCAATCCGCCTCTAAAATTACCAAGCAGCAAGACAAGAATTAGGATAACAATGAGACCACCTTCCAATAAGTTCGTAGTGACCGTGCTTATCGCCCGACCAATCAATGCCGATCGATCTACATACGGTTCTAAACTAATGCCTTCGGGCAGTGATTTTTTGATTTCCTCGATTCGTTCCTTAATCGCGGCCACGACTTCATAAGAGTTTTCGCCTTTCATCATGAACACTTGGCCACCGACCACTTCTCCTTGCGCATTGTAGGTGATGGCACCATATCGCGGTGCACTACCAAAACCAACCTTGCCAATATCTCGCACCAAAACGGGCTTGTCGTTCTCCGTTTTCACCACAATTTTCTCGATGTCTTCAAGCGATTTAGCCAATCCCTCAGCCCGAATGAAATAGGTGTTAAAGCGTTTTTCGATGTAACTTCCACCTGTGTTTTCATTGTTTGCTTCAAGCGCATCAAACACCTCGGCAATGGTAACATGCATGCTGTTTAAGCGATTTGGGTTCACTGCGACTTCATATTGCTTCAGGTGGCCGCCCCAGCCACTCACCTCAATCACACCAGGCGTTCCAGCCAATTGACGTTTGACGATCCAATCGTTGATGGTGCGCAAGTCCATGTCGGAATAGACATCGCCAAATCCGTCTTGCTTCACCAACACATATTGATAAATTTCGCCCAAACCCGTGGTAAGCGGCCCGAGCTCAGGCGATCCAAAACCAGCTGGGATTTCACCCTCGGCCACTTTGAGTTGTTCTGAGATAAGCTGACGCGCTAAGAAACTATCAAAGTCATCTTCAAACACTACAGTTATCACTGAAATTCCAAACCGCGAAACGGATCGAATTTCAACAACAGAAGGCAGGTTTGCCATGGCCACTTCTATGGGAAAGGTCACGAATTGCTCGACTTCCTGAGCCGCCAGTGTTGGCGACTGGGTTATTATTTGCACCTGATTGGTCGTGATGTCGGGTACGGCATCAATGGGAATATGCTTCAACGAATAGGAGCCCCAACCTACGAGGCCTAGAGCAAACAGCCCAATAACGAGCTTGTTATGAATCGAAAATGCGATCAGTCTATCGATCATGATCAATACGTTTTTGAATGAGAAAAAATTGGAAATTGCTTTCTATCAGAAAGCTTTGAGCAGCAGTGTGCTCCTTAAACCGCTATGGAAGGTGGTGCCCGATCGGGTAAACAGTAGCGCAATCCTTGGCAAGGAAGGCCTTCAATTAGATTAACATGGATGGTTTTTTCAATTTGAGAAACCGCGTGTATCATGCTAGCTTCAATTGCTAGAGAAGGTAAAACGTTAATGTTCAAACTTGACGTTCGCGGAGTTTCTTCAGCCGAGAAATAAAAACTCTCATCTCCACTGGGTGAAGGGTGTTCTGTTTCGCTGAGCAAGCAGATTATAAAATCCATCACTCCTTCGTCAAGGTGCTCGTTGTGCGCAACATGACCTTCGTTGTTGTGATCATCGCCTGCACTATGATGTTGGTGATGTTCGGTGTGCTCATGCTGATTATCGGCTGCCTGATGGTGACAATGCGGAATAACATTGTGTGTGAAGCCTATCGCATAGGCAAACATTAAAAAGAGCGAAATAGCTAGCTTTTTGTGATTCACGTTGCGAAATTATGCAAAACCGCATTTAGTCGGTTCGTTTAAAATCAACGGTGACCTCCATCCAGATTTCACGTCTATCCATAAAACACAGATATTTGCCTAATTATCGATGAAAAAAAACACCCTCTTCATAGTTGTTTTGATTTCAGTCTTCGCCTTCGGATGTAAAGGCAAAGATCCTGTTGAAGAAAAGCCAATTAAAACAACTGAAGAGCGCTGGTGCGATAATAGCTGCGTGTTTTCGATGGACGGAGAGTGCGATGATGGCGGCCCAGATGCCAAAACAAATTACTGCGATCTAGGAACTGATTGCGCTGATTGTGAATCTCGCGTAATCATTTACGTTGAAGAATAAATGAAGCTTATGAAATCATACACACCTTTTCTTTTCGCACTATGCTTAGGTCTTTTCACCATTTCATCCTGCAACAAAGCATTATGCGAAAACACCTGTCCGTTTAACAACGATGGCGTTTGTGACGATGGTGGCGCTGATTCCGAATATGATGTTTGCCAACTTGGAACAGACTGCAACGACTGTGGCGAACGCGAAGAATAGTCCGAAAAACAACAAAAAATCAAAGCACTTTAGATCGTAAACTGAGGGATAATTAATTCCTAATTTTGCCGCCCAATGAGAATTGAAGTACTTAAATCTAAAATCCATCGTGTATCTGTAACAGATGCGCATCTCGACTACATTGGTAGCATCGAGATCGATGAGCGATTGATGGAAGCGGCCAACTTAATTGAAGGCGAAAAAGTGACTATCGTCAACATTAATAATGGTGAGCGTCTCGAGACTTACGTTATTACTGGTAAGCGTGACTCGGGCATTATTAGCCTTAATGGGCCTGCTGCAAGAAAGGTGATGAAGGGCGACATTGTTATCATCATTTCCTACGCCTCCATGGAATTTGAAACCGCTAAGACTTTTAAGCCTTGGGTAATTTTTCCCAATGAAAAGACCAATAAGCTCAATTCTTAATCCACGTGAATAAGAAACTAAAATCTGCGCTTCAAGTCCTTTTCTCCCTTGGAGTAGGTTTCTTTTTAATTTGGTATTTCTATAAAGACCTCACCGAAAAAGATAAAGCACATATCGTTCAATCCTTCGAAGACGCCAATTATTGGTGGATTGCACTTTCCATTTCAATTGCCATTTTAAGTCACGTTTTTAGAGCGTATCGCTGGCGTTACCCGCTGGAGTCAATGAACATTAACATCAACTTTCCAAATCGTTTTGCGGCAGTAATGGTAGGTTATTTGGCGAATTTGGCCTTTCCGCGATTGGGCGAAGTAAGCCGATGCGCTATTCTATCGCGCTATCAAAAACAGCCTTTTGAAAAGCTTTTTGGAACCGTCATAGCAGAACGTGTGGTAGACGCCTTGATCTTGGTTTTCATTATGATCGTTACAGTTTTGATGCAATTCAGCACACTTGGTAACAAAATTATGGAATGGCTTTCCCCGATTTTCGAAAAGGTGCAAAATCAAGTTATTGTAATCGTAGCGGGAGTTTTAGGGGCAATTGGAGCCTATATCGGTTGGAAATTTTTACAAAAATCAGAACACAAACTTGCCGTTGCATTCCGAGAAAAAATAGCTGGATTGTTGGAAGGCATTCAATCCCTTAAAAATATGGAAGGTCAAGTAGGGTTCTATGTGCACACTGCATTGATCTGGACTTCCTATGTAGCCATGTATGCTGTGGCTTTTCAAGCCTTTCCTGAAACATCAAATGTTCCATTTGGTGGTATGCTTGCTTCTTTTACCATGGGCGGATTAACCATTGTCGCTGTGCAAGGTGGACTTGGAGCTTATCCGCTGGGAGTCATGTCGGTATTGCTCCTTTATGGAATCGATAAAGACTTGGGATACGCCTTTGGTTGGATCGTTTGGTGTTCGCAAACCATCATGATTATAACCGTAGGATTCATTTCCCTTTTGATCATGCCGTTGATAAACGCTAAACTCGTTTCGGAAATTGAAACAAGCTGATTTCAGATCAAAGATTATGTCGTTGAGCGATGCTGTTGCTCAGCGTGCCGAATGGAAAAACAAAGGCCAAAAAGTGGTCTTCACAAATGGTGTTTTCGATTTGATTCATCCCGGCCATGTTATTTACCTTGCTGAGGCTAAAGCCCAGGGCGACAAGCTCATTCTGGGTTTGAACAATGACGTTTCCGCAAAAATGCTCGGCAAAGGGAGCCATCGGCCAATCAACCATGAAGAAGCCAGAGCCATTGTCATGGCGGGTTTAGAAATGATCGATGCCATCGTGCTTTTTGGTCAATCAACTCCTCTTGAATTGATCACTGCACTTAACCCAGATGTTTTGGTAAAAGGTGGTGATTACACCATCGAAAACATTGTGGGCTCAGATATCGTTTTAGATGCGGGAGGCGAGGTGCTATCCCTTAAATTTGTTGATGGTTATTCAACCACGGCTATCGAACAAAAGATAGTGAAAGCAGGTTTAGACAAGGCATGACCATAAACGAAACACAAGACGAAATCATAGAAGAGTTTGGCTTTTTCACCGATTGGATGGAAAAGTATGAACACATTATTTCGTTTAGCAAAGAGCTTTCACACATGGACGAAGGCTTGAAAAGCGAAGACAATCTGGTAAAAGGCTGTCAGAGTCGTGTTTGGTTGCACGCTGAGATGGACCATGGAAAACTGACCTTCATTGCCGACAGCGATGCAATCATCACACGAGGCTTGGTAGCGCTAATGGTAAAGGTACTATCTGGCCACAGTCCAAAAGAAATAGCCAATGCCGATCTCTATTTTGTGGATCGAATCGGTTTAAAAGAGCACCTTTCGCCCAATCGATCAAACGGACTAGTTTCCATGATCAAAAAAATGAAGTTGTATGCCATTGCGCATGCTGCAAAAATGAACGAGGAATGATGGAATTAGAGGAGAAAAGACAATTGGAGCGAAGTATTGTGAATGCATTGAAAACGGTTTACGACCCAGAAATCCCTGTTGATATATATGAATTGGGACTGATTTATGAAATCAAGATCCCTGAAAACCGGGAAGTCACTATAGTTATGACCCTAACATCCCCCAGCTGTCCTGTTGCCGAAAGCTTGCCTATTGAAGTGGAAGAAAAAGTAGCCGGAGTTGAGGGCGTGGCCAAAGCGAGCATCGACCTTACTTGGGAGCCGCCATGGGACAAAGACATGATGAGCGAAGAAGCGCTTGTGGAACTTGGACTGATTTAATGGAAGGCATTGAAAATAAGGTTGCGAACAGCGGTTTAGTTACCATCAACTTAGAGGAACTCAAACCAAATTGGAAACTGGCCGGTTTTGACATGGCCAATGTGCTTTATCAAGGGTTAGTTCTACGCGAAAAAGACTTCCGAGAATTTGTTAAAACCAACGACTGGACTGCTTTTCAAGGCAAATCTGTTTTTGTTTATTGCTCGGTTGATGCCATCGTTCCCACCTGGGCTTACATGCTGATCGCAACTGCATTGAGCGGCATTTGCGAATCGTGTGTTTTTGGTTCGAAGCAAATGCTAGAAACTCAACTTTGGAGAAAGGTGATTCAAGCAATTGACTTAGAAATTTACCGAGACAAGCGCATTGTGATTAAAGGATGCAGCGATGAAGCCATCAACGAAACCATCTATATGGAGTTGACCAGTTTGTTGATCCCTGTGGCGAAAAGTCTGATGTATGGTGAACCTTGTTCGACTGTTCCCTTATTCAAACGGAAGTAAAAAGTCCGCCAGAACCAACTGACGGACTTCACCTCAATGCGTGCATGACGACCAACGTTTCACCAACCATGGTTGGCGTAGGCGTAAATTTCATTCAACTCAGCCATTGCCACCTTTTGACCGTTCAAATATTTGTTGACTTCGGCATACTCGTAGCCCATGCTTACGAGCTTACTTCGAAATTGTTCGGCTTCTTCCAAACTTCTGAACTCTCCAGCTGAATACGCAAAAGTTCGGTTTGGTAAGATCTCAAAACTCAATTGCTGCTTGATATTATTGACTGAATATGGACTGATCGGAGTCAAATAAGTGTCAAAATAAACGGTGAAAGAAACTGCTTCTTCTTCTTGAGTGCCAGTCATATCAAACCAATTCTTATTTCCCATTAAGACGAAGGCATCGGCTGCTGAAATGCTGATTTGATTGAAAAAAGGAACTAAGGAAACATCGGCCACTTTCACGTTTTCAGGAAGCGTAGGAATTTGAGACATGGCATCGAACAAAGTCTTGAAAGCGCCATAATAGATCACCAATCCATCTTCGTGTCGGTTGATAGTGAAGTCTTGGTTACTCCAAGTTGGATGAACAGACTCCGTAACGATTCGCCATTGAAAGACAAGGCCTTTTGGTAAATCAGGATTATTAATTCGCGATTGAGCAGAAACTGCTGAAACAAATGCTATCAATATGAAAAGCATTATAAAAACTGGGGCTAATTTTTTCATGACATTAGATTTTTATCAGGTTAATATGTTGTTAGCGGCTAACCGATACTGATCTAACGAGAAAGAACAAATTTTAAAAGCGCTTTGATTATTAGACTCGAACCATGAAATAATAGTTGTCTGATATTTTGCGTAAATGTCATATTGTAGAATAATATTCTGTTTTTATAGCCAAACACACTACTTTCTTCGACCAAGCTTTGAGTTTTTTGTTCCCAATAAATTTCCATTTTTGGGCAAACCCAAGCCATGCGAATTGCATTAACCTTACTTTCCATTTGTTTTTTCGTGCAAAGTCGAGCGCAAGAAATCACACAGAGCGTTCGCGGACGTGTCATAGACAAAGAATCGCGGCAGCCTATTCCCGGTGTGAATGTGGTTTTACAGGACGACACAGCAGCATTTATCGGAACGACAACCGATGCCGATGGGCGCTACACCCTGGTTGGTTTATCCATTGGTCGCCATGAAATTCAATTTTCGTTTATCGGTTATTTACCGCAACTGACAAACAACATCATTGTCAATTCAGGCCGACAAACCATTTTGAATATCGAATTGGAAGAGTCTGCTCAGGAATTGGAGGCCGTAGAGATTTCCGCTTCGCGTGATGGCGAACCCTTAAACGAAATGGCGATAGTCAGTGCGCGACAGTTTAACGTATCCGAAACGGAGCGATACGCTGGAAGTCGAGGCGAGCCTTCGCGCATGGCATCAAACTTTGCAGGAGTGCAAGGCGCTGATGATTCGCGCAACGACATTGTCATTCGAGGAAATTCGCCTCAATCCATCCTTTGGCGCTTAGAAGACGTGCCGATTTCCAATCCAAATCACTTTAATATTCCTGGAACAGCAGGTGGTTCAGTCAGCATTCTAAACAATTTGACCTTAGGCAACAGCGACTTTTACACAGGCGCATTTCCGGCCGAATTTGGCAATGCCAATGCTGGTGTGTTCGATTTAAACATGCGATCTGGCAACAATGAAAAGCATGAATTTATTGGTGAGTTTGGTTTTTTGGGGACAAAAGCCCTGCTCGAAGGGCCAATTAACAGAGAGAAAAACATCACATACGTTGCCTCTTATCGCTACTCCACGCTCGCGTTAATCGGTGGATTGGGAATTAATTATGGAACCGATGCCATCCCGAAATACCAAGACGGATCTTTTTACATCAATGTCCCTGGAAAAGGCGCTTCATCCTTTTCAGTTTTTGGCGTGGGCGGCTGGAGTGACATCGATATTTTGATCAGCGATCAGGAAACTCCTGCCGAACGGAATATATATGGCGACAACGATAGGGACCAGTATTTTGGTTCGCAAATGGGTGTTGTGGGCGCAAGCTACACGCGATCGCTAAACGAAAAGTCTTATTGGAAAACAGTTGTGGCATACAACCACAGCGAAGTCAACTCTTACCACGAATTGGTCTACCGTCACCTTGATGCTGATAGCAACTATCAAGTCGATTCGCTGCATCCACTGCTCGACTATGCCTTCCGAGATGACAAAATCGTAGCCCACAGTTTTATCAACAGCAAGATCAACCGAAGGAATGTGATAAAAGCCGGAGTGGTTGTCGAACAATTCTTTTTCAGTTATCAAGACAGTACTTGGATTTTCGATTCCACCCAAGCCGACTATCACCAATGGCGGGTCCGATGGAATTCTGAGGCAAGTGCTCAACTGCTTCAGCCTTATGTCCAATGGAAACACCGAACAGATAACGGACTCACGGTTACGGCCGGAATTCACAGTCAATATTTTACCCTAAGCCATTCCATTAGTTGGGCCGAACCTCGACTCGCTATCCGAAAAACTTTCGCTGATGGAAGTTCGTTCACAGCAGGAACAGGACTCCACAGTCAGGTGCAGCCCTATTATATGTATTTCTACAGCAAAAGCGAAAACCCAGATGGCACGCGCGCCTTACACAACAAAACCATGGATTTCAGTTACTCGTGGCATGCCGTGGCTGGTTACGAGCGAATGCTCGCGAAGAGCCTACGCTTTAAAACAGAAGTCTACTACCAAACCCTCTGGAACATTCCAGTTGAAAGCCAGTCTAGCTCTTTTTCCTTGGCCAACACTGGCAGTGGTTTTGAGCGTTTTTTTCCAGACACCTTAGTTAATAACGGCACACAAAACAATGTTGGCATAGAATTTACGCTCGAAAAGTACTTCGCGAACAACTATTATTTCCTGACCACGCTTTCTTTGTTTGATAGCAAATACACGGGCAGCGATGGCGTCATCCGCAACACCGACTTTAATGGTCGATATGCCGTGAATGCCTTGTTTGCGCGGGAGTTCAACCTATCGAAAAAGTCGATGATTTCGCTTGGTGCGAAGGTTACGATGGTTGGCGGCAAATGGTATGGGCTGCCCGACATTGCCGCAAGCAACCAAGCCAAAGAGCTAATTGTAATTGATTCGCTGCGCAATACAGAGCAGTTTCCCGATTATTTCCGAGCCGATTTAAAGCTGAACTATCGCTTGAATGCCAAAAAGACTACCCATGAAATTGGCATTGATTTGGTGAACTTATTGAATACCAAAAACGTGTTGAGCTTGACTTACGCACCCGATGAAAGCAATGACCCTAGTAAGTCCATCCGAAGGGAATATCAGTTGGGACGGCTGCCGTTGTTTTATTATCGGATTTCATTTTAGCGTTTATCTAGAGGGACTGATGGTTTTCATCACGGTGTTTTGGTTACATGTGCAACTAAAGTAAACCAAAAGCATGTATGAAAGTCTAGGCTTAGTAAGCCCTTTCGCGCTTCCCTTCGTAGTAGTTGATGTAGGCTCGGTTTACCACTCTATTTCCACCGTTGGTAGGATAGTCGCCTGTAAAATACCAGTCGCCTTTGTGGTTAGGGATTGCTTCATGTAACGCACCTACGCCTTGGAAAATTATTTCCAACTCCGCCTTTAAGCCCGCTGGTCGTAACAATATGCCCACCTTTTTCGAAATCTGATCGGCTGTGAAGGGTGCGTAGATTTTCTGCACATGATTAACCTGATTGATGTTACTCACATCGGCAATGCAGAGTTCGTAAACATCCTTCAAAAGCGATTCGCGATTCGTTTCTTTAATCAACTCGATGGCCGCTTGAAAGGCCACAAAATCTTGCAGCAAACTCATGTCAATGCCATAACAATCGGGATATCGAATTTGAGGTGCGCTCGACACTACAACGATTTTCTTTGGTTCCAAACGATCCAAAATACGCAAGATGCTTCGCTTCAAAGTAGTTCCTCGAACGATGGAGTCATCAATGACTACCAAATTATCCTTACCCGGTCGAATGGTTCCGTAAGTAATGTCATACACATGGGCAACAAGCTCATTTCGATCGCTGTCTTGGGTGATAAAGGTTCGCAGTTTCGCATCCTTGATGGCCACTTTTTCAATTCGAACCCGCTCATTCAATAGTTTTCTTAACCCTTCGGCATCATTGACATCGAGCTTTGGAATTTCCATGATTTTGCGCTCGCTGTGAAACTCTTCTAAGCCTTTGACCATTCCGTAAAATGAAACCTCAGCCGTGTTTGGAATAAAACTGAAAACGCTGTTGTCTAAATCTGCATCAATGGCCTGCAAAATGCGCGGCACTACCAATCGGCCCAAAGCTTTTCGCTCTTCGTAAATGTCTTTGTCGCTTCCTCTTGAGAAATAAATGCGTTCAAAGGAACACGAAAGTTTTTCGCCCGGTGTGCGAATCATGTCCATGCTGATCTTGCCGTCTTGCTTTACAATTAAAGCATGGCCCGGAGTAATTTCTTGCACTTGGTCGACACGTAAATTGAAGGCTGTTTGAATAACTGGGCGCTCACTTGCCACAACCACCACTTCATCATCGTGATACCAAAAAGCAGGTCGGATGCCATTTGGGTCGCGTAATACAAAGGCATCGCCATTGCCGATGAGGCCGCACATGGCATATCCACCGTCAAAATCGTGAGCCGATCGCGACAAAATGTTTCGCACATCCAAATTCCGTGAAATCATCGAAGTGATTTCTCGATTTGGGTAGCCTAATCGCTTGTATTTTTTAAACAATTCTTCATTTTCTTCATCTAAGAAGTGTCCTATTTTTTCGAGTACTGTAACCGTATCGGCCTTTTTCTTTGGATGCTGACCGAGGTCGATAAGTAGATTGAATTGCTCATCTACATTCGTCATGTTGAAGTTCCCAGCCAAAACCAAGTTTCGAGTCATCCAATTGTTTTGGCGCAAAAACGGATGACAAGCCTCGATGCTATTGCCGCCATAGGTGCCATAGCGTAAATGACCCAAGAAAAGCTCGCCAGAAAAAGGCGCGTGTTCTTTCAACCAAGCTGGATCGGACAGCTTTTCGCTATCACCCTCGGCCAGTTCTTTGAATCGGCCATAGACATGATCAAAAATATCTTGAATGGGTTTGTTGCTGTTCGAACGATGCCGAGAAATGTATCGGGCTCCCGGCTGAACATCAAGTTTGATGTTGGCCAGACCTGCACCATCTTGACCCCGGTTGTGTTGTTTCTCCATAAGGAGATACATTTTATTCAGGCCGTAGAAGGGTGTCCCGTATTTTTCACGGTAATATTCGAGTGGTTTTAAGAGGCGGACCATTGCGATCCCACACTCATGCTTTATGTTGTCACTCATTGTTTTGGAGGAGCAAAGTTAATATCATTTTACAGCTTTTAAAGGGGAATCAAAGCTTTCCATGCAGCAACGTTTATGAAGCCTTAAACGTCTTAAACATTGGCGTTTCAGCACGATTGCGTTACTTTATCGACTTTGAAAAACAATTGAGATCATTTTTAATCCATATTACCCTTCTGCTCACTTCCTTAGCGGGCATTGCTCATGATTCGCATCCGCCTGAATGGGTGAAGTTTCAGGAGAATAAAGGGCAATGGGGCAATGACTTGGTATTTTATGGAAAAGCCGCCAACATGGATGTTTTTGTGACCGATGGTCGCTTTATGCTCCAACTAAAAAATCAGGCTGATTTTGATCTCATTCACGACATCCATCATGGACTCGCAAGCATTCCAGATGACATGCAGATTCGCTATCACAACATCGAGTTCCAGTTGATAAATCCAGCTTCGACTAAGCCTTTTGGCGAAAAGAAAACGGAAGATTATGTCAATTACTTTTTGGGTAATGATTCGAGTCTTTGGGCAGGTGGAGTGCAACAGTTTGGCGAAGTGCATATGCCAAGTGTTTATACCGGAATTGACTTCTTACTCACAAGCCTAGGCGATCATTTGAAATACGAATTCAACATCGCGGCAGGTGCCGACCCAAGTCTAGCACGTTTTAAAATCAACGGAGTCGATTCCATCTATTTGTTCGAGCATAAAATTCATCTCGCAAATTCGGTGGATATGCTCATTGATGACGAACCCATCGCTTGGCAAATCATAGAGGGAGAAAAGCATTTTGTTGAATGCGAATACACGCTCACAGGCGACACATTGGGTTTTGCGTTGCCTGACTATGACAGACAATTTCCACTCATTATCGACCCAACGTTGATTTTTTCATCGTTTACGGGTTCCAGCACAGATAATTGGGGTTCGACAGCCACCTATGACAGCCTTGGAAATCTGTATGCTGGCGGTATTGCAATTACGACACTTAATGGCACAATGAATGGATATCCGACAACGACCGGAGCCTTTCAATCGACTTATCAAGGTGGTGCAGGCAGCTGGCCTAATCAGCCTTATGGAACCGACATTGTGATTTCAAAGTTTAATACATCGGGTTCAAGCTTGGTGTATTCTACTTATTTGGGCGGCAGCAACAATGAGATTCCACATAGTCTTGTTGTGAACAACAACAATCAACTTTACGTACTTGGCACTACTTCAAGTAGCAATTTTCCTATATCCAGTGGTGCATTTGATGGTACGTTCAATGGGGGAAGCAATATTGGCGCAGGAACGGGTAACAACAACAATTCGAGCAGTGTGGCCTATCCAAATGGTTCGGACATCATCATCGCGAAATTCAATTTGAATGGAACGGCCCTTTCGGCTTGCACCTACATTGGCGGCACCGGAAACGATGGCATTAATCTAAGCGATACGCTCCAAAAGGCCTATTCAGACGAATTTCGAGGTGAAATCATCGTGGACAACAACGACAATTGTTACGTTGCCACGAGCACTGGATCCAATGACTTTCCAATCGTCAGCGGCTTTCAGACTTCGTATGGTGGTGGGTTAACCGATGGCGTAGTTTTTAAATTCAATTCGAGTCTTTCCAGCCTTTTATGGTCATCATACATTGGTGGAAGTGAAGCAGATGCGGCCTATTCACTGCAGTTTGACCCGAGTCTAAACATTTTCGCCACCGGAGGAACGAAGAGCACAAATTTTCCCACCACAACTGGTGTCATTAATCCTAATTATAAAGGTGGCACAACCGATGGTTGGGTAGCGAAAATTAACAGCAATGGTCAGACCTTGATGGCAAGCACATTTTTAGGTACAAACGCCTACGATCAAAGCTTCTTTGTTCAACTAGATCTTCAAGGCAACGTGTATTGCGTTGGTCAAACGCTAGGTGCTTATCCCATCGGTCCGAGTTGGGTTTATTCCGTAAACAATAGCGGCCAATTCTTACACAAACTTTCAAATAATCTGCAACAAACCCGTTTTTCCACTCGATGGGGAACAGGAAATAGTGCGATCAATCTTTCTCTTTCAGCCTTTCTAGTCAATCAATGTAATCACATTTTCGTGGCTGGTTGGGGCGGCTCACTTTTTGGCACTGGCTCCATAACCAGCGGAAATTCAACGACAAATGGACTTCCCACCACAAGTAATGCCTATCAAACAACCACGGATGGCAACGATATGTATTTCATTGTTTTTGAGGATAGCGCTAAGGCAGTTTTGTTTGCATCCTACTTTGGTGGTTCAGGTTCTGGTGGTTCAGAGCACGTGGATGGAGGAACGAGTCGATTTGATAAAAAAGGCATCATCTATCAGGCCGTGTGCGCAGGCTGTGGCGGTGGCAATGCCTTCCCAACAACTAGTGGCGCTTATGCCACTACGAATGGATCGAACAATTGCAATTTGGGCGCGATCAAATACGATTTGGTTACACTTGAAGCCGAAGCCGATATTGATGGCCCAACCGAAATTTGTGTAAATGATTCCATTCAGTTTTTGAATCAGAGTTTTGGTGGATCGCTTTACCTCTGGGATTTTGGCGATGGCAATTTTAGCGACAAATACGAGCCCAAACACGCTTATTCGAACCCTGGAAACTATGATGTAGTATTGGTCATATACGACTCCGTCAGTTGCATTTTTGCAGATACTGACACCATCGAAATTCTAGTGATTCCTGGGCCGCATGCACAAGTGCCGAACTTAAACCCAGTTTGCCCTGATGTGCCAGTTCAGTTGAATGTATCTGGAGGATTGACCTATCAATGGGCTCCAGCCGGTAGCTTGAACAATGCGAACATCGCCAACCCAATCGCTACGGTGGAAATGACCACCACATTTATCGTTTCAGCTACGGATAGTTGCGGTACCGACACAGCCCATTTAATTGTAAAAATATTCCCAGACAAAACGGACGCTTTGGACGATACAGCTCTTTGTGAAGGACTATCCGGACCATTGTGGGCATCCGGTGGTTCAAGTTACAGTTGGAACCCTGGCATTTACCTTTCCTCAAGCACAGCGGCCCGTCCTATTTGTTCACCAGATTCAACCATTCATTACATCGTTACCATCATTGATTCTTTCCAATGCGAACGCGAACATCCCGTAAAAGTTTATGTGGAAGGATTTTTACCCCAAATTAAGGCTTGGGGCGATACAACGGTATGCCCTGGCGATCGTGTGCTCTTGAGCGCATCCGGCACCAATGGATATCAATGGACACCAACGACTTGGGTACTCGACCCAAATTTACCTTCAACTCCAGCTTATCCGGAAGAAAGTATATTCTATGTCGTTCGCACATTTAACTCTTGTGGTGAAGCAATGGACACGGTGCGGATTGTCGTTAACCCAATCGATGTACTTATTGACCCAGATACGGCAGTCTGTTTTGGTGATTCTGTGTATTTGGGAGCAACTGGTGCATTGGTGTATAAGTGGACAGGCAAGGAATTTAGCCTACCTAATTACAATCAATATCCAGGTATTTTACCTAAGGAAAGTGGCTGGTATGTTGTTCGAGGTTCAAACCTTCAAGGATGTGAGCGTATTGATAGTCTCTATGTTCAAGTTCACAGTAATCCAACACTAGAACTGCTTACAGACGAAGACACAATCACTGGACTTTCGAATGTGATTCTTGCCGCTAAAACTTCTGCGCCTCATCGATGGCTTTCTACAGGTTATATCCCTTGCGAAACATGTGATTCAATCAAAGTATATCCGTTATATGAGACGGAATACTTTATTGAAGTCATCGATTCCAATCAATGTCGCGTCTTGGACAGCATTTCTGTGAAGGCAATTAGTAAAATTTATGTGCCATCTTCCTTTACTCCGAATGCCGATAATTTCAACGACTTATTTGTTGTTCAAGGGCATAATATTTTGAAGTATGAAATTTCTATTCGCGACCGTTGGGGCGAAGAAATGTTCCGAAGTAAAGACATAGAACGTCACTGGAAAGGCAGCAAGTTCAACAAAGGAAATATACTCGCTGACGGAGTATATTCCTATGAAATTCGATTTACCATTTTGCCAGAACAAGAACTGGTGAAAACAGGAACAGTGACCTTATTAAAATAGGTTTATACGAACCTCGGATCGGTCTCCATCACATGACCACAACTCTTACATGTTCGTTTTTCTTCGCTGCTGTAAAACTCTTTAAACCGAGGTAAAAAGTCGTTCTCTATGTTCGAAAGTGGAAAGTAGGTTTCGTGCAATTTCTCGTTGCAGTTCTCACAAAACCAAAGCAGACCATCCTTATGTTCCGGCTGTCGAACCCGCTCAATAACCAAGCCTATCGAACCCGCAGATCGACCTGGACTATGCGGAACTTTGGGTGGCAAAAGAAACATGTCACCTGCCCCAAGTTTAATATCTACGGGCTTTCCATCTTCTTGAATACGCACATTGATCTCACCTTCAAGTTGGTAAAACAACTCTTCGGTTTCATTGTAGTGATAATCTTTTCGGGCATTAGGTCCGGCCACAATCATGACGATGTAATCAGTTCCTTCTGGATAAAGATTTTTATTTCCAACAGGTGGCTTCAAGAGATCTCGATTCTCTTCTATCCATTTTGTTAGGTTAAATGGCTTCTTTACACTCATCCTTATGTCTTTATTGCTTTATTATCACCCTTTGCGCTTTAAAAGCTTCAGTGTCCAGCTCAATAATGTAACTACCATTGGCTAATCCTCCGAGGTCAATATTCGCAGACGATGTTTTATCAGAATTAATGGAAACTTGCATCAATTTTCGTCCGCTCAAATCATAAATGTTGGCAGTTCCGATTGCTGCTTGATCATTAAATCGAATGGTCAGCATTCCTTCTGTAGGATTTGGAAACACGTCAACATTGTAATTCGCTAAATCATTGATTCCAGTTGGCCAAATCTTAACATTTACTGTGTCTTTAGTCAAGCATCCTAGTGTGTCTTGCACAGTAACGCTATAGTTGCCAGTTATTGAAACATTCAACACCTGACCTGTTGCACCTGTATTCCAAAAGTATGAGGTGTACTGGGGACCTGCGTCTAAAGCAATGGGTCCTAATCCATATTTGTTTCCTCCAAGATCAACTTGGTCTGGCACATTAAGGGTTACTGTTATTTCATCCTCGCCTGAGCACCCTGCGACATTAGTAGCGGTTAGCGAATACGTTCCCGCTGCACTAATTACTGTTGAATTTCCTGTTTATCCATCGCTCCAGTTATAACTAGCAAATCCTGGTGGAGCCACCAAAACCGTGCTTTGACCTGGACAAATAGACTTATCTGCACCCAAATTGATGTTAGGGTCTGCATTATTGTAATTAACATTTGAATTTAAGTCAATGTCACAACCAAGCGCATCTGTAATGGTCACAGTGTAGGTGCCGATAACAAGGTTAGAAATTGACGTTGTCGTTCCGCCAGCGCTCCATGCATAAGAATAGGGTGGCGTTCCGCCTCCGGCAGTTAAAGAAATTGCTCCATTGGCGTCACTTTCACAATTAGTATTGGTTACTGAAAAGTTTGCGGTAATGCTTGATGGCGAATACATATTAATGGATTCAACATTTGAACAACCAGCTGAATCCGTTGCAGTAACCGAATAAGTTCCATTACTTAACCCAGAGATAGTGGCAGTTGTAGCTCCATTAGACCACAAATATGTTATCGGTTCAAAACCAATGGCATTAGCTGTTAAACTTCCATTTGTATCGCCATAACATGTTAAAGAATCCATTTCAAGAGTAATATCTGGCCCTCCTGAAACATAGGTTGTAAAGGTGTCGCCACATATCGGCTGAAAGGCAACAAAATCAGTTGTTGCTGACCAATTCGCAGCGTTTCTTCCGCTGACTGTATAGGCAACAGTACCCGAAGCATTTTCAATTCCCATCGTGTGATTACCTCCATTGCTCGGCATAGATGTAGTGTGAATCTCAATCCGACCACAACCCTCCAGTAAATGAACCTGTGATGTCACGTTGTAAACAGTGCTGCCATAATGGTGAACGCCATCAAAGTCAACGACCAACCTTCGATTTGGTGCTGTGCCTACGGTATAATATTGAATTGATCCTCCTGAAGACGGATTAAGGTCTTCCCATGCAAAGGCTATAAGGTTATTTGGAGTATTGCTGTTTGGCAAGCTTTGCCCAGAGCAACATCCATTATCCGTTCCTGTACCAAAGAAAATAAACCCATTAGAGGATATTTTAAAGGTAGTGTAGGCTGTGGCGAAAAAATTGAATGTAAAGCCTATGCTCAAACTACTGGTAACGTCATCGTCCGATAAGCTAACCGATGCAGCTGACGATGGCGGCCCTATAGTATCAAGAGCGGTTGATTGTTCAATCGTATAAGAAGGTGATCCATTTAACACATAAATCTCAATTTGACCCGTACCCGCGTTAGCTGGATTGAAGTTTCCGTTTGCGTTAATACCTGGGCCAAATATTGTGGGTGTACCCGAGCAAGAAGCAGATAAAACACTGATTGTATCTGTTGAACAATAGAAGGAGTTAAGTCCAGTTAGCGTGCATTGAGCGCTTAGTGTTAGCGATGTTAACACTAAACCAACTGCTGAGAAGATATTTTTCATTTCGATAGAGTTAGGCTACTAAGATAGTATGCCAAACTGATTTGAAACGATTTCAGTAATTTTTTGCGCTTTTAAAACTGAAAACTAAGGTGTTATGAATTTAAACCCACGACCGTGCTCGTTTATTATTTTCACACTTTCATCTGCTTTTAGGTACTTTCTCAACTTAGCGATGTAAACATCCATGCTCCGAGAATTAAAATAGCTATCGTCTCCCCAAATCGCGAGAAGCGCTTGTGATCGATCTAATAATTGGTTTTCATGGAGAATGAGCATTTTCATCAAGGCATTTTCCTTTGATGTCAAATGCTGCTCTTCGTTTCCAATCTTTAGGGTTTGATTCTTAAAATCGAAGGTGAAATTGCCCACATTGAAAACACTTTGCTGTTCTTGTTTCTTCTCGCCCTTAGTTCTTCTTAGAATAGCTTTTAATCGCAACAAAAGCTCTTCCATGCTAAAAGGTTTTGTGATGTAGTCATCGCCTCCAGACTTAAATCCAGCCAGCGTATCTTCCTTCATAGACTTTGCCGTAAGAAAGATTATCGGAATGCTATCATTCACCGCCCTAATTTCCTTACCAAGGGTAAATCCGTCTTTTTCAGGCATCATCACATCGAGTATGCAACAATCAAATTCGTTGTTAGCGAACAGCTTCCAGGCCTCGACACCATTTTTAGCTAGCTGAGGCTGATAGCCCTTGGCTTCCAAATATTCTGATAGAATAATTCCCAAGTTTGGGTCGTCTTCTGCTACTAAAATTTTCGCGGGACTAAGCTGCTTTACTTCCGTTTCCATATGATGTTTGTTTTAAAGGGATTTCTATGACAAAAGTGCTTCCATGCCCGAGTTGACTTTCAACATAAACTTTACCCCCGTGTCTTTCAGTGATTATTTTAACATAGCTCAAGCCCAAGCCAAAGCCCTTGACATTATGTACGTTTCCGGTCGGGACCCGATACAAACGATCGAACACCTTTTTCAGGTTATCAGAACTAATTCCTATCCCATTGTCCTTGACAGATATAACGATATTGCCATCTTCATTTTTGGTGCTTAACTCAATTTTTGGCGATTCTTTAGAGTATTTCACCGCGTTGTCCAATAGATTGTAAATCACATTGGTGAGATGGTTTTTATCCGCCTCAATTTCCGTCAAGTTTGCTGAAAAGTTCGTTCTTAAATCCCCCCCCTTTTCTTTAACTTGAATAGAAAATTTATCTAGGACATCGGTCAATAAGGCGTGCACTTCAATTTCCTCTCGCTTTAGCTTAAAATCTCCTTTGTCTAAAACTGCACTCTGTAATACTTCTTCCACTAGCAGCCCAAGACGCTTGTTCTCTGCATTTATTATCCCAATGTAACGATTCTTCACATTTTCAATCTTGCTTAACTCTGGGTCGGTAAGTGCTTCGCATGCCAATGAAATGGTTGAAATGGGTGTTTTCAATTCATGCGTCATGTTATTTATGAAATCATTCTTGATAACACTATTCTTTTTCTGCTGAACGATCGTTCGGAGGAAGTAATAGATCGTGGCGATAATGGCCACAATAAAAAGGAGCGAGATAAAGAGTAATGCCCAGATGTTTTGAAAAATATAGCGATCAAGGTGAGGGAAATAAACGTGTAAATAATAGGGTTGTTGAATTACATCATTGGGGAATAATTTGGCGTGAACAGGAGTGGTGTTGAGTTCTTCAACGAGCTCTTCCTGCCCAAAAATCAATCCCTTTTCTTGATCAAAAACGGCCATTTCGAATGGAATATGGACTCCGTGATTATTGAGCGCTATTTGGAAAAGCGAGTCCACAATTTTAGGATCAATCCGTTCATCAATAGCTTGATTGATGTTTACCTCGATAAGGCTTTTTACAATGTCTCCTAAAAAGGCGCGTTTCGTTTTCACTCGCTCACGGATGTCGTTAACGTTTGAAATCATTGGGTCGGAAGAAAGCGACATGCCGACCTTAATCGTATCTGCCTTAGCAACGCTTAGTTCTATATCCTCTTCAAGTTCAGAAGTAAACGGTAAATCGCTAGCGCTATGGGTGATGTTACTTTCCGTTTTTTGCCCGCCATGCTCTTCATAAGTCTGCATTTCAATTCGGTCACCTCTGCGCTGCACGTTCTTACTTATAACATATTCAACCAGCGAGTCATCTGGAGGAAATTGCATTTCATCTACGCTATCTGGATCTTGGAAAAACAAGTATTTTGCTTCTTGATGAGTCCTAAGTTTCGTTAGCGTTTCATGACGTTCCAGCTGCTCAATAACCTCTGAAAGCGCCTCAGACGCGCTATGTTGCAACTTATCTCTTTCCAAATCGAAGGCATTCAATATCCAATAGATTTGAATACCTATGAGTCCGATCAATGCCAAACTGACCACACCAACCACGAGTTTAAGATGAATTGCCTTCATTGAATGAGACAAAAATAGCCGCGTCTCTCCCTATGCATTTGGGCTTAACAGTAGTTAACAATGCTTTACGGGAACTTAACATACGCATTAATCGTGATTGACTTAAGTTTGAAGCTCAGAACAACCTATGAAAACTACCCTTTTTTTCAGCTTTGCTTTAATGGCCGTTTTATTATCAAACCAGCTGGTAGCTCAGACAAGAACAATTTCGAAAGAAATTCAGATTGAAGAGACTGACAATCAACAAACGGTGACCGTAACGACCATAGATAATGGCACAAAAACGGTAGAAACCTTAGAAGGTGAAGCTGCCCGAAAATACATAGCCAAAACAGAGCGCAATTCAGGCGAGTCTGTAATTAATTTGAATATTACTAAAGAAG
>Ga0115566_10000828_pt1 | contig 26796 bp, 15 predicted proteins | sample COGITO_mtgs_1204_3_FD_87173 | JGI IMG/M metagenome (GOLD analysis project Ga0115566, IMG submission 87173) | Pelagic marine microbial communities from North Sea - COGITO_mtgs_120405 | ecosystem: Environmental > Aquatic > Marine > Epipelagic | place: Germany:Helgoland, sampling site Kabeltonne...
AATAAAACTTAGGCATTTTGTGTGGACGAACAGTCACGATCATGCATTAGAGATTGGGAATAAGACAACTATGTCAGAATGCCCACTGGAAAACCGAGATTTCTGGTGTTAAGTCGTTCGAACGCCGACTCATACGACCCGGCTGCCCGGCAGCTCGGCACCGATGGGAGAGCGGGTTAACCTTTTTATCCCAAAGCGCGGTGGCGCAGAGGGGGCGAGATGCCTGTCGCCTCGAAGCGCGCGGTCGGCTCCTCGGAGCCGAGCGCGTACGAGCGCTTCCACTCCACGTTTCAGGCGGCGGTGACGCAGGAGCTCGAGGCCCTGGTCGAGGACCTGCGCTCCGCCGCCGCGCGCGTCGCGGATCAGCCCGTCAATTCATCGGATCCCCCGACTCACCGGTGGGACGGCGCGGAGGCTGATGTGTCAAAGTCGCTCAAGGCGCTGGTCGACGAGCTCGTGGCGCGGTGGGGATTCGTCCTCGCCACGTATCGCGCGCACGTCGCCGCGGAGGACGAGGTGGTCCTCCCCGCGCTCGCCGCGAGGGTCAGCAACGTCGCCCACGCGTACGAGCTCGAGCACGAGGCTGAAGATTCCCTCTTTGACGCCATCACCCAGGCGCTCGACGAGGCGGTGGAGCTCATGGCGACGAACGAGGGCGGGGGACCCGCGCACACCGAACGGCTGCAGGGCGCCATCCAACGCGCGGCGAGGACCGCGCACGCCACCAAGACGGCCCTCGCGCAGCACCTCGCCAAGGAACACGCGCACCTCGTGCCGCTCATGGACGACGCCTTCGCCGCGCATGAACAGACGGCGCTGGTGGAGAGGTTCATCGCGTCCGTTCCAGGCAACGTGGTCGGGCCGGTGCTGGCCAAAGGACCGACGGAGGGAGAACAAGGGCCGCTGCGCACGCTCATCGCGTCGTGGCTGGACGTAAGACGCGGTCGTGAGAACCTGGGCGAGAAGAAGGATCCCGGGAACGAGAGGGACGATCCGATCTTCGACAACCCGAACCAGCCGCCGGCCAAGCGGTCACGATCCGGCGCCGACGCGGGCACCTCAACGCAGGCGGTGGGTCCCATCGACCACATATTCCAGTTCCACGCGGCGCTTCGACGCGAGCTCCAAAGGCTCGAGTCGGACGTCCTCGCGCTGCCAAAGCCCGAGGAGGTGGCCAAGCGGGCGGCGGCGCTACGAACCCTGGAGGGCCGGTTCGTGTTCTTCTGGGGGGTTTACCGCGCGCACAGCAGGTCCGAGGATGAGCTCGTGTTCCCCGCGCTGGAGAACAAAGATGAGCTGCACAACGTGAGCCACTCGTACACCCTCGACCACGAGCACGAGGCTGAGCTCTTCGTCGAGGTTGACGCCTGCCTACGGGACCTGCGGGAGCACGCGGGGCTGGCCGGGGATGAGGGCGGCGTGGATGGTGAGAAGGTCCACGACGCGATGGAGGCGAAGGTGACGGACAGGAAGATGGACCCGAAGAAGCGGGCGACGATCATGGAGGTTGAGAGGCGGCTTCAGGCGGCTTGCGTCGCCGTGAAGGTTTGCCTCGAGACGCACGTCGCCAGGGAGGAGGCTGAGCTCTGGCCACTGTTCGAGAAGCACTTCACGAGCGGGGAGCAAGGCCGGTTGGTGGGGCTCATCATCGGGCGGACGGGCGCGGAGGTTCTGCAGAGCATGCTCAGCTGGCAGCGCAAGGCGCTCACCGAGGAGGAGAAGGCGGCCATGATCGGGTCCATGCGGGACGCGAGCAGGAACACGCGGTTCGCGAGTTGGCTCGAAACCTGGTGGAGCAGCGAGGAACAGACGGAACGGAAGGACGGCACGGGTGACAAGACGGGTGACAAAACCGCGGTCGCACCCGCCGAAACTAACGGGTCCGTCGCCGCCGCCGAGGGCGCCGCCGGAGCCGACGCCGCCGCGGTGGACGGCCTGGGCCAGGTGCAGGAGTACCTCCGCCGCCGAGCCGACGGTGACGCGTCGAACACGGGAGCCGCGAAGGCTGCCGCGCTGGCCGCCGCCGCCGCCGCGGACAAGACTGGGTACACGCCCAGTTGGGACGACATGTTCCGAATGAACCGCCAGCAGCTCGAGCAGGCGGCGCGGACGCTCTCGCGCGACGACTCGCTCGCGCCGGAGCGAAAGGCGTACCTGATGCAGCACCTGCTCGCCGCGAGGTGGATCTGCGCGCAACAGAGGGCGAAGCAGCTCAAGAAGGGCGAGAAGGGCGAGGCTGTTGCCGACATCGTAGCCGGCGACGGGGAGAGGCTGCCCGATGGAGCCGAGGGAGCCGACGGAGACGACGGGGCCGATGGAGGTGACGGGCCCGGAGGTACGAAGACGGGGGCCTTAACTCCGTCGGACACCGCCGAGTCTGCGCTCGCACTCGCGGGTGCGTCAGTTCTGGTCAGTTACCACAAGGGCGGCGACGACGAAGTGTTGTGCCAGCCGGTGGGCGACGACACCGTTCTGGGTTGCAAGCACTACGCCAGGAAGGTTCGACTGGTGGCGGCGTGCTGCGGCGCCGCGCACGTCTGCCGGTTCTGCCACGACGAGGCTGAGGACCACACCATCGATCGGTACGCGACCAAGGAGATGGTCTGCATGAAGTGCGCCGCGCGGCAGCCGTCGGCGAAGGAGTGCCGCGAGTGCGGGGACGTCGTCGCGAGGTACTTTTGCTCCGTGTGCAACTTTTGGGACGACAGCGGCAACGACGTGTATCACTGCCCGTTCTGCAACGTGTGCAGGCGCGGCGAGGGCCTCGGCAAGGATTTCTTCCACTGCATGCAGTGCAACAGCTGCGTCTCCCTCACCATGGGACCGCACGTCTGCCCCGCGGCGAAGAACGCCAAGGGTGACGAGGTGGGCGCCGGGAGGACCGCTGGGTCGATGGAGAGCGAGTGCCCGGTGTGCAAGGACTTTCTGTTCTACTCGGACACGCCGGTGAAGTGCCTGCCGTGCGGCCACTTCATGCACACCTCGTGCTTCCAGGCGTACACCAAGCACTACTACACCTGCCCGCTGTGCCGTAAATCCCTCGGCGACTTTTCGGCGTACTTTCGCATGCTCGACGCCATCCTGGCCGAGGAGGAGGAGGCTAACGCGGCGCCTGGTGACGAAACGGGCGCACCTCCGAAACGTGCGAAGCAGAGGGTGGCGTGCAACGACTGCGGGGAGGAGTCTCTGGCGCCGTTCCATTTCGTATATCACGCGTGCACCGCGTGTCGGAGCTACAACACCAGGGTCATGGCGGTCGTGCCGCCGTCCGAGGTTGAGAAAGAGGAGGCGAACGGCAAATAACTTTTAGAAGATTTCAAGAGAAATTATGAAACTCATCACGGTTTACCGAAATTTCTGGTGTACCCCAGCGGGTAACTTTCGCAGTCTATCACTCCATCTCCCCCTGGACCCGGTCCTCGATGTCTTGCGTCTCTGGGCCCATCTCGCCAGCCTTGGCGCGCCACTTCGCGAGCGCCTCCTTGAGCCTGACCATCTCCTTGTTGGCGCTGTCCTTGCTCGCGTCGTTCTTGATTGTTCGCACCCTGGTGGCGTACGTGAGCGAGTTTTGCGTCTCCTCGATGTTGTTGTCCGACGGTGAGACGTTGACGAACATCAGAGTCTTGGCGTTGCCGCCGAGGGAGTCGGACATGATCATCGTGAGCTTGTGGTTGCGGTACGGGATGTGCCCAGCCTTCTCACCCGCCAGCGCGCTGATGACGTCGCCGAGCGCCGAGAGGGACTTGTTGATGGCCTGCGCCTCCTTCATGGTGTCGCCCGACGCTCCCGACTTTTTCACGCGCTCGGACCCGGCGAGGTCGACGAACGAAATCTTACCGCGGGTCACCTGCTGCGTCTGGAGGTCCGTGGTCTCGATGACGAGCGAGAACACGAGGTGGGAACGGGACGACTCGACGTTCATCTTCGTCGACGCCGTCCGTCTCACCTTGAGACCGCTCTCCACGACGTGCATGATGTCCTCCTTGCTGCCGACGGACACCACCGTCGCGTTCTGTACCGTCACCCAGCCCTTGGCATCCTTCTTGATGTCCAGCTTGGGCGGGTTGCTCGTCTTATCCGGCGACAGGAGCAGGTCGTAGAGCGTGTCCTGGTACAGCTCGAGCATGTACGCCTCCATGTTGACGCTGAACTTGCCCTTCTTCGACCCTTGGTAGACGATTCGCATCACCTCCTCGATGGCGCGGGGGGTGAGGCCCGGGTTGGCGCCGTCGCCCATGATGGTGTGGGTCTTGCCGGAGCCCGTCTGTCCGTAGGCGAAGATGCAAACGTTGTACCCGTCAAACACCGACTGGATGAGGTACTTGGTGTCCTCGAACACCTGCTCCTGGGTGGTATCCTCGCCGAACACGGTGTCGAAGGTGTACGACCTCGGCTTCTTCTCGTCCCTCCACGGGTGCTCCAGGGTGAACTCGTCCGGCAACGTAAGCGCGAAGGACTGCTTCTCGCCAATCTCCTTCTTGGACAGCGGGCGGGTCCTGGCGTAGACCCTGATCTTGCCCTTCATATCCTCCATCTGGTTGAAGTAACGCTTGCGCAGCGTGGACTCCTCCTGGTACTTGGCCTCGAGCTCCTGGATGCGCGTCGCCTGGGTCTTGAGCATCTCCGCCGTCTGCTTCTCCTTGCGCTCGATATCCGCCTTGAGCTCGCGGAGCTCGGCCAGTTCCTCGAGGTCCTTCTGGGACTCCTCGTGGTCGACGCGCATCTGCTCCATGGCGTTGGTCGTCTGCTCGAGCTCGGCGGAGACGGAGAGTGAGTGGGCTTCAGCGGCGGCGCACTTCTTCTTGAGCTGCTCGAGCTCAGCCGCCGTCTCCTTGTCCCTCTTCGCCGACTCCTCCTTCGACGAGGACTCCAGCCTCGCAACCTTTTGCTCCAGAACCTTGAGCTCAGCCTGAGCGGCCCGGGCCTTCTCGGACTCCGCCGCGAGCTTCTTCTTCGTCTCCGGGTCCCCACCGGCCGCGCCCCCTCCTAGCTTGACGTCGGCGAGCGCCTGGTTCAGGTCGGCGAGCGCCTGAGCCTTGGCGGATGATTCGGCGGCGGCGCGATCCGTCGCCTCCTGCGCAGCCTCCTGGGCGGCGACCAGCTGCTGCTGCAACTGCGATCGCTCTCGAACCATCTCGTCCAGCTTCTTGTTGGCGTCCTCGAGCACGCGCTGCATCTGCTGCGCGCCCGCACCCCCGCCGCCAGCCTGCTTGCCGAACGCCGCCTCCGCCTGGCCGTTGGCGACGGGGCTCGGGGGCTGAGCGAGACCGGGGGTCTTGGGGGCACCCGCGGCTTTGGCCGCCTGCTGCGCGTACCTCTTCTGCATCACGTCGTTGATGTGGGTCTGGAGTGCCACGCAGATCTCCTCGCCCTGCTTGGTTTCGAACTGGAACACGTGCAGCACGCCGGCGACCCTCATCTTGAAAAAGACGGCCGTCTCTGACGAACCAAACTGCATGATGTCCCGGAGCTCGGCGCTGTGGAGGTACTCCATCGGCGTGGGTCGGAAGAAATGAATACCCCGCTTGTTGATGCCCAGTGCGATCATGCCGGGGAGTAGACCGATTGGGTCCTCGATGCGGCGCACCTGGAAGAAGATGCTCCCGCCGTAGGGCAGCGATCGGATCATTCGGAGCAAACCACCTCGGGCCTCCTCCCGGGTGTGGTTGGCCAGCGCGCCGTGGTTGCGCTGCACCTCACCGGCCCACTCCTCCACCGGGTGCTGCTGGAGCATAACCTTGGGAACGAACCGCACCATGGCCTGCGCCAATGTCTCCACGGACCCCTGCCCGAGGGACTCGCCGTCCTCAGCCTGGATCTGGAACGCGGCTAGTCGGGTCGCCTCCTCGCGGCCAACCGGGTAGTTCCCCGCCAGGTAATCGTGCTTAGCCTGGAGGTAGGACAGGTTCACGAACATGGCCTCCTGCACCGCCTCGTCGGTGTCCCTGAACATGCGCTTCTTGAACACCAGCCTGAGCTGCACCTGCTCCTTCTGCTCAGCCTTGACGAGCCGCATCTCCTGGATGACGTCAGTCACGAGGTCCCCATCCTGCAGAGCCCTGGTCTCCTCCGTCACCTCCTCACCCTTGCTCGCCGCGGACGCGCGGGACATCAGCTGCTTCGTGGACATGAACAAACCGAACGTCTGGTAGTTCTGCAGCCGGATGATCTTGGCCAACGCCTCCGTCGCCTCCCCGACGGTGGTCATCACGTCGTAAGGGAGCTCCTCGAAGGTTTCATCCAAGAAAAACGCAATCGTGTTCATGGACCGGCCGCTCTGGAGAGCCTCGATCTCCTCGGGCGCGGGCGGGTGCTTTCGCGGGCCGGACTTGGCGCTTCGCTTCAGAGCCGCGAGGGCCTTGTGCGCGAGGTCTTTGACGACGTCCGGGCTTGTATCCGCGTTGGCGCACTCGTTGACGTACTCGGACACAAACCCGAGGAAAGTCTGGGACGGCGCCACCGCCGCGCAGGTGAGGTGTAGGACCTGCCAGGCCCGTACCGCGCTCTTCGGCGTCTCGTTACACCTCGTGTGTCGTAAGGTCATGAGGAACAGCTCGTCCCGTAGCTCTTCTCGCTTGGTGGTCTCCTTGACGAGCTTGGACAGGGTGTTGCACAGCTCGACGTCGGCGATGGACAGGTCCGTCGCCAAGCGGAGCACGGCCGGGGCCATCTTGATGGACTTGGCGATGGCATCCGTGCCCAGGGGTAACAGCGCGGCGGGCACCGGCTTCTTCGCGTCGTGGGTCAGCATGTCCTCGATCATCGCGCCGACGGTGCCCGCGCGGTGGACCCTGGCCCGCGATCCCAACGCGTTCGACGAAGACTTGCCCACAGCCTTGGCGTGCGCCCTGGAGTAGGACTCGACCGCCATCTTATCCGCCAGCGTCGCGAGCTGTGCGTACGCGGTGTCGCCGGGGACGTAGCCGCCACCCACGTTCGGCATCGACGGCGACTGGGAAGGGCTGACGGCAGAAGATCGTTTTGTCCCTGATGAGATCTCGGGACTCGCGCTTCCCGCACGCGCCGCCGGAGGCGCGGCGTCGGACGCGACGGGCGGAAGACCGTCGTCGATGGGGAACCCCAGATCTCCCTCCAGGGGTGGCAGGTCCGGGAGACCCATCTCGGCACAGGGGGTTTCAGTGGTGCGCCGTACTAAAAGTGACGGGAGGTAGCCGACTCGACGGTTCAAAACTGGTGCGAGCTGCGAAGAGCCAGCTGTGGTGTCGAAGCGTGAATTACACCGCGCACTCGAGTCCTGGATCGCATGTCTTACATAACACGACGCTAAAGGGACTCTATGTTGGTCAGGACCTCCTCTAAGAGAGCCGCGCGCTGGGTCGGGGACTGTAAACCCTCGTACCCCGGGGTCCATGTCGCCTTTGGCGCGGCGGCGGCGGCTGCCGGCTTTGGCGGCGTCACCGCCGGCTCTTTGCTTTGCGGCGGCACCGGCGGGGGCGACGCGGGGGGTGCCATTTTGAGCTTCACCTGCGAGCTCTCCTTCGAGGCGAAGTTGAGGGAAGAGTCCCTCGCGAGCCTCTCCACGCGGGTCATCTGGTCGCTCCTCCCGGATCCCTGCGAATCACGCTGGTTCGCCCGGGCGCCCCCCGAGACCCTCGGGCTATCCCTCGGGCTCTCCCGCTGGCTGAAGTTCGGCGGGGGCGTCCTGCGGCGGGGCGGCGAGTCCACGGGCGAGAGCAGCGCGGCATCGACCGGCTTGTCCCGATTGGGAATCTTTAGGCTGTTCTGCCTGCCGCTGCTGAGCTGCCTGCGCAGACGGCCGAGCCCATCGTTTATATCCGCCACCTCGCGGGACTCCTCCATCTCGCGCCTGGATTCCCGGGCCGCGCGTTTCCAGCTCACCAGACCCTCCTCGGCGGCGACCCGTCGTCGCCGCTCGTCTTGCAGCGCTCGCTCGACGTTTCTGATGAACTCGCTGGTTTGCAGGTCACCCGCGGAGCCTCGGGCACTCGCGGACTCCAGTCTCAGCGCCCTCATCTCGTCATCCCGCCTGGCGAGCCCGGCGCGAAGTTCAGCCGCGGCGAGGTCCTTGGCCCGGCGGAGCTGCTCGTCCCGCTGCTCAATCAGCTCGACAGCCTTGGCCATGACCTCCTCCTCCCTGGCGATCGCGGCAGCCTCTCCAGCCTTGGCACCCCTGACGTCCGCCTTCATCACCGCGATCTCCTCCCGCAGCTTTCTCTCCGCCGCCGCGGCTTGCCTGCGAAGAGAGTTGGACTGCTCCGCAACCTGCGCCGATTCCATGTTTGCCGCCTCCCTGTTTGCCGCCAACTGCGCCTGCGCCACCCTCGCGCGCTCCTCCGCCACCTCCACCCGAGCCTAGAGCTGGTTGCGCAAAGTGACAATCTCCCGTCGGAGCGCCTCGATCTCCTCGTGGTGCGACGCGGCTGCTGCGGACGCGGTCACGCGGTGTTCGTCCAGTTCCCGCCTAGTCGCCGCTTCGGTTCGTCTGGCGGCGGCGCACTCAGCCCTGACCCGGAGCACCTCCCCGGCGGCAGCTTCCCGCTCGTGTTCCTCCGCGTCCGCCGCGCGCGTCTCCGCCCGTTTCTGCGCGGCTCTAGCCTCCGCGAGCTCGGCGCGAAGTTCCGACACCGCCGTCGCGTTGCGGACGTTGTTGTCGAGGACGATTCGGGTCGACTGCGACTCAATCTTAGCCTCGATGGACCCCTCAACCTGGGCGCATCGCATCTCCGCCTCCTTCGCCCGTCGCAGCGCCTCTTCTTCACGTTGCGTCAACGACCGCACGAGCGCCTCGGCTGCCTCGTACTTGGCGTGCTCAGCCGCCGAGTTGCCGAGCGCGACGCTGGTCCGCTCTCGGCTCTCGGCGGCGAGTCGTTCAGCCTTTTCCAGGCGTCCCTTCCATTCCTCCGCGTTCGCCTTGGCCTGCTCGCTCTCAACCTTGGCGCTGGCGACCTCGTTCTCAGCCCTGGCGATCCTCGTCTTCAACCTCGCCAGCTCAGCCTGGTGCGTCGCCGTGATGCTGGATATCTTAGCCGCGGCGTCCATCCGCTCCTCCATCAGCGCCGTCTTGGTGTCCACCGTCGGGGCCGTGGTCCTGGGGGTATCGACGGCGGTCTCCCGTGATCGAGCCTCCACGCTTCTCTGCGCCGCGGCGGTCTCCTGCTTCGCCGCTGCGGTCTGGAGCTTGGCGGCCGCAGCCTCCTCCTTGGCGATGGCCACCTCCTCGCGCGCCGCCGCCAGTTCACGCTGAAGCTCCTGGACCACCCTGTGGTCCATGACGGCCGGCGTCGACGGCGCGGGGGAATGGACCGCCTGAACCGCCGCCCTCTTTGCGTTGAGGCGCGCGGGTAACGCACCGAGCGATGGCTGCACGGCGCACACCCAGTCCGTGGCGCGCTGCGCAATCTGCTGCAGGAGCCTCCTCCGCTCCGCCCTTTGCGACGCGGATCTCGCGTTGAGAAGCGCCACCATCACCGCGTCCTCCACGTCCGCATCCTCGGCTCTGGAACACTCCGCCGCCGTCTGTGCGACGTCCTCATCCGCGGCAGCCGTGAGCTCACGCGACGCACCCGCCAACTCCGTCGCGGCGCTCTCCACCAGCCTGACCGCGAACTTGGCAGCCCTGTAAACAGCCTCGTCGTCGTCGTCAGCCTCGGTGTCCAGGCGCCGGGTCGATCCGGGGGGCGTGCCGGGTACATCCGCCGCCGCCGCCCTGGGTCGCGCCGCGTCCAGCGTGAGGGCGTACAGCGCACCCCCGGGAGCCGTCAACGCTCGAACGTCCACGCACGGTTCGCCACCCTCGAGCAACAGCTCCGTCGGCTCGGGGTTCGGTCGAAGCGCCGCCGCGGATACGCTGACCAGGTAGTGACCGGGTGATACGTGATGACCGGGTGGGGTCACGGGCGGCGTCGCGTCTGCGGTTGAACCCCCGTCTGCGGTTGAACCCGGCGTCGGCGGCAACGACCCGGGTTCGGCTCCGGGTGTCGACGCGGCGCGAGACGTGCGTGTCTCTTCCAGCGGTGACCTCTCTTCCAGCGGTGACCTCTCTTCCAGCGGTGACCCGAACCTGTTCTCCGTGGGCGACCCGAACCTATCTCCACGGCCGATATCCACGCCGCCGCTCCCCACGGGCGTCACCACGGGCGGTGCCTCCGCCGGTGACGGGAGCGGTTGGGTGACTGATTCGGGGTGGCTCGTCCCCGGCGACCCGACGGACCTGGCCGACATGGGCGTGAGGTCCGTCGGCGCCGGGGACGGCTCGTCCACGATCGCGATGCGACCGTGCGGTACGCGGATGGGGGACTGCTTCGTCCTCGGCGCCGTCTCCGCGGGCGTGGATGCCGGCGACGTCGCCTCCTTGAGCTTGTGCGCGATGGTGGGCCTGAGCGTCGACGCTGGGGGGGATTTGGGCGACCGTCGGGGCGACCTGGTGGCGGTCTTCGGGCTCTGAGGGGGTGTCGCCTTCCTACCGATGAGCTCGGCGACCTCCTTGGCGGCTTCGCAGTTCACCTCGTGCGCGCTCGGCCCCGGGTCCGCCGCGGGCTTCCGGGCGGACCTCTTCTTCACTGACTTTTTCGGGGATTTCACCGCGGGACTGGGTGCAACCGTTCCGCGCGGCGAGGGCGCCGTCGACGGACGCGACGCGGCTCCGGCCGGCTTCTGTCGGACCCCTCCCAGCGAGCTTCCCCACGGAGGCCTCCCCTCCACCGGCGGGGCCCTTCGTCCCGCCATAGCAACAATGGGCGCTGAACGGACCCCTCCCGAAACAACAACGTAACCGTTGAATCATCTCGACATGGTCGAACCTTCAACGACGGTTCACGAGTCGCCGAAACACGCGCGAGCGTAAAAATCTGATCTCCTGCGCCAAATCCGAAGAAAATCCGACAGCAGAAGCCGACGGGACGCGGCATACCTGGACGGCGCCCCCGTGAGGTGGCCGGCGGAGGAAACGCGGAGCCGACGTATCGAGGGCCGATATGGCGGCCGTGGCACTCATGATACCCAAGGCGGCGCCGATGGTGATAGCTGGCCTGGGTTCCCTCGCGGTCGTCGTGAAGAAAATCGGTGGGAAGAGGGGAAAAAAACGGGACGGAAAGGCCGAGGGGAGGAAGGAGGTGGACGCGGACACGCTCTCCGAGCTCAAGTCTGAGCTCAGGGAGGCCATGGCCATGCTCGCAGAGCAGAAACGGACGATCGAGCACCAGCGGAAGGAGATCCTGGCGATGAAACGCGAACGCGCCGACGCCGACTTCCACGGCTTCATCTCGACGTCCACGACCACCCCGGCGACAAAGGCGGGAGGATCCAGCCCAAAGGGTGTCCTCTCGCTCCAGTGTTCCCCCACGTCCACGGCCACGACCCCCGAGTCGGATCGCGTCGGCTCAAAGACATCGTCCCCCGGGGAGGCGACGTCCCCAGAGCACGTCGTCGCGCACCTCGTGGCGGATGCCATCGACAACGTGGTCAAGGCGGACATGTACGCGGACCTGCCCGACGTGCCCGAGGAAGACGAGGACGTCGCGGATGTGAACGGTACCGATGGATCGAACGATGTGCCCGGGGAAGACTTCGAGGACGCGTGGGGACACGTGCCGAGGGGAGGTATGGGGCCCGGGTCTGATTTTTTCGACACGAGGTCGCACGGCGCGGCATCCGGGGTGAGCGCCCTGTCCACGGTGACCGCGGTGCAGGCGGCGCTGGTCAAGACGCACCAGAAGATGGTTCTCATGCAACGCATCAGGCAGCACAGGTGATTTGATTTTTGGTTTTCAGTTAGCAGACACAGACGGGTCGCGCCCGCCGCCAGGGAGAGACGAGAACGTCCTCAGGTCTCGGGTGACGACTGTCCAACGTACGAGTAAGACTTTTACGAGTAGCGCGCGCCACCCGCATCTTCGCAGAGGATGCCGGGGGTGACGAACAACATTTTTGTAAGCAAATGCGGAGCATTCAATTAACATCGTGCCACGTCCAACCGTCCGGCGCCGCCGACGCCGTCAAGTTTTCAGGGTTCCCTTGGGCGAGCTTTTCTCATTCCTACCCGCGCGAAGACGATGGCGTCCATCGTGTCTTTCGCGGTTCGTCTCAGGGCTCCGAGACCCTCGAGGAGTGCTCGCGACCTCATCGCTCGCGCCGCATCGTCGTCTTCGAACCCTCGTGATGACGGGGATTCTCGAGACAAAGAAGCGTGCGTCGTCGTTTTCCGGGGACGCGAGGTTAGAGCTCGGGCGGGCCAGAGACTTCGCACGGCCTTGCTGAAGGGCGGGGAGTCCCCTCACAACGGCGGTACGCTGGGCGGTGCGAACGTTATGAACTGTCGAGGGCTCGGCACGTGCGGCACGTGTGCGGTGGAGATCATCCCGTCCGGAGCCGCGACACCCCAGCAGTGGACGAATGCCGAACGACTGAGGCTAAACTTCCCTCCGCACGGACCGCCGGGCAACAAACGGCTGAGGCTGGCGTGCCAGGTACGGGTGGGTGGGGACTGCGAGGTAGTGAAGCGGGACATGTTCTGGGGCCAGGGCGGCAACGTGCTCGGGCCGGGAGGCGAGGATGAGAAGGAGGGGATGACCACGCCGCCACTCGGGGCGTTGGAGTTTGCCCTCGACGGGGACGAGTGGCGCGAGGGAGGAGCGCTGGGGAGCCGACGGAGCGAGGGCGACGACGACCCGTGACGCGTCCACTGTACCGCGACGCACGAGATAGCCTACATAGCTTACGTAGCCTACTACACTGAATCCTACGACAGAGACAAGAAGGAGTCGAGCAGGTCCACCATCGCCGGGGGCCACCGCCTGACGTTTCTCAACCACTCCTTGTTCCTGTACTTTGAGCACCCAACGCTGATGCGATCGCACGCAAACTCCCATTCCCTCTCGGCGTCTTCGCCCCGCCCCTCCGACCAGTAGATGGCCGCGAGTCCCGCTCGCATGTCGACGTTTCCCGGAGCGCGTCGACTGACTCTCACCATCTCCCCCTTAGCCGCGTCAAAGTCCCCGAGCTGCGCGAGTGCCAACGCCGCGTTGGACGCCGCGAACGTGTACCCGTCCCCCCTTATTTTGTTGTTCCTGGCGGTGTTCACGCCGCCAGCGTCCCCGAACGCCCGCGCCGAGCTCAGGTAGGCGTCCCTGGCCAGCGCGTACTCGCCGAGCGACGCGAGGCAGTTGCCTTTGGAGTTGATGACGTAGGGGTCCGGGGGTAGACCGGCCAGTTGAGCGGATGCCAGCGCGGCGTCGTAGTCTCGTAGGGCATCGTCCCACCTGCCGGCACCCTCCCACGCGAGCGCCCTGTTGCTCAGTATCCTGGCTCGCGATTCGAGGTCGGCTGGTTCCGTCAAAGTGAGCGCCACGCCAAACTCCTCAGCCGCAGAGGCAAAGTCGGACTCCTCCCCGGCGTCGACGTAACACTGACCGAGAGCCTCACGCCACGACGGGTTATCGGGCTCTAGACGCGCCAGCCGCCCCAGCGCATCGCGCGCTGAGGGGAAGTCTCGGGAAGAGAACGCGTCCACCGCCTTGGTTCTCAGCACCGAAATCTCATCGCCATCGCCTGCTCCGGGGGACGTGGACGAATAGGCGGGCGGAGGGGCTCTCCACCCGAGCGTCGACGCGGCCACCGCGACGAACGATGATAACGCGCGCCTCCTCCCATCTCGCGCGAATGCCCCGCACGAAACCTCAAGCGACAATCTACGGAGATTGGTCCGCGCGACCGCCACCACCGACGCTCGCGACGTGGCGCTCATCGTCGGGATCAGTGCTTCCAGTCGTGGTTGAAACGGCAGACCATGGTCGTCAAGCTGTGGTGACAGTTTGGAGTCGACCTCTGCAGTTGCCAAACTGCCAAATTGCCAAATTGCCAAATTGCCAAACTGTGGCCTTCTGCATACACGGATAACCCTGAAATAACGTCGTTACGCGCCAAGGGCCGAACTCTTGACGTAACCCTACGACAATGTTGGGCGCGCAATTAACACGATAGAACGCGATAGAACGCGCAGCGCGGGAAGGCAGGTTGTGTCAGCATGTCCGGAAGACGCGATGACAGCCAGCGGGGGACTCCACCCTCCCGCGTGCCCGCCGTCGACGCCGCATTCCTCGCGTGGGAGAGGAAGGAACTGATCGCGACGGACCGGGTGTGCACGCGGACAATGTTGGGGCTGGCCACCCTGTGGGTAATCACCGTCGCGATACGAGTAAGAGTACGATTCTCGTCCGATTCGAGATTCCTGGGTGACGTCAAATCACACATCATGGCCCTGCTCGGGAACTGCATCGTGCTGGCGGCGCACACGTGGTCGATGAGAAGGCGGGTGTGGTACGAGGCGAATCGCGAAGCCGTCGTGGTGGTCGTTAGGTTTCTCTTGCTCGCGATCCCGATGGAGGCGTACGTGCGCAGCGGCGCGTGGGAAGTGTCGAAGTCGAACCTCGTGGTCGCGCGGTTAGTGTGGGGCCTTTTGAGCACGGTGGGTTGGCAGGTGAACAATTTGCTGAACCTGGTACTTCAGCTGACGTTGTTCGTCGTGCTGCGGATGGGGCTGGCGCTGAAGGTGCTGACCCACGACACGAACGAGGAGTGGAGGTGTTCGCCCCTCGGGACGTGCTCGCCGTCATCCAGGCTGTCTGCCGCGCGACAGGCTGAATTAATCGGACCGAGCGGGGACCGAGGCTTCTCCTTCTCCATGCGCGGCTTCACCTTCGATCTCTTCTTCGTCGTGGTGATGCCGGCGCTCATCCTGCTCGTCAAGATGAGACACTCGCGGCTGATGTTCGATCTCGAGACCCTGAGGGCCGACCCGGCGGCGCGACAAGGGAGCGGGACGTCGGATATTCCGAGAGCCACACGGATACCCGGGATGGATATCGGAAGGAACTTTGCCACGATTAATCTCCTGTGGGAGCGCATCCGGGCGTGGGTGCCGTTGCTTGAATTCCGCGACGGGGCCACGGAGGCGCGATTCGAGAAGTGGCACAGGTCCCTCATGGTCAACGCGGATGTGATGAAATGTTGCCTCACCATGGTATCCACGGTGGTATTTCATAAGCGCTTGTTGAAGGAATTCCGGTATCCTCCGGACGACTTACTCTTTGTCACCCTGTTCTATTTCGCGAGCAACTTGCTGCAGTTGTGCGTGATCGTGTCAAGCAGAAGTTTGTACGTGGAGTATCGCACGATCATCATGTGTGTGCTGCGGGTTGCATTTTTCATCAACAGCAGCTTCCTGATGATCAGGATTGGTGATTGTCTTTTCGAACAGCCTGAGGGAGTCGTCGTCAGGCTTGTAGCCGACGTTCACTTTTCTATTATTGGTGCGTTCCAAGCTATTGGCATGCACCTACTCCTGCGCACTTTCATACCCGTTTTAGGGGCGTGGTGCATCGTAACGAGCATGGCAATGCCCAAGTTGAGAGCAAAACCCCGGATTTCTACGATGAAGGGTACGGTTCACTTGTTCCAACTCGAAAGGCTCGGATTCACGTTTGACGGTCTCAAGGATAAAACGGTGGGCGACGTGTTTATAATCCTGGTCATGGGTTACATGGTGATCAGTCTCATCACATCGGTCTTGGTCGAAACGTACTGCAGGAGAACATTCATGATGCAAGAAAGCGCGGACGTCCAAGGCAGAGGCGGGCAATCATCAGAGACTCGAGGCCAAGTCATGAGTGAGGCGGAGCATCCGAGGCGAAGTGCGCGGCGGCGCAGATGAACCGGAGGGAATGGCGACTGGAAGATTGCACCCTTCGACGATTAGGACGCAGACGCGCGACGACGGCTCACGAAGCCTTCGTTCCCCCGTCGCGTCCGATGTAAGTCGTCGGGACTGGCAGTGCCGCGGCCTGGACTCCTCGCGAGAGTTCCCCCGCGGCCGCCCTGGTCCCGCGTGGGTTTAGCATCGCCCGAAGCCTCGTGAAAAGCATGTATAAAAAGCAAGTATGAAAAGCAACGACGTTCGCGACGTGTCATAAACCAGAGTATCCTACTACTACTGCGCTAAATCCATTTTACCGCCCGTCGTGTCGCGCTAACGTTTGCCGCCCTGGATGCGATCCAGCGTCCACCCCCCGGTTCCATCCGCGTGAAAGTGCAGGTGCTGGTGGTGAAACCGCTTGAGCTCCAGCCTGTGCGCGATGGAGAAGGCGGTGATTCCCAGGGTGCCGAGGTGCGAGTAAAACGCACCCTCCTCGTCCGGGTTGATCGCGCTCGTGGCCTCGTCCAACACGGCGTACGCCGGCTTGTGAAAGTACAGCCGAGCCAGGCCCACGCGCTGCTTCTCACCGCCGCTCAGCACGTCCGCCCAGTCGTGCGGGAATCGATCCAGCCCATCGGACGAGGTGCGAGCCAGCTTCATGAGATTCACGCGGGTGAGCGCCTCGACCACCTCGTCGTCTCGCGTCGGATCACCGGGCAGGGGATACATCACCTGGTCTCTCAGAGTTCCGCTCACCAGGTACGGCTTCTGGGGCACGTAAAACACCTGGAACGAGTCGTTCGACGCGCCCGCGACGTCAGGCCGGGTGACAGTCCCGGCGGTGGGTTCCCAGAGACCCGCCAGGACCCTGAACAACGACGTCTTGCCCGCACCGTTGGCTCCGGTGACGAAGAGGTTCTCCCCGGGCGCCAAAGTGAGGTTTACCCGCTTGACGAGTAGCCTACCGTCGGGGGAGTAGACGGTGACGCCACTGAACGACACGCCCTCTTCCGACGAACTCGCAATCACCCCGCGACCGCCACCCCCCGAACCCCCACCCAGTCCGCCCCCGATCCTCTTCTCGTAGTTTCGCACCATCGAACCCACGCTCCCGACTGATTCGGACTCGTGATCGGACTTTGACTCGCCGGCGTCTTCGCCTTCCCATTCCGACCCACCTTCGATCGCATCCGCCTTCTCCGTCTTGTTCGTGTCGTGGATCGAGTCCACAGCCTCGAGGAGATCCATGACGCGCGCGGTGAACCCCGCGAGCCGCTGCAGCTTCTTGTACACCATCATCAAGTCGCCGATGGACGAACTGGCAGACTGGATGAGCGTGTCGCTCTCCCGGTACCTCGCCGCAATCTCAGCCGCGGACCTCGAGGACGTGTCCGCCAGGAACGGGAACGCGAGCACGGGCCAGCCGATCATGCTCGCGAAGTACTTGACGAAGTACTGGTCGATGACCCCTTGCTTGAACTGGAGGTAAAAGTAAAAGGAGGACCACGTCGTGGTCTTGTCCAGCTTGGAGTCCAGGATGTCCTGTTCCCGCGCGGCGCCGTCCAGGAACGCCACCTCCTCCGCGTGGGTGATGAGTCGCGAGTGCATCCGTCGAAAGTCCCCTTCCAGCTTCTGCGTGCGGGCGATGTACTCGGAGAAGGGCGGCGAGACGGCGCGAATCACCGCGCCCGAGAGGAAAAAGTACGAGTACAAAATCGTCAAACCCGAGTACCCCATGTGTTCGCCCATCCTGTGCGTGGACAGCACCACGTCCAGGAGGGGTTTGAACGTCCTGGCGAAGAGGTCGGATGCCGTGGCGCAGAACTGGTGGAGGTCCTCGACGATCCTCTGGTCCGCGTTGTCCAGGTTACCCACCCGCAGCACGGCGGCTCGGTAGTACGCCCGGTTGGAGAGGTACCTGGCGTGAACGTACGCGGTGAGCCTCTGCCTGAAGGCGACGGTGATGGAGTTGGTGAGGTACTTGAGCGCCGAGTTCACGACGCTCGCCGCGACGCCGGAGACGAAGAAATCGCCGAGGACCATGAAAAACTTCTTCCACGACCGTTCCATCACCGCCTGCAAGCCGTCGCCACCCTTGCGAGCGATGCGCAGCGAAATGAAAGACCTGGTGACGAGCATCACGGTCTGGATGGCGAGCAGCACGGACTCCTTGCACGTGATCCCCGGGATGACGATGCGGAGGATGAACGCCATGCGCTTCAGGAAGGTGGCGTCGACCGCCGCGACCTTCCGCTTGACGGGAGCCGCGGCCCTGGTCTCGGCGAGCGCCTTCCCGCCATCGCCACCGCCGTGCTTCGAGCCTTCGTTGTCCGAGGCTGGCGCGGATGACGACGGGGTGCCATCCCTCGCCGCCGAGGATACGACTGTAGACACAGCCGAACCCGTCCGACGTGCACGCCGCTCACGCTTCGCCCTCGATCGTGCCCTCGCCTCCTCCTGCACCAGGTGGAACTGCTCCGCAATCGCCGGCTGCGAGGTTTGATAATGCGCGTAAGCCGCTAAGCCGGTAAACCCCAACACGACGGCGGTGCACAGACGCCTATCTCGAGCGTAGTCTACCAAGACCCGCGACACAACGTCGGCGAGGTCACGCGCGTGAACAGCCCGTCGGGGCTTCGACATGACCCCCATGGACGGGCGCGTGGAGATCTGTGCAGGCGGGCAAGTTTTCGGCTCGACCTGTCGACGCGACGTTCGCGTGGGAAAAATAAACAACTCCTGCAAAGTCGACTCTCTACTCGCTCGCCGCAATGTCCTGATGCAGCTCCCCAAACTCGTTCGCCGTCGCGACGACACCGTTGGTCCGGACGTGAGACACCAGGCGGCTCAGGAACGGATCGCACCCCACGGTCGACGAGTCCCCCACGATGCACACGTGCCGCCTCGCGCGCGTCACCGCCACGTTTGCCCTCCGCACGTCAGCCAGGAACCCGACGGATCCCCGGTCGTTGCTCCGAACCGTGGATATCACCACCGCCTCGGCTTCACGACCTTGGAACGAGTCAACGCTCGCAACCTCGACCAGGTCCGCGCCGGGTGCGGCACCCCTCGCGGCAACCTCGGCGAGCTTCGAGCGAATGAGTCGAACCTGCGCCGCGTACGGCGACTGCACCGCGATGTCCGCCGGGGCCACACCAGCGCCCAGCAGACCGGCGACGTGCATCATGACCGCATAGGCTTCGCCCTCGTTGACGAGTGAGGACGAGGATGACAGCGGCGAGTTCCCATCGTCCGTTTCACCAGATCCGCCGAACACGTTCCGAGACCGTTCCCTCGCCGCCATCTCACTCTCCGACACCTCCGAGCAGCCCGTCAGCAACATGCCGGCTCTGGTCCTCGTGTCCAACAGCAGGAGCGCGGTGCTCGTCGCTTTGGTTGATGACACACCGGGTATCTGGCGAAGTAATCTGCTCGCCACCTTCTCAGACGCGGCGAGACGTCCGCCGTACATCTCTCCACTCGCCCAATCGGAGATGAGCCGGTTGCTGCGGTACTGCGTGGTGAGCACACATCCCAGCACACCGGAGGAGAGGTACGCGGTGGGAGAGGTACCCGGTGCTTGCGCTTTCGTGTGGCCGACCTTATCCGGCGTGTTCTGAGAGACGCGAGCCATGAGCGGTGTCGCGAGTCCACCGTCCGACGCCTCCGTCGACCGAACCAGCGGAGCGAGCTGGCAAGGATCGCCGACCAAGACGACACGCTTGCTCCGAACGAGGGGTATCCACGCCGCGGGCTCCGTAGCCTGTGCAGCCTCATCGAGAATGACGAGATCGAACGCCGGAAGTTTTTGGATGTTTTCGGCACCGGCGCCGACCGCCGTGGCGAGTACTACCGACGTACCCGTCAAAATCTTCCGCTCGGCATTCGCTCGGACCTTATTCCCCGACTTGGCCAGCGTGCGCTGCTCACGCCTCAGATTTCCGAGCTTCGTCTCGATGTTCTTAGCGGATATGTTGTCACCGAGACCCTTCACCTTACCCGACTGTAGCTCTTGCTGTTTGTCCCATCCCTGCCTCCTGGCGAGGTCAATCTCCTTCTTCCGTCCCCGGCTGGCGTCGAAGAACGCGCCAGTCTCCCTCTCGATTCTCGCATCCAACGAGCTCTCCAGCGCCGCGGATGAGATCCTCTCGGGAGCCCCGACACGCACGAAGTCGATGTTAGCAGCCCCGACACCTGACTCGTTCGCGGCGTTGAGTCTGGCCAACCGCTCGACAAGGTTATCCACAGCCGCGTTGGAAGGCGCGCACGCGAGAACCCTCTGCCCAGACGCAACCGCGCGGCGGATGATCTCGATGACGACCCCAGTCTTCCCCGTGCCCGGCGGGCCCTGGATCCACACGACGGGCGCGGTCTTCGTGAGCGCGATGCGCACAGCGAGCTGTTGCGCCGGATCAAAGTCGACGGGAATCGGCCCTCCGCCGCCCTCGGCGACGGGCCGGGTGTCGAGCGGTGGAAGATCAGCCGCCGACACCGCCCTGGCCGCCTTGGGCGAGGCCACCTCGGGGGCATCCGCGAAGAAACCCATGACACGATCGTACCCATCGAGGTTCGATGCACCATCCTCGGATCCCTCTGAAGTATCCGCCTCTGAAGTATCCGCCTCTGAAGTATCCTTTGGACATCTGTGCTGCGCGAAAAGAGCGCGCACGACGTCCATCGCCGGCGGCCCCGTCCTGCTGTTCGGTACGTTTGCGAGCTTCGCGAGGGCGGCGAGCTGCCTCTCGTAGGTCACAGTATCGGGAACACGGACGAGCCGCAACACCTTGCCCGCGAGAACCTCGTCGACGATGACGAACGATCCCTTGGACAGCAGCCGCCGCTGGTTCACGGAGCCGCCGTCGACCACCAGGGTGACCTCGTCGCGCGTCGGATCGAGCGACTGAATGACCCCCTCCACCTCATACCCGCCTGTGGCTGACTCGTCGAACGTGGCTGACTTGTCGAACGAATCTACCGTATCGAGCACGCCCGTGACCGCGATGGCGACGCGGTCACCCACGTTGATCGCCGACGGCGGCAGCTCTTTTCCGTCGGCTGGGCGAAAGTTGAGCAGCCGGGTCCCCGCGCCCTCCGGCCCCGGGGCGGCGGCGATGAGCATCAGGCCGTCCATGAGTGCACCCGCGCGTCCAACCGACGTGCCCTCGGGCGTGTTCTCAGCGCCGGGTAGCACGACGGGGCACGACGGGTATTCGGACTGCTCCTGGAGAAGCAAGTTTGCGGCGGTGCACGCCTCCGCTTCCCTCTCCAGAGCGAGCATCTCGCTGGCGTGCTGCACGAAACGCCCGAGGCGGTCCGCGAGCGCAGACTTCGGCGCCTTTCGCCAGTTACCGTCGTTCTCGTTCGCCACGGAGAAATTCGCTTTGGGTTTTCGCGAGCCCGGCTTCCTCTTCGGCTTGCGTTGATCCCCACCCTTCGCCCCCTTCGATGGGGTTGTCTTGCCATCGCCCGCTCTTCCTCGCGCTTTCTGCCCCTTCGCCGCCCCGTCGACGATCGCCTTCTTGGACGGCTTGGGGCTACGTCCCGCCACCTTGCCCTTTTCGACCGATTCCTCGTCCCCGATAACCTTGAGCACTGCTCTGAGCGCCTCCCGGTCGCCCTTAGCCATCGCCACCGTCGGCACCGGACCTCGACGATGAACCTTCGCATCGCCAGGCACCAACCAACGCGCGTGCCGGTTCGCCGCACGAACCACGCGGCAACACGAGCTCAGGAGCGCGGGCTCGCTGACCCATGTAGCCGCTCCAATCATCCCGGATCGATGAGACGACGGATGCGACCGCAGTGCGCCTCGCTGGACTGACTCGCACAGCCTTATCGCATCTCGTCTCACAGATAACATCGAGCTGAGATAACCAGTTTGCTGCTGTGGCATTTGTATCAGCGCTCGCACGACACACGGGGAAAGGGCTTGCCATGGTGAACGGCCAGAGCCGCACGTGTTGCACCCCCGACAAGCCTTGTATCAACCACAGGCTTAACAAGAAGGTGGTGGATGACGAGGAAAAGCCCAAACCCGCGGGGCGGGTGGTGCTCATGGACCCCAGCAGGACCCCAGCAGAAAATCCCTTGCACGACGCCGCGAGAAACGCGAGGTACACCGACTCTAACGCGGCTCTGCAGAAGGTTGACCTGATGGCGTTGGCCATGCAGAACGCGGATGGGCAGGCGGATGACGATGCGGAGTTCGAGGCTCTGATCAGGGAGAAGATCGAGCAGGGAAAGATCAAGAGGGGCGGGTCGTTCATGGTGGCGAAGTTTCAGTTGGAAAAGGACAAGCGGTACAAAGCGGTGAAGAGACGCGCGGAGCAAATGTACAAGGACATCACGAGGCGAATCACAAGAGCAGAAGAGGAAGATGCGGAGAAGGCGAAAAAGGTGGGGGAGGAAGAGGAGGATCAGCCGGCGAAGCGCGCTCGAGTTGAGGCTCCTGCCGAGACGGACGACGGCGGCGTTACTTTCGACCCGGAAGACTACGAGTAGCTGACCAGATCAGCTCGCTAAAGGTATAAGTTACTTTTACACTTTCGAAACAACCAAACACACCCGGGGCTTCAGACCGCCCCATCTACGCCGCTAAGGTACAACCCAACGGTCAGTCTTCTTCCTCCGGGTCGTGGTACCCGTCGAGCATCCATTCCGCCGCCTCTGCCATTTGCGCGGATTCGTTCATCCATCCGTCGCCGTCCAGTCCCTTGCGCTGGTACTCCTTGCTCGCGACACCCATCCCTTGCCACTCGGAGGGTACGTCCCCGCGCTCCCGTTCCCAGTCGTCCCACCTGCTGTTGTACGACTCCAGGATTTCATCCACCTCCTCGTTTGATGTCTCGAGGATGATGTTCTGGATTGAGATTGGCAACTCTGAATATTCGCCGTAATTGTGGATGCGGTAGATGAGCTCGGGGTATTCGCTGATAGCTTTGCTTGCGTCGCACGACGGCGCCAGCTCTTGCAGCCGAGCTTTCGCGGAATCCACCTCGGCGACCACATCTTCACACAGCAGCAAACGGGGATGGCGCTCGATCACCGGCGTGACGTCCTGGCAACGATCGCTCGAGCAAAGAACCGACTGCAGCTCGAGTATGCTCTGCGACGCGCGCACGAAGTTGATGTTGAGCACGTTGGGTTCGCGCTGCAGCATGTTGGGCACGTTTGCATCTGGCAGCAACGTGCTGAGCTTCTTTGCGTTATTGAACACCAAGTCAGGCTTGGAGAACTTCTCGTCCACGCGGCCCAACTTGACGAGCCAGCGGATGTCCACGTCTCTCACCTTGTGGCGCTCGGTCTCGGCCATGTCGTTCCAAGACCTCCAGAACGCCACCATCTCGTTCTCCCAGAGCTCACAAAATCCAAGGTCGGTGTCGCACATCTCCCCCAGGTCCTTCGTGTCGCTCATGTCGTCCATGATCGCTCGGGTCACCGAGCGGTGCTGACGTGTGACAAAATGAGGTCCATTCGCGAACGAGCGGGACGAACCCCGGGGCGGCCTCGAGCGACTGGTCAGGGAGACCACATCGCGACGACGAGCCGATGGCGGGCCCATGGGATGCACAGAGGCTCCCATGCGGACGCTCATGACGTGAAGCTGCATCACGTCGACGTTGAGACACGGGCGCTTAGACGCAGACGACGGTAGTTTTGGAAAATATCTGGCACCTGATCTGCCTCGACGTCTGTCTCGCCCCGGCGGTACGTCAGTCGGTGTAGCCTAACGAGACGCGGTTTTCTAGCTCGTCCGTGGGCACAGGACGCGCGATCCTGGTCCTTTCGGTGCCAACGCGGCCGTCGCGCGTCGTACTACTGTGCCGCGAAGAGCCGACGTCGCTTCGTGATATTCCGCGGGAAAAACCAAATCTTCGGCTCGCAAAATCAGCCGCGGGGCTTGGTCACCTTCCCACAGTCGTCGACACACGCTCACGCCGCGCGGGTGTCATGGCCCCGTTCCGTAAACCGAGGGCGCAGTCATCGGCGGTGTGTCTTCTGCTAGGAGCCGTCGCCGCGGTCCTCGGCATCATCGGCCTGGCCGCGCATCACACCCACCTGCAGGCCGCCTCTCACCACGACGTGATCCACCATTTTCACGCGTCGTCGAGTCGCCTAAACGTCGGTAGCGATACCACGGTGAAACTCGGAGGAAGCAACCGCGCCGGTCACGTATCGCAGCACCCCAAGGTTGACAGATTCCGATCCCACGCTCGCGCCCGGGTGAACGCACACAAAAACGCGGACGGCGATCACCTCGACGACCTTCTTGCAGTCGATGATGAGACGTCCATTCCGGTGAAGACGATCCGCGAGTCACATAACGCGGTCACATCTCGCTCCTCGGTCCCGATCGCTGACCAGTGCGGTGAATCACACGCCAACACGGAGTACTGGGGTGACGTCGTCGAGGAGGGCACCGTGGGTTTGATCGTGGATCCGAAGGAGTGCTGCAGGAGATGCGCGGAGACGGTCGGGTGCAACGTCTGGGTGCACTGCGGCGACGACGAGTCGTGCCGGGGCTCGTGCTGGCTGAAACGAACGGACGACCCGAACGCTCCTACCGTACACGCGAGCGGCGCGAACGTGCCGTGGACCAGTGGGACTGTGCTGAAAGACTTCGATCCGACGCCGGGGAAGGGAACGGTGCTGGGCGCGGAGGCGTCTGTTGCGCTCGTCACACCCGCGGGACGAGTTCGGATCCGGTTGAAACCTGAGTGGCATCAACCTTCATCCGAGCACGTCGGCAGATTGGCTCAAGAGAAGGCGTGCACGGGATCGTGTCATCTTTACAGGACGGAGCCCGGCTTTTTGCTGCAGGGCACGCTGAGGTCGTTCAAGGTTGCGGCGAACAAAGACTTGAAGAAGGGCCCGAAGCTGATGGAGCGAGGCGACATAGGGTGGGCGGGTGAAGGACCTGGACCGGATTTCTTCATTTATCTCGGTGAGAAGCCGGCGGACTGGCTCGGATACGGGCACACGGTGTGGGGAGTGATCGCTGACGAGGAGAGCCTGGCCATCGTAGAGAAGATCGTCGCCATGCCCTCGCATACCCCGGGAGGACCGAACACCATGAGATTTCTCAAGGAGAAGATGTTCTTTGACATCGAGTAAGAGATAGAGTTGAATAGCCAAGTGTTAGACCGGAATCTTATCATAGCTTCGCTCGCTAGTCTATCTAAACGGTTCTAGTCGTCCTCGTCGCTCGATGTGTCCCAATACCCCGGCGGTCGTTTCGCCTCCTCCGCGCTCTCCTTCGCCGGTGACTTCATCAGGACGCCTCCCAGCGTCGGTCCCTTGATGAAGCCGAACCCACCCCCGCCGGGCGTGAGTAGCCCCGACACCCTCGCGCACTGATCGCTTCCCATGTACTGCGGCAGGACGAGGTCGAAATGTGTCGCGATCCCCGGGGGCACGAACCTTCCTCCCACGAAATGATGGGGCCCCGTGAACGTCTTCGCGCCGAGCTTCGGCGCTGTGAGCGACACGAGCAGCTCGGGCCGCATGCCTTCTCCGCTCTCGTCTCCCTCGTCCACGCTCCACCCCGACGGTATGTCCACAGCGACGATGGGCGGTGGAGCGTTGTGGGGGTTGAGGAGCTCCAGCAACGCATCGAACGGCGCTCGAGGCGCTCCGGTGAAGGAGAACCCGAAGAGCGCGTCGACCACGACGTCGCATTTGGTCACCAGCGGGTCGCCGCCGCTCAGAGTCTCGGCGTCGACGAAGTGGATCCCCAGGGTGTTCAGCTGGGTGACCAGGCCGTTGTATATCGGCCTGTCCGTGCGCTTCGGGTAGCACACCTCGACATCGTACCCGAAGTGGTACAGGTGCCTCGCGGCGACCAGGCCGTCACCCCCGTTGTTTCCCGGCCCGCACAGCACGAGCACCCTGCCGTAGGACCTCGGCGGGTACACCTCGCAGAGCGCGGACGCGACGCTCAGACCCGCGAGCTCCATGAGCTGATCGATGCTGAACCCGAACTCGGGACCCATGAGTTTTTCGTCGATCTCCTTCGCCTGCGCCGCGGAGACGAAGGACACGTCCGCCATCGAGTCGGCTGAGTTCCCCGAGGATCTCACTTTTACTTTTACGGATCCTTTACGGGTAACAACTCGCGGACGGGATGAGGCGGCGCCGGGTCGTGAGAGGGCGAGTTTGGCGCGGGTTGAGAGGTATAGATCGGCCCGTGAGACCACCAGCATGCAATCGGGGACGAACCGCGTCCGATATACGCGAGGGTGTGCTATCCGCGCCCGCAAAGTGCCGGTGGGGGCTCGCGTCTCCCGGCAGGAAGAAAACACGTCACAGCCAAAAAGCCGTTATCGCGTCAGCGTCGAATTGCATTGCCCTTGGCGCGCCACACACGCAACATGGCGGAGGGATCACCGACCCTCACGCGCATGCCGTCGCTGGCTAACTGGGTCAACCCAAGTGCGTCAGCGACGCCGCGCCCATCCAGGGAGTCCATATCTCCCGAGCGCCAGCAGGAGGCGGCCGTAACCTTCGTCCCCACCGGCAGGTTCGGGTTTCCGACCCAGGCAATGCTCGCAGCGGCGCAGGGTCAGGCGCACGGGGAGGAAGAGACGGAGGATCCGCCGCCCCCGAGCCCTCCCCCAGAGTTTGCCGGCGTATTCAAGCCGCGAGTCAAGCCCAAGCTTCCCCTGGACCACGTCGTGATGATGCACCAGGCGTACGTCGACACCAACCCGAGGCCCAAGTCTTGGGACGAAGGGCCGCCATTGGACAACGGCGGGGCGTCGGTCGGGCCGACTTCGGACGCGAAGGAGGTGAACGCGGAACGCGAACCCGAGGGAGGCGCGGCGCCTGAGCCCGATATGAAAGACCCCCCGGTGAGTCCAAGGAAGCGTAAGGCGCCGGCGGCGAAGAAGGCGCCCGAGGTAAGCGAGCGCAGGGTCAGTCGAAGGCTGCGGAACAAGACTTGACCGGGGGAAAATAGGCCAACTGAGAATAATGCCACCCCACGTACGAGAAGTCACATCTAGCTGCTAGGATCTATAGCCACCTGTCTATACGAGTGTAAAGTCACGCCCTGGAACGCATGTACAGAGCCTTGGGACGCAAGAACGACGCGTACCCTTCCTCACCCAAGGTACACCCACCGCTTC
>Ga0115566_10000837_pt1 | contig 26686 bp, 11 predicted proteins | sample COGITO_mtgs_1204_3_FD_87173 | JGI IMG/M metagenome (GOLD analysis project Ga0115566, IMG submission 87173) | Pelagic marine microbial communities from North Sea - COGITO_mtgs_120405 | ecosystem: Environmental > Aquatic > Marine > Epipelagic | place: Germany:Helgoland, sampling site Kabeltonne...
ATGTGTGGAGAGGATGTATCATTCTGTTTAGATGCGATTGAAGCAGGATATGAGATTTGGTGTGATCCACGTATTCGTGTAGGACATGAGAAGATGAGAGTAATTTAATGTCATTATTATTTGTGATAATCTTTATTGGATTACTAACAAGTGGTATGATGATAGTTGGTAACAAAATGGCAATTACAAGGAGAATCGATGGCGAAAATTAAGACAGGCAAATTCGGTCAGCAGATGATTGATAGTCAACCCAAGAATACCCGTCAGGGTCAGGGGAAGAATACAAAATACTCTGCGACCAGTGGCAATAATGCCAAGAAGCGTTATCGTGGTCAAGGACGGTAGTGTCTTATAACAAAACACTTTACACCTATCTCGCTCCCAGTACAGTCTGTGAGGGAGTGGGTGTTTTTTCTTTAGTATTCATACCAGTTGATACATGTATTTTTGTACCTAAAAACCGCGAGAAAATCGCTTTTCAAGATGTAAGTAAAGAGATAGGGGTTGCGATGCGAAACCTAACATACTATGATGATGAAGGATTTTGGGTTGATGATGATTTAGATCGTATTGGTCCACAGTATTATATCAATCATTCAATAAATCCAAATGTATCTTATAATAAGGATAATGGATGTCTTTATGCGAATAGAGATATTTTACCAAATGAAGAATTACTTGATTACTATTTTCCAGAAGAAAGAGAATGGCCTATTTAAATCACAGTTTACCAGATTGGTCTTGTTACATTCGTAATGAGTTCCTTTATAATCATAAGAAGGGTCATGGTGAGGTAACTCGTTGTGATGTTCATTCTGTTGCGAGTATAGAAAAAAGGACGCCTCTCTTTGAAGCATTTCTAGAGAACGGAGTCAATTGGACACGAAGACCTTTACATGCTTTTTGTTGGAAGTCTGATGCGGTGATAGAACCGTTAGAGGATATAATGTACTGGGATTGCTTTTCACCTTATGTGGACGTACAGAGACGCCATAGATTAGCAGGATTAAATGCGGAACTGATTCGTCCTGATGGGAAGAAAAGAGTAGGAACTTATATGTTTACTCTTGATTGGTCATGGGAGAATAAAGGTATGCCTGACTTGAACTTTTCAGAGACACCAGAACATAAGTGTGCTCATTTGTTTAAGATGGAGAATGGTAACTACTATGCTTATCCAAACAATCGTATTATCTGGTATGATGATGCGTGGACCTTTGAAAGGATTACTCAGAATCCTGGATATGAGATTGATCTAACTGTATATTCAGTTGAAAACAAACGTAAGATTGAGACATCAGATCATTTCATGTATGAGGTTACACACCTAGATAATGAAATACCAGATCGGATTCCAGGATTATGAGCGAAGATAACCTCTTAAGAGAGATTGCGAATGACAATCAAACTCCAAGAAATAAGAGAAAGGTAAACCGAGATGGACTCTTTGAAACAAGCGATTGTTCTGATCCTGATCATATCTGTACTTGTGGTACTCAACAGGTAACACTTACTGAAGATTAGTGTTCTAAATAAGGTAGAATTCTTGTATCAGTTTGTCAGTTCAAGAAAGGAGATCGAAAGGTTTCAAGGACATTAGTGCTACGTTCAAGATTAATCCTATCAATAGTGATTTGATTGGTCTTGTTAATTATAATGCGATAGCACGATCGGTTCGTAATTTAATTCTAACCGTGCCTGGTGAAAGACCTTTTAATCCAGTTCTTGGATCTGGCGTGAATGCCTTATTATTCAATCAACTTGATAATATCACGTCAAGTAGTATTGAAACTGAAATTGTTACAACACTTGAAAATTTTGAACCACGAATAGAATTAAATAATGTAATTGTTGCTCCAAACGCAGAACAACATAGATTTGATGTTACAATTCAATATTATATTGTTGGTATTCCACTGGATGTACAAGAAATTCAGATAGCATTAGTCCCGACTAGGTAAGATGCCACTAGTAAACTTCAGCAACCTAGACTTCGACCAGATTAAAACGTCCATCAAGGACTATATTCGTGCGAACTCTAATTTCACCGATTATGATTTTGAGGGATCCAACCTCTCCACAATCATTGATACGTTAGCGTATAACACATATCTCACTTCGTACAACGCCAATATGGTGACGAATGAGATATTCATTGATAGTGCGACCTTAAGAGAGAACGTTGTATCTCTAGCAAGAAATATTGGATACCTTCCACGTTCAAGAAGAGCAGCGAGAGTATCCGCATCATTTACGGTATCTAATCTTAGTGATATTCCTTCTGTTACGTTGAAGAAAGGATTAGTCGCTGTTACCTCTCAACGTTTTGGTAACTCCGACTTTGTATTTTCAATTCCAGAAGATATTACTGTACCGGTAAATTCAAAGGGTGTAGCACAGTTCTTTGATATTGTTCTGTATGAAGGTTCATACCTAGAGCAATCATTTACTGTTAGTTCAAGAAATCCAGACCAGAAATTTATACTACCTAATACTGGTGTAGATACGACAACTATTAATGTAACAGTTAATGAGTCTAGTACATCAACTATAAAGAATACATATAAACTTTATAATAGTCTGATTGATGTCGGACCAGAAACTCGCGTTTACTTCATTCAAGAGATTGATGGTGAGCGTTATGAACTCCTATTTGGTGATGGCATCATTGCGAAGAAGTTAGAAGAACCTAATGAAGTTAATATTGGATATATTGTATCAAGTGGTTCAAGTGGAAATAGCATATCAAATATAACCTTTGCTGGTTCTCTTGTCACTAATGCTGGAACACCAGTTACACAAGGACTATCATTCATTACTGTAGAAGGAGCATCAATCGGCGGGGCCCCGATTGAATCAATTGACTCAATTAAAAAATATGGTCCACAAGTCTATGCTTCGCAAAACAGAGCAGTTACTGCTGCTGATTATGAGGCATTGATTCCTAGAATCTATCCTGAAGCAGAATCTGTTTCAGCATATGGTGGTGAGGAATTGAATCCACCTCAGTATGGAAAGGTATTCATTAGCATTAAACCAGTCAATGGTGTGTTTCTTTCCAATTGTCTCAAGGATAATCTTTCTTCTGAACTTGCCAAGTATAAAGTAGCAGGTATTAGGATTGACGTTATTGATTTATCCTATTTGTTCATTGAACCATCGTCTAACGTTTATTATAACAGTAACCTGACTCCGACTACCCTAGGGGGAGATGATGGCACTGGAATGGTTTCTAGCCCCGTTAGAGACGATGCTCTAAAGGCAATTGCCAACTATGCTAACTCAACTGAATTAAATAAATTTGGTGGACGCTTTAAGTATAGTAAGTATCAGTCTGTCATTGATAAGTCCAATTCTGCGATTACATCAAACATCACTAATATTCAGGTTAGAAGAGATTTAGAACCAAAACTAAATCAGTTTGCTGAATATGAACTTTGCTATGGAAATAGATTCCGTCTCAAGAATCATTGTCGTACTATCGCAGAAGGTGCGATGGTTGGTTTCAATATCAGATCTTCGGGATTTAAAATTAGTGGTAGTGCTGATGTTGTGTATCTTGGCGATCTTCCTAACGCTAATATGGAAACTGGAGAAATATTCCTCTTTAAGTTAAGTTCCCCCAGAAGTCCTGTCATTGTTAAGAGAAACATAGGGGTTATAAATTATAAGATAGGTGAAATTATGTTGAACCCAATAAAGATTATATCTACACAAATTACTAAAGGAACTACACCTGTTGTAGAAATCTCTGCGATTCCATATTCAAATGATGTTATTGGTCTTCAAGATCTTTACTTACAATTAGACCTTAATAATACTGTGGTAAATACTGTTATAGATCAGATTGATTCAAAAACAGATGTATCTGGAACCAATTATATTGTGTCTCCAAGTTTTGATGGTAATCAATTAGTTCGTGGAGCACCAGTTTCTATTGGTGGAGCAAATGGAACAACATCTGCTACGACTCCAAGCACAATAGCACAAGTAACGACACCTGTTACTACTTCTCAAGTGACAGGTATTGTTCAATCACCAAGTACATCATACAGTTCAGGATCCACTTCCGGTTATTAATATCAAATGGCACTAGATAGAGTTAAAATTCAGGATATCCTCGCATCTCAGGTTCCTGAGTATGTGAAGGATGATTTTCCTCTGCTTGTAACTTTCCTAGAAGAGTACTATAAATCCCAAGAGATACAAAGTGGTACATTTGACCTGATTCAGAATTTGGATCAATATGTCAAATTAGATGAATTAGTAAATCTGAAGAACAGCACAATTCTTCAGGAAAGCATTGATTATGCTTCCACAACTATCAAGACCGATGTTGATAGTAATTTTACATATGGATTCCCCGAAGAGAACGGGTTGATTAAAATTGAAGATGAAGTCATCTCTTATGGGTACAAGACCAGTACCACGTTTGAGGACTGTAAGAGGGGGTTCAGTGGCGTTACAGCACTGATTGGACCGGTCCCTGACCAATTGGTATTTGACAGCACTATTTCAACAAATCATACGAAAGGTGCGAAAATTGAGAATCTTAGTATTCTTTTCCTGCAGGAATTCTTTAAGAAACTCAAAAAGCAAGTTGTTCCTGGTTTCCAAAATAGACAATTTGTTGATGGTTTGGATCAAAGAAACTTTATTCTTGGTTCCAATACTTTTTATAATTCAAAAGGAACAGACGATTCGGTTGAGATTCTGTTTAGAGCAATATTTGGCAAGGAAGCAGAGGTTATCCTTCCAAGTAAGTTTTTGATCAGACCTTCTGATGCTGATTATAGAATTTCAAAAGATTTTATTGTTGAATCGTATGTAGGAGATCCACTTGAGCTTAAGGGTAAGACATTATACCAACCAATTATTAATTTTGGAAATAAAGGTGGAATTGGACAAGAAGGACTTGGACGTGGAACTGGAACAACGGGAACTCTGTCTGGTATTAACTCAATCAATGGAACACCAGAATTAGACAAGGTTGTTAGAGGATCTGTTTGTGGTGTTGAGAGACTTAATTATGACGAGGGGCAGTACTATCAAATCAGTGTTGACTATGGATATGATAGAGACTCCAACGTAGAAGGTAGTATTTACGGTTCTTTCCAACCTAACCCCAAAACACAGATTGTAAACTCTGTTGCTATTGGTGCCACTATCATTGATGTTGATTCAACTGTTGGTTTTCCAGATTCTGGAGATTTAAGCATTATTGATAGAAATAATGATGAATTAAAGATTAGTTATACCTCTAGAAACGTCAATCAGTTTATTGGCATATCATCTTCCAATATTACATCTGAAATTCCTGATGAAAATATTGTAAGATTCTTCAACAATACTTTCGCATTTGTAGGTATTGGAACTGAAGATCAAATCAAAGTAAGGATGACTTCTACTTTGAAAGATCTTAAAATTAGAGATAAAACTAAATCTCTTAATGTTGATGATGTAATCAGTGTCAAATCTCTTGGTCTGCCGGATACTAATAAAAAGTCAACAAATTGGTTTTATAATTTAAAATCACAATATGATGTTAATAATGTAGAAACAATTGATACTTCAGAAGCAGTCTACAAGGTTACACTTCAAATCAGTCATTTCTTTAAGAATGGCTACAATATTAGACTGGAAAATAGTAACGGTGTAATTAGAACAGGAAATATCACCAAAATTAACGGAAAAACTAGTTTTACTTTAAAATTAAGTTCAATTATTCCAACATCTGAACTTGGTCTTTCTTATACCGTAACAAATCTTATTCTAAAAGGAAATTCATCCAGTTATCCTCAACTGAATAATAATTACGCCAACGTTCAAGCAGTTTATAATAATTTTAATGATGAACTTATGGTGGCGTCCAATTCGCTACCAAGTTATGTCAACTCTCAACTTAATCCATATAATAAAACTGTAAAGTTTTCTGGCAAAGCAGATTCTAATGGTATAATTCAAGTCACCACTTCAGATGATCATGGATTTTACACTGGAGACTCTGTATTCTACAAAGGTAGCATAGTACAGAACGTAACTAACACACCTGATGGATTTCAGATTATTACAGAAACTGAAAACAAGTTTACCAATATGGAAGAACTTGTATATTTTGTGAAAAGAGTAAGTGGGACAAGAGTTCAACTTGCAAAGAGTAAATCAGATCTGTTTAGTGGAAAGTATATTATACCAACCGGTTCTGTTCAAGACAATCAGTTAATTTATTTTGATTACTATAACAAAGAATTAGGTGGTCAATATTTGTATAGAAATTTTGTAAAGCCGGATAATCAGTCTGGGATATTTGATACTGCACCAGGATATACCGGTATGTTAGTGAATGGTGTTGAAATTCTTAATTTCAAATCACCAAAATCTGTATATTATGGAAAAATTAATCAAATTAAGATTGCTAATGAGGGTTCTGGATATGATGTAATTAATCCTCCGGTTTTAAATATTTTTGATCAAATTGGATCTGGTGCGACAGGAACTTTTTCTGTAAATGGTTCTTTAGAGAGAGTTGATATTGTTGATGTAGGATATGATTATATTGATACTCCAACTGTAAGAATCACTGGAGGTTTTCCGACGAAAGAGGCTGTTGCTAAAGTCAACGTTTCATCTATCAGTCATAATGTAGAATTTAATGCCGGTGCAGGAAGCACCAACTTGAGACTTACTCCAAACAATACAATTGGTTTCTCAACTTTTCACAAATTTAGAGATAACGAAAAAATCATCTATGATACTGGTAGTACGACTCCTGTAGGTGGTATTTCTACTAATTCTTACTATTATGTAAATGTAGTAGATGGATATACTGTACAACTTCACAATAGTGAGTCAGATTCTATATCTGGCATTAATACAGTTTTACTTACTTCATTCAGTGATAATACACATTCACTAAATTCATTTGAAAGGAAGAGAACCGTTACAAACGTTGTTGTTACAAATCCAGGAGAAGGTTATAAGAACAATAGAAAGAACATCAATTCTGCTGGAATTATTACGGCATTAAATTGCTTCTCTATTAATGAACATGGATATTCTACTAAAGATATCATTAGATATACACCCGGAAATACACCTATTAGTGGGTTGTCCTCCTTTACTGATTATATTGTCAAATCTATCAATAGAGACACAATAAAACTATATGAAGTTGGTTCTGGTGGCACTAGTAAGAACTATTACTTTAATAATAACATTGCAGTAAGTATTGCCTCAACAGGAAATGGTTCATTTAATTATGAACCAATTAATATGTCTATTGAAGGCACAGTTGGTGTTAATAGTTTAACTAATCAAGATTTTACCTGTAAGGTAACACCAGTATTCAGAGGTTCTATCACATCTGCCGATGTTATAAGCAAAGGTATTGGATATGGATCATCCACAATTGTAAATTTCAATAGACAACCAAAAATCAATATTGAGAGTGGAACCGGTGCTCAATTGTTTCCAGTTGTATCAAATGGTAAAATCATTGATATAATCATTCAAAATCCTGGAACTGGTTATAATTCACCACCAGATCTTCAAATTGTTGGTGTCGGAAGTTTCGCTAAATTGACCCCAGTTATTAATGATGGTTCGTTTGAATCAGTAAAGATTATTAGTGGGGGTGTAGGATATAATCAGGGTAATATTTCTTTGCTGGTGGTGCCCTCTGGTAGGGGTTCTACTGTAGAAGCAAATATCAATGAATGGAATATTGATACATTTGCTAACGACTTTAATAATATTAATGATGATGATGGATTCCTTGATGATAATTTAGATTCTTCCTCATTACAATATTCTCACGTTTATGCTTCTCGTAAATTGAGAGAATCAATGAGTTCCATTGATGCAAATGGAAATTCGATTTACGGTTCTCAAGACCTAGTAAAAGAAAATGGAATTGAAGTGTCCTCACTTGAGCACTCTCCAATTATCGGATGGGCATATGATGGAAACCCAATTTACGGACCTTTTGGTTATGCCAATGCCAAAGGTGGTAATGTAAAGCAAATGATTTCTGGTTATCAACTTGTAACTAGTCAAGCACAAAGACCTTCTGAATCAAATTTTAGAGAAGGATTCTTTGTAGAAGATTATGTCTATAGGGGAACGGGAGATCTTGACGAGCATAATGGTAGAATTTGCGTAACACCAGACTACCCAGATGGTGTGTATGCTTATTTTGCCACATTTGAACAAACCGTTGATACTAGTGGACCATTTGATAAGTTTAAGAGACCATCATTCCCATATTTGGTTGGTCCATCATTTAAGTCTAAACCAAATAACTTTAATTTTAGAAAGTCGTCAAATCAATTAGATTATGGTATTGGAAACTACGATTGGTTAAGAAATACTAGTTTCTACAATCTTGATGGCAATCATGGTGACTACAAATATATTTTCAATCCCAATAGGGTTAATGCTCCCACAATGAAAATTGTATCTACCACATCTGGTAGTATAGACAATATTGGCATTGTAACAGGTGGAACTAATTATAGGGTTTCTGACAACATCTACCTTAATGGGTCCGCCAGAGCATCCGTATCTAGAGTTCAGGGTAAATTAGTTAATAACGTTAGTATTGCCACCAGTTCTGTATCTAATATTGAATTCATACCATTCCAGTCTAGACAACAATTTATTGGAATGTCTTCAGCACCACATGGATTCAAGAATGATGATGTTCTTACATTTAATAGTACATCTAAATATTTTGATCAATTTGATGGTAAGTATAGAGTTGGTGTAACCACTAATACCTTTGTTTTAACAGATAATATAAGCGATTCTACCGTTACTGGAATTAATACTTTTATTCCAGTATCTGGTCCTACACAATATCCAACTCTTGTCATAAATGACATTCTTGAGATTGGAAGTGAAAGAGTTAAGGTTCTTAATATTGAACCAAATCGTTTAAGAGTTGCCAGAAAGCAGGATGGAACAGTATCGTCGGCACATACTGCTACATCTATTCTTACTTCTGATCCCAGAAGATTTACTGCCAATATTGGAGCTGCTAGCACAACAAGAGTTTTGTTCTTCAATAAAGAACTGTATTTCACACCATCTGAAGCAGTTGGTATCGGATCTACAACAGGTACAGGTATTGGTGTTACCCTCACAATTTCTAATCCAGGAGCAGGAGTTACACAAGTATTTGTTGAACCAAGATCTCTCTTCTTACCAAATCACGGATTGAAGTTAAATGACAAAATTAGATATAATATCAACGGTGGTTCATCTATCACTTATTGGGATGGTATCAATGGAACACCAGTCAGCAGTCTGACAGGAATCTCAACACTCTTTGCTATTCCTCTGACTACTAATACAGTTGGAATTAGTTCAAATATCTGTGGTCTCAATAGTGGTGGTAAGTTTGTCGGTGTAAACACAGATGCCGGTCTCCTTTACCTTGTTGGAGTCGGAACTGGTGATAATCATAGTTTTAAAACTGATTTAGTAAATGTCGTCACGTCCACTGCATCTAGAAATGAAGTAACAGTATCTACAGCGGGAACTCATGGTCTATCATATCTTGATAATGTAGTATTTGATTTAAAACCAACCAATCAGATTAGTGTAAAAGTAAAATATGACGACCACAATAGAAGGATGGTATTTGATCCTGTTAATTTTGTTGCTGGGGACGTAAATCTATTAGACAATACAATATCATTTACTAAAAATCAATTTAAAACAGGAGATAAAGTAGTTTATACCTCTACCTCTCCGGTTGGTGGTCTTGTAAACAAGGGATTATATTTTGTCTATGTATATTCTGCTACAGAAATTAAATTTGTTCATAATAAATCTGACTTAAATCTTTTAGAACCACCTTTTATCAATTTAACATCCACATCAACTGGAACTCTTTCAAGAGTTAACCCACTGATTCAAGTTAATAGAAAAAATACCCTGAAATTTGATTTATCTGACCCATCACTATCATTTGTATCAAGTGGTGTTAGATATCCTGCCTTTGAGATGCAGATGTTTAGAGATATTGAATTTAACGATAGATTCTTAACATCTGGAGAGACTGATACTTTTGAAGTATCCTCTTCCGGTCAAGTAGGCATTACGACTACTGCTAATATGACAATTAGCGTGACTGATGATCTCCCATCAGTTCTATGGTATAAATTTGATACGATTAATGATTCTATTATTCCTTCGGTAAAAAATGAAATCGTCATTGATGGGGATGTTAAGGCATACAATCAAATTGATGTAGTCAAGACTTCCATAGACGGTTCTTATAGACTTTCATCAATAGGTTCAACCACATTTACTTACGTTGTTCCCAATATCCCTGATATTGTATCATATGGGTCAACAAATGCTGAGTCTTCATATACAACCCCATCCAAGAATGCTTTTGGTGCTATTAATTCTGTAAAAATTGTTAACAGTGGATTTGGATACAAATCTGTACCCTCAATATCATCTATTAGAAGCGGACTTGGCACAGATGGTCTAGTTGAAGCATCAAGTGATAATATTGGAAAACTTCTAGAATCTAGATTTATTTCCAAAAACATCGGATTTGATTATGCGTCAGACCCGACTCTAAATGCTATTGCTGGCATACCAGAAGTTATCAAATTAGAACCTCTTTCATCATTTAAGTCGATCGGAATTACTTCTTCGGGTGTTAACTATCTGACATCTCCAGATATCATCGTTTTTGATGGAATAACCAATAAGAGATTGGATGTTGAACTTGAATATAATCTTGGCGATACAGAAGTGAGTATTCTCAAGAATACAACTAATGCTTACTACGTTCCACCTAGATTTGTTACAGTTAATAACTCAAATGGATATTCAATCTCATCTATAACTTATAACGATTCAAATAAAGTTGTAAGACTCTTCCTGAATCATCAATTCTCATCAAATGCTGAATACCCCTTTGAAGTAAGCAAGAATATTTTAGTTGAGAATATCAGTGTAGGTGTAGGGTCAACCGGATCTGGATATAATTCCAAAGACTATAATTACACATTATTTGCTGTATCTGGCGTTAATACTAATGCTGGTGGCTCTGGTGCTTGGGTTGAGTATGACATGACTGAGCAGTTAGGAAATAATGGATTCCCAGGAAATTATAGCACTGATTCAATTGGCAAAGTAATCCCAGAAACTCATTTCCCAATCTTTAATCCCGTTCTCATCAAAAATCTATTTTTGAAGGGTGAAAGAATCGCTGGAGACCGATTTAAAGGTAGAGTTCAAGATTATAATCCAAATAATGAGATTTTAAAGGCAACTGTTCAGGGTGTCATTTCTTCTGGTGATTTTATTAGAGGATTTACTTCTGGGTCAGTTGGTTCTGTTGAAATATCAACCTTATTTGACGCTACTCTTCAAATTGGTGCGGGAGCAACAATCTATGAAGGATGGCAGAAGTCTACAGGATTCTTGAATGACAATCTTCAAAGAATTGCTGATAATGAGTACTATCAAGATCTCTCATATTCCATCTCTTCTGAAATTGATCTTGATACTTGGAATGATCCTGTGAGTCATATGACCCATACTGCTGGATTTAGAAAATTTGCTGATCTGCAGGTTTATAGTCAAGCACCTCAAAATATATCTGCCATTGTATCCACTCAAGACAGTAATATTGAAAATATTGTTGATATCAGTAGCGTCGTAGACCTAAACTGCTATCAAGATTTTGATGTAGCGTCTGAAGAGGGCACCTTCATTGATGACATCTATATCTCAAATGAAATTATATTTCAAAATAGAATTCTGACAGATTTCCTTGAATCTATCGGAAACAGGGTTTTAGAAATTGATGACATAAGTGGTCAGTTCAACAGTAATGCTAGAACGACACCCTTTGAAGTTATTGCCGTATATGGTTTAGATTACAACTACAACAAAATTTTCACTCATGTAAAAGATGCGACATTTACCGATGAAAGACAATTTGCTATTGTCAGTGTGCTTCAAGATAATGGAATTGGATATATTTCTCAGTATGCGTCAATTGAGTCTTATCCCTATCTTGGATATTTTGATTATGGAGTCACTTCAACCGGTTGGAATTTACTTTTCTATCCAGTCAAATTTGAGAAAAATGTCTATAGCACCTCAACATCGGCCATCAATATTCTTTCTGGAATAACAACAACAGGAGTAGATGCTCATGGGGATGTAGCATATACGGTCGGCGGATATCAACCAATTGCTGCTAATACGAAAACTTCAATCGTATCTTTCGGCACAACATACAGAGCAGCAAAAATTATTGCTTTGTTTGATGCTGAAAATGATAGTAAATATGGCGCTGAACTTAATATTATTCATGACGGCACTGAATGCTATCAAGTAGAGTCTAATTCTATTGGTGAAGTTCAGGGTCTAACTGGTGTTGGGTTTGGTACATTCGATTCTAGAATTTCTGGTAGTAATGTAATTGTTGAATTTACCCCCAATTCAAGTGTTAGTGTCGCAATGACATGTACAACTGCATCTATTTTAATTTCTGATACTAATACAACTATTGGAAACGAACTTCTTGATGTTTCTAGAGTTGGATCTTCTTATAGTAGCATTTCTGCTTCTGGTTCTCCAACTCAAAACATTGTTGCCTCTTACATACCACCATCTGAGTCAGGATACTATATCTTTACTGTAGAAGACAATACAAACAACAGATATGAAATGTTTGAGTTTGCTGCTCTCAACTCTTCATCTAATGAGTGTTATGTTGAATTTGCTAATCTTGAAACTAGTGGTCATATTGGAACAGTTGGAGTAACAACGAATGTTGACGGAGGCATCAATGTAGTATACACACCAGAGGCAGGAATTGATGTTGAAGTAAGGTCTTACTTCACCGAGATGATGATTTATGATGGCGTTAATCAGAGAGCAGGAGTCATTAATTTAGATAATGTTCAGATTACTACTGATCATGACCAATATGAAGGAACTCTTCTTGATGTTAAAACAGCATTTGAACTTAAGCACGATGGTCTGAATATCTTCAGAAGAGTATTTGATGGTACAAATACAACGATTGTCAATACCAGCACCGATCAGATCACACTTCCCAATCATTACTTTGTAAGTGGTGAAGAAGTCGAATATGGTCATCCGGGAACTGGCGCAACTATGGCAATTCAAATTGCCAACACGACATTCCCAGGGATTGGTGCTACGACCAAACTTCCTCAAAATCTATTCGTTATTAAAGATAATGAGTCTAAGATTAGACTTGCTGTGACTGCTGAACAGGCACTCGCTGAATCACCAACAGCGATTGACATTACCTCAGTGGGTATTGGTCTGTCACATACATTCAACGCCAAAAAACAAAATACCAAGGCATTGCTGGCAATTGATAACATTATCCAATCCCCAATTGCTAAAACTGACATTACAACTGAACTTGATAATAATATTGTCTTCGATACTGTATTTGCTACTACTGGTGTTACATCCTTCATATCAGGTGATATTATCAAGATTGATGATGAGTATATGAAGATAGAAGGTATTGGTATTGGAAATACTGATTCCATTCTTGTTGACAGAGCAAAATTAGGATCTGCGCTTGGAGTTCATTCAGTAGGTGCCAGTATCGTCAAGTTTACTGGCAATTATAATATTACAGATAATTTGATCAATTTTGTCGAAGCACCTTTTGGTAATAATCCTTTGAGTACAACCACTGGAAATCCCAATGAAAGAGATTGGACTGGAATTACAACCAGTTCAATGTTCCAAGGAAGAACATTTATGAAACGTGGTGCTATTGGATCCACAGAGGAAACATATCATAGTAATCATATTTTTGATGACATTACTGACAGATTTACTGGTGTTGGCAAAACTTATACTCTTACAAGTGAAGGAAATAACGTATCTGGTATTGATACCAGTACAGTCATATTGGTCAATGGCATTTATCAGTTAAACCAGGGCATTCAAGCGTTCCCTGGTGATTATAATGTTGAAGAAAGTGTTGGAGTCAGTTCTATCGTATTCACAGGCGAACGTGTAAATCAGGGTTATGACCCAAACAGTTCTTCACTTCCTGTTGGTGGTAGATTCATTTCAGTTGGTTCGACTGGTGGATTTGGATATCAACCACTTGTAGCAGCAGGAGGAACTGCCGTTATCTCTGCTGCTGGTACTGTTCAATCTATCAGCATTGGAAACAGTGGTTCTGGATACCGAGTAGGCATCAACACAGTCGTAAATGTTGGTGTTCAGACTTACAGTGGTGTTCTTCCTAATCTGCTTAATATTGGTACTGCTACCATTCAAGGTGGTAATATTGTAAGCGTTGCCGTTACTAATCCTGGTGTAGGTTACACATTCACTAACCCACCAGTTGTCGTATTTGATGATCCTCTGTCATATGTCAATGTTCCTTTGATTTACAGTGCTTCTAGTCCTTCACAGACTGGCGCTGAAGCAACTATTGATATTGTGGTTGGTCAAGGATCTAGTGTGATTGATTTTCAACTTAATGATCAAGGTTATGGATATCGCCAAGGAGATATTCTTACTATTAATATTGGTGGTTTGACTGGCATTCCAACTAATACGTCACTTACATATGATGAATTCCAACTTACAATTGATAGGACATATAGCGATCAGTTTAATGGATGGTCAATTGGAGAATTCCAAGTATTTGATAGACTTGACTTAGAGTTTGATGGAATTCAAAAATCATTTAAACTGCTATTGAACGAAAATCCAGTTTCTATTAAAGCAGCTGCTGGTTCAAATATTGAAATTGAACAAACATTGCTCGTATTCATCAATGATATCCTCCAAAAACCAAATGAAGGTTATATATTTGAAGGTGGTAGTTTAATTACATTTAGTGAACCACCAAAAGGACCAGTTGGTTCTGCTCAAACAGGTGATACCTCTAAAATTTTGTTCTACAGAGGAAATGGTGATGTTGATGTTGTATTTACCGATATTGAGGAAACTGTAAAGGTTGGCGATACTCTTAAACTTAATAATGATACATCAAAAGGTCAAGGTGTAACACTTGATCAGAATCCAAGAACAGTGGTTGGTATCAATACACTTGATACTGTAGAAACTAACTCATATGTTTCTCCAGGTGTCACTACAGATAAAACGTTACTGAGACCGGTTGCTTGGTGTAAGCAGACCGTTGATAAGATTATCAATGGTGATGAGATTGGTAAAGATAGAATCGCTTATGAACCAAATATATTCCCTGCTTCTTTCATTATTCAACCTGTTGGTCTTGGAACAACAACAATTCATGTTGATTCTGTAAAACCACTTTATGACGCTCAAAATGAGCAGAATCTTAGAGGATTCCAGAATAAGATTTCTCTGAATTCACAAGATACTCCTGTTGGAGCATCAGTGACTGCTATTGTTGCGAATGATGGCAGAGTTCTGTCATTTGGCATTACTGAGCAAGGATATGGATACACAGGATTCTCTACTGTATCAATCATTGTATCCAACCCAGAAGGTGGTATTTCTTCCAGAGCAACTGGTATTGGTACAATGACTTCAGACGGCAAACTGCTGTCGGCATCAATTATCAATCCTGGTTCTGGATACACTCATTCCAATCCCCCTGTTTGCTTAATTGAAACTCCCAAACTCATTGAGGAGGAAATGTCAGTCAGTTCCTACATCGGTGATAGTGGCATCATCGTTGGATTTGGAACAACCACATTCACCGCTGGACTTGGAACACAGACTCAAGTAATCTTTGACTTCTTCATTCCAGGAGACTCCGACCTTCGCAATCCTAATTTGGTTGGCACAGCACAAACAGTTAGTGGCATCTCTACTGGCGATTATTACACTATTACTAGATCAAACATTGGTCTTGGAACACCTGCTGCTGGAACACTTGAATCACTATATAATGACAATTCCACCATTCTTGGTATTACAACATCATTCTGTGATACCGTTTATCAAGTAGATAATGTTACGACAATCAGTGTTAATGTAGTTGGTGTTGGAACAACTGCGATTAGAAGAGTCTTCTCTAATGTTGGTAGCATTAGCACCGTTACTATGGGTAGTAACCTTACCTTTGATTCAACTGCTTACACGTTTGATGGTCAGGAATTTGTTGTCTACCAAGGTGGAATCAGTTCTTCCTTTAACTTTGGTAGATTCAGTTGGGGTAAGATGAATGTTTCTAGGAATATTAGTCCTAGCACATTTAACTTCTATGGTGAAGATGGAATTACTGGTCTTTCAACATCAGCACTGGTGACAAGATTCAATCCACTTAAATTCAATAACTACGTCTAACTAAATACTTTCTGGCACAGAAATACCATCACATAATACCTATAAATAACAAAAAAGTCCTAACAAAATGGCAGCGATAATTACAGATCAATTAAGAATTCTGAATGCGAAGAATTTTGTCGCTGGCGTTCAGTCTAGCACGAATTCTTATTATACTTTTATTGGTCTCCCCAATGCCTCCGATTACCAGTCGGATTGGAATATTAATCCTCCTTCTCCAAAGGATGCTTTGGATGAGTCCAATGATTATTGGGATAATATGATTGCTATGAAGAAAATTTCTAGCAGTGATATTAGTCAGGTTGTCAGGAAAACAACTTGGTCATCAGGAACCACATATGATATGTGGAGGAATGATATTACTAGGGACAACCCATCACAACCATCTGGTACTTTTGATATCTATGATGCTAATTATTATGTAATGAACTCTGATTATAGGGTTTATATTTGTCTGTTTAATAACTCCAATCCTGAAAATGGGTATCAAGGAAGTCCATCACTTGATGAACCTACTTTCACCGATTTAGAACCAAGATCGGCAGGAAGCAGTGGTGATGGATATATTTGGAAGTATCTATATACTATCAAACCAAGTCAAGCGATTAAGTTTGATTCTACATCATACATCCCTGTACCTAATAACTGGGAAACAAGCAGCGACGATGCTCCAATACGACAGAACGCCTCAACCAGTGGTCAGTTAAAGATTGTAACTGTTCGAGGTCGTGGTGTCGGTCTTGGAACCGCAAGAACATATACAAGAGTACCTATTCAAGGTGATGGGAGAGGAGCAGAAGCAACGGTTGTTGTTAATAATGATTCAAAAATTGAATCAGTCACGATTTCTAAAGGTGGTTCCGATTACACATATGGAACAGTAAATTTAACTGGCAGAGTTCCAAAAGGAACAACTTCTCCAACTTTTGATGTCATCATTCCACCATATGGTGGTCATGGTGCTGATATTTACCGTGAGTTAGGTGCATATAATGTACTTACATATGCAAGATTTGAAAATGATACGGAAAACCCAGACTTCATTACTGGTAATGAATTTGCTAGAATTGGTTTGATTGAAAATCCTCTTGATAATGATTCAAGCACTATCCTTACAAAAGATAAAGCGAGTGCCGTATATGCTCTTAAATTAACTAGTGCTGGAAATCAGTATCAGACTTCTACATTTACTCCTGACGTTGAAATTGAACAGACGGTTGGAGTTGGTTCAACTGCCGTTGGTAGAGTTATCTCATACGATCAAGTTACTGGAGTTCTTAAGTATTGGCAAGATAGAACCAATGCTGGATTCAATTCTGACGGAACCGCAAATGTATCACCCGCATATGGTTTTGAAGTTTTAAGATTTACAGGAGATCCGGCAACAGGTGGTTCACTGGATATTCGTGGTGGTTCACAAATTCTTGGTATTGACACCAACTTCGGGACCACTGCTTCTCCAGGTATAAGTACGGTAATAAATAGTCGTACATACTTTCTTGGTCAGAGTTTTGTTCAAGGAGTGGCACAACCAGAGTCCAAGAAGTATTCTGGAAATATTATCCACGTTGATAATAGACCTTCTGTCACTAGGTCCTCCTCTCAGAAAGAAGACGTAAAGATTATCTTGCAGTTCTAAAGAATTATGCCACAGGAAACTAACCTCAATGTTGCTCCTTATTTTGACGACTTTGATCCTCGCAACAATTACTACAAGGTACTCTTCAAACCTGCCTATCCTATTCAGGCAAGAGAGTTAAATAACCTTCAATCGATTCTTCAGGATCAGGTTGAAAAAATGGGAACAAATCTCTTTAAAGAGGGAACTGTTGTCATTCCAGGATCTACAAATTATAATCCTACATTTCACGCTGTTCAAATTCAACCTGAATTTCTTGGAATCCCTGTAAGTGTATATCTCGAAGAATTACTAGGAAAAAGAATTACTGGTGCAGAATCTGGCATCACTGCCGAAGTTATCACATATATTACTAATGCTGAGTCATCAAGAGGAAATTATACATTATATGTAAACTATTTAAATTCTAGCACATCTGACGATTCGACAGAAACCTTTTCTGATAATGAGGTTCTTCAAGTTGAAGAAGCAATCACATATGCTACCACATTTATTGCTGCTGGTGAAGGATTTGCTAATACAATTGTTGAAAATGCTACCACAGATGGTTCAGCATTTGTTGTTTCGGAAGGTGTTTTCTTTATTCGGGGTTATTTTGTAACTGTTCCTTCTCAACTGCTAATTCTCGATCAATATGGAACGAATCCAAATTATAGAGTTGGTCTATCTATTAGAGAGCAATTAATTTCTTCCGATACAGACCCTCTTTTGACGGATAATGCGTCTGGTTTTAATAACTTTGCTGCTCCGGGTGCTGACAGACTTAGCATTACGGCTACACTATCTAAAAAAGATCTTAATAGTTATGATGAAGAAAACTTCATTCAACTTGCGGAAGTCCAAAATGGCAGTTTAAGGAGAAAATCCCAAGACACTCAATATAATCTAATCGGAGACGAACTAGCAAAGAGAACTTATGATGAGTCTGGAAGTTACTACATTAAAGAATTTGTAACTACTGTCCGAGAAGCACTTAACGATCAGGAAGGAAATCGAGGCATTTACGAACCAGGTCAGGTCACCAGTGATGGTAATAATCCTACTGATGACATGATGATTTATAAGATATCTCCTGGTAAGGCATATGTCAAAGGATATGAGATTGAGGTTAGATCTCCATCAATTATTGATGTTGAAAAACCCAGAACAACTCGTTTAGTTGAAAACCAAGCAGTAAACTTTGCTTTTGGACCAACTATTGAAGTTAATAATGTTAATGGTTCTCCCGTAGTAGGTTTTGATACATCTACAATTTTAAGTCTAAGAGATCAAAGAGTTGGTGGAATTGCTACAGAAGCACCTGGAGAAGAAATCGGTGTTGCTAGACTTTATGATTTTGTTCTAGAATCTGGTTCATATAATACCTCATTACCACAGGATAACCTGTGGGACCTGTCAATGTTTGATGTTCAAACATATACAGACATTGATATCAATATTAGCATTACTTTGAATGCTTCAAACTCTATTCACATTGAAGGCGAATCAAGTGGAGCGAGTGCGTTTTTAAGATATGATGTTAATGCTGGAACCGCTCTGACGGCATATAGTAAGCAGGGCGATTTTACTTTTGGAGAGAGAATTAAATTTAATGGTGTTCTTGATAATTCAAGATTTATCACTAATATTGATAATCATACTATTTCAGATGTAAAATCTGTATTTGTAGATGGTGTAGGGGCAGCTACAACGTTTAGTGCTGACTTAGTACAACATCAGGGAATCTCTATTGGTATCGCTTCAATCACGGGAAGAGACAATACAGGTGTATCAACAATCACAAGTCCATCACTCAATGCTGGTGGTTTTGTAGGAATTGTTACAGCGGGGAACATACTTAGATTTACCGTTGCCGAAAACAACGATCCAACGCTCGTTAGAGTGACTGGAGTAAATGGTGCTGATGCTACTGTCATTGGTGTAACCACTGTTCCAGGTGTATGTGAAGGTTCCCCACCGACAACTAATGCTTCTCTATCGGATCTAACGACTGCTATTAGTAGACTTCAGGGATCTACAGGAACTGGCAATGCTGCTAGTAATGATTCAGTGTTTAGTGCTTTTGCTAAGCAAAATGTAGCATCGGTTGACATTTCAAATGGTAATCTTATTATCAGAGATAACTTTGATATTCAGATTGACTCTAATGGTGATTCTCAAGTAATACAAGTTAATGATCCAACTAAAGAAGTCTTCCTCGCTTTTGATGAAGAAAGATATTCATTAATTAGATCAGATGGTTCAACAGAGGCGTTAACTTCTGACAAGTTTATTTTCACTGTTGGTTCTACACAACTCCAACTTAAAGGATTAAGTAGTTCTGATCCTAATTCTAAACTGATCGCTACAGTCAGAAAATCCAATATTACATCAAAAATTAAGTTAAAACAAAACAATAGTCTTATTGTTAACAAGTCAACAAACAGCGCATCTGGCGTTGGTACTGCGACTCTGAATGATGGTTTGTCTTTTGGTGCATACGCATTTGGAACAAGAGTACAAGATTCTACTATCAGTCTTAATGTGCCTGATGTGATTGACATCTATGGTATTTTTGAGGCAAATGAAACAACTGATCCACAGTCTCCGAATGCTGCCATTTCTTCGATGAATGGTCCTTCAGCAACTACAAATGATCTAATCATAGGGGAGATAATTACGGGTGGCACCAGCGGATCAAAGGCCAGATTAATTGATAGACTGACAGATAATTCAATTGGTTATATCTATTTGAATGATATTGTATTTGAACCCGGTGAACTTGTCAGTTTCGCTGATTCAACGGTTACCGGTAATATTTCTTCTATTAGTGCTGGTTCTAAAAATGTTTCTAGAAACTACACTTTGGCAAAAGGCCAAAGGTCTTCTTTCTATGATTTCTCAAGAATTGTTAGAAAAGGTAATTTCCCCGCACCCTCTAGAAAACTTAAAGTATATTTCTCTAATGCATATTATGAGAGTGGAGATACTGGAGATATCACCACGGTAAATTCATATAATTCTTTTAATTACTCTAAAGAAATCTCACTTGTTAATGGTAGAAGAGTAACTGATATTGTTGATGCTAGACCTCGCGTAAGTAATTACAGTGTCGCTGCTGGTACAAGATCTCCTCTTGAATTCTTCGGAAGAAACTTTAATGGAGGTCAGCATAGTTCAAAGAACGTTCTGGCATCTGATGAATCTTTATCACTCTCATATAATTATTATCTAGGAAGAGCAGATAGACTTTATGTTAACAAGTACGGTTCATTCTCTATCGTAACCGGTTCTCCCGATGATGTTCCCAAACTTCCAGCACCAGTCTCTGATGGTCTGAATATTGCTAACATCTTTATGCCTGCTTACCTTTATAATGTAAAAGATGCCAGATTAAACTTCATCGATCACAAGCGATATCAGATGATGGATATCGCTAAGATTGAACAAAGAGTTAAGAATCTTGAGTACTATACTTCATTGAATAATCTTGAGCAATCCACACTTAATACGTTCGTTCCTGATACGAATGGTCTGAATAGATTTAAGTCAGGTATTTTTGTTGATAATTTCTCAACTAGAATTCCACAAGATGATAGCATTGGTATTAGAAATTCTGTTGATCCTAAGAAGAAAATTCTTAGACCTGCTCACTATACGACATCATTTAATCTACAACTTGGCATTGGGAACAGTATCTTTGGTGCTGGTGTCCGTAGAACGGGCAATATGCTCACTCTTGATTATAATGACACTAACTGGTTGGAGCAACCATTCGCAACAAGAGTTGAAAATGTAACTCCTTTCCTTGTTAATTTTTACAATGGTTCAATTGATCTTGAACCATCTGTTGATGTTTGGATTGATACAAATCAACTTGAAGTGCGTGATGTTCTTCAAGAAGGAGCATTTTCAAGTATTGCTAGTTTGATTGAAGCAGAAGTAGAAACTGCCGAAGATGGATCAAGAATTGGTGTTGCTCCTGTTGTTTGGGATTCTTGGGAGACCGTTGGTGCTCAACTCGATATCTCTCTATCACAAAGAACAGAATCACTAAACGCAGCAGCAGCGCGTGGAGATCAAGGAAATGGTGATGCTATACTTGCGTCACAAGGTGTTAGTAACAATAGAATCGATTCTGCTAGAACTACTGTTGAGAGCATTGTTCTTGATGGATCTGTTTCATTAAACCAACAAAGAACTGGTAGTCAACAAACAGTTAATGAAGTAATTAATACCGAAAGTCTTGGTAATAGAGTGATCAATAGAGAGATCATTCACTTTATGAGATCTCGCAATATTAAGTTTACTGCGAAGAGACTGAAGCCATTCACAAGAATGTATTCGTTCTTTGATGCCGTAGATGTTAATAAATTTATTGTTCCAAAATTGATTGAAATTAGTATGGTATCTGGAGTTTTCCAGACAGGCGAAACAGTAGAAGGTGTAATGCAGTCGGCATTAGATACAGAAGAGTCGTCATCTGCTGGTTCTGCTTCTATTACATTCCGAGCGTGTGTTGCTAATCATAAGTATGGTTCTTTCAATGAACCATCTGATGTCTTTGACAGTAATCCTTATGATAGAACTTCATCAATTGCTACAGCATATACAGAGTCATCAACACTTCTAAATGTTGATACTGATACTCTTGCCGCTGAAGACCAACCTCAGTTCTCTGGATATATTCAACAGGGAATGCTTCTTAGAGGTCAGACAAGTGGAGCAGAAGCATTTGTTTCTAGATTGGCACTTGTTACAGACCGAGTTGGCACCGTAATTGGTTCATACAGAGTTCCAGATTCTTCTAATACTGCTAACCCTACATTTGAAACTGGTAGATCTAACTTTAAACTAAGTAGCAGTGTCACCAATTCTAATATTAGTGGATCGGTTTCTTCTATTGCTGAAGAAATCTTTTATTCTCAGGGTGATGTTGATAACACTCAAGAAGTTACACTTTCTCTTAGAAATGCTTCCGTCGATACTGTTGACTTTGATCCTCAGACAAGAGTTCTAGCAGGTGAAACTGATCAAACAAGTATCGTACAAAATATTAACGCAGTAAGAATACCACCCCCACCACCACCGCCAAGACCACCCGATCCTCCACGTCGTCGCGGTGGAGACCCTCTTGCACAGACATTCTTTGTCGATGACTTGACAGGTGTGTATATTAGCAGAATTGAATTATTCTTCCAATCGAAGGATAATAATCTTCCTGTCACAATTCAAATTCGTGAGACAAAACTCGGTACTCCATCAGAGGTTATTGTTCCTTTCTCTGAAGTTGTGCTTGAACCAAATCAAGTTCTTCTTTCTGAAGATGGAACAGTTCCAACACCTTTTGTGTTCCCATCTCCAGTATATCTAAATCCACAAACTGAGTATGCTATTACGGTCCTCTCTGATGTCACCTCATATAATGTTTGGATTTCTAGAATCGGTGAGTCTGATGTAACCACACTAGCAACAGAAGCGGGACAGATATTGGTCACAGAGCAACCACTACTTGGTTCTCTATTCAAGTCACAGAACGCCAGAGTTTGGACTCCTAGTCAGTATGAGGATCTTAAGTTTGTAGCATATCGTTGTAATTTTACTTCCAACGGTCTAGTTCAATTCTTTAATCCAAATCTCCCAACGGATCTTGAAAAGATTACCAAAAATGGTATTTCTGTTAAGTCAAGATCAATGAATGTTGGTCTTGGTACAACAATTAGTAATAGTGGAAATACTGCTGGAAACAATCTTATTTCTGGAACCGACCTTATTCAGATCGGTTCTGACTTCAAGGGAACTGTTGTTGGACTTGCTGGTTCAGCGACGGGAGCAATGTCACTTGTAAATCCTGGTCTTGGATATACTCCTGCCGCCGGTCAATTTACACATACAGGGGTTGCTCTTACTTCAATCACTGGAAATGGCATTAATGCTAAAGCAGATATTACTACTCTTGGTGGTGTTGCGATTGCTGCTACTATCAGTACCGGTGGTAATGGTTATAACATCGCGGATGTCTTGGCACCTGTCCAAGGAAATCTAGTTGGGTTTGGTGTGATTGGTAACGATATGAAGTTGTCAGTTCAGGAACTCCTAGGATTTAATGAGATTGAAGTAACTAATGTTCAGGGTGAACTTCTCTATGGAGCAAGTAACTATCTAAGATTCACCACGCAAACGGGTATTACATCTGATGTAAATGTCGGTACTGGTGGAAGTGTAGTTCCTCTTGCGAACGCGAGAGTCAATCCTCAAGATGATGGACTACACCTTAAGGTGTTCCAGAGAAACCATGGAATGTATGCTGACACAAACAGAGTTACTATTCAAAACGTTTCTTCTGATATCCCAGCTACTGCTTTGGCATCTCAGTATGGTAGAACTGCCAATAGTGCTATCTCTGTCGGCACAACCGCTAATATGGCAGACTTTGAGGGTCTTCCTGTTAGTGTCACTAATCCTGGATATGCCAAGATTGGTAATGAAATCATCTCATATACTGGAGTTGCCGGAAATACACTAACTGGTATCACAAGTAGAGGTGTAGATGGGACTTTATCTGCGTCTCATGCACTCAATGAACTTGTATTCAGATATGAGTTTGGTGGTGTGTCCTTGAGAAGAATAAACAAAGAGCATTTATTCGCTGATTCCCAAATTACTAATGGTATTGATATTGACTCCTATCACGTTAAGGTGAACATGGCACAGAGTGGAACAGATAGAAGTGCTACTTCTGGTTCTTTCTCCTCGCGTTACTTCACTAAGAGAACTACAGGTGGTGGTATTGCTGCTAAAGGCACATACAATCTCCCATATTCTATGGTCATTCCCAACCTTAGAAGTATTTCTCCAACTGGTAGTTCTCTCAATGCGTCTGTTAGAACTATTTCAGAAACTAGTGTTGATGGAATAGAAGTTTCATTCCTCGATAAAGGTTATCAGGAGGTTTCTCTGAACGAGCAAAACTATTTTGAAACACAAAGAATGGTTGTCTCGCCCGTTAACGAAAGAACCTATCTGAACGCTTTGCCCGGAGCAAAGTCAATGACATTGAATGTAAACTTGAACACAAGTGATGCTAGGCTTTCGCCTGCTATTGATCTAGATCATGCATCAGTTATTTTTGTTTCTAATAGAGCAAACCAACCAATTAGCAACTACAAGAGCGACGTTAGAGTTAAGGATATTCCTAATGATCCTAATAGTCTTATGTACGTTACTAAGAATATCGTTCTTGAAAATCCTGCTACATCTTTGAGAGTCTTTATTGATGGATACGTCTCTAACTTCAATGATGTTAGAATGTTCTATGCTGTTAATCAGGATCTTCCAGCGGAAGAATGTATCTTTACACCATTCCCTGGTATCAACAATACCGATGAGTTTGGAAAGGTCGTTCAACCCTTTAATGCTGATGGTGGACCTGATGTGTTTATTCCCAAATCGGACATTTACACTCAACTACCTTCCTTGAATTTGTTTAAGGAGTATAAGTTCTCCATTGATGAGTTAGACCCATTCAACTTCTTCAGAATCAAGATTGTCGGAACATCAACAAACCAGGCGATTGTTCCACAATTTAGAAACTTTAGAGTCATTGCCGCAGTATAATGGAACGATTACCAGTAGAAGGAAAAGATGGTCTCTACCGCGATACAAGCAGTAGAGCCATCATCAATACAAACAAAACTGACTATACCAACTATATGAATGCTAGAAATAGACTCAAATCTGAAAAAGAAAGAGTCGATCAACTAGAAGATAAAGTTGATGAAATTAAAGGTGATTTAGATGAAATCAAATCTTTGCTGAGGTCACTAACAAATGGCTAATAATACAATCACCTTTGACCCCACAGTAAGGACACCCTATGGTGTCAATCTTACAATGTATACCGGTGCTGATTTTGAAGAGACATTCAAGATTTTGAACAACGATAGGTCAAACTATGATTTGACCTCTCATACGGTGCATTCAAGAATGATGAAATCCGCTGGTCAAGCAGCGTCGATGGATGTAGTGGCAAACTTTACAGAATCAATTACAAGTGCTAGTGCTGGTGAATTTAAGATTACATTACCTGATACCACCAATAGACAAATAAAGGGTGGAAGATATGTATATGATATCTTTGTTTCCGTAGGAAGTAGCGTTTATAGTATTGCCAGAGGCAATATCAATGTTTATACTGGGATTTCTACGACCTAACTAAATAGTAAAAAAGTAATGTCTCATAATGGCGCAACCATCCACTAGACAAGAACTTATCGATTATTGCTTAAGGCAATTGGGTGCTCCAGTTGTTGAAATCAATGTTGCTGAAGAACAACTGCAGGATCTAGTTGATGATGCGGTACAGTTTTTTCAAGAGAGACATTTTGATGGAGTAACACAGGTATATCTTAAATATCAAATAACTGAAGAAGATGTTAAAAGAGGAAAAGCAAGACCTCCAGGTGCTCCGCCTAACGATGTTGGCGGAACAACAGGTATAACTAATATCACAGCATCTGCTGACATTGGTGGAGATAATACAACATTTACATACTATCAAAATAGTAATTACATACAAATTCCTCCCTCAATTATTGGAGTTAATAAAATATTTCAATACAATGAGGGATTATCATCGGGAATGTTTAATTTGAAGTATCAGTTGATGCTTAATGATATTGTTGGTCTACAAGGAAGTGGATCAACTGGATATGATCTTACTTCGTATTCAATGACTATGGGGTA
>Ga0115566_10000841_pt1 | contig 26618 bp, 29 predicted proteins | sample COGITO_mtgs_1204_3_FD_87173 | JGI IMG/M metagenome (GOLD analysis project Ga0115566, IMG submission 87173) | Pelagic marine microbial communities from North Sea - COGITO_mtgs_120405 | ecosystem: Environmental > Aquatic > Marine > Epipelagic | place: Germany:Helgoland, sampling site Kabeltonne...
CTCGACCCAGTCTCAAGAGAGCAGTTCGAACTCCAAAAAGAAGCACCGAGCAAATTCAACGGTCTGATGAAAGATCGCAGCGCGTAATTGACTTCATCGAGCTGCTGACTGTCCCTTCAGGTAAAGGAGCAGGAGAGCCATTTCGGCTTGACCCATTCCAAAAGATGTTCATTCGAGATGTCTATGGTCCGATGAATCGCAATGGCAATCGAAAAGTCCGACGTGCAGTCCTGTCTATGGCGAGGAAGAATGGCAAGACTGCACTGATTGCATGCCTTGCTCTTGTCCACCTTGTCGGCCCAGAGTCCACACTCAATGGTGAAATATATTCAGCAGCGACAGAGCGTGAGCAAGCAGGTGTCGTCTTCAGATATGCCGCACAGATAGTCCGGTCTGAGCCAGAACTTTTGGCTTTGGTTCGTGTTGTGGACAGCACCAAGACAATCGCCTGTTTTGGAAATGGGAGTTTCTATCGAGCAATCTCTGCCGAGGCAGGATCGAAGCATGGCTTGAACCCAACACTCGTCATCTATGATGAGCTTGCACAGGCCAAAAACCGCGACCTATACAATGTGCTTGACACTTCTATGGGAGCTCGAGAAGAACCACTCATGGTCGTCATCTCTACACAGTCAAATGATCCACAGCATGTTTTGAGTGAACTTATTGACGACGGTCTTAAATCTGAAGATGAGACGACAGTCGTCCACCTCTATGCAGTACCTGATAATCCTGACAATCCAGACCAAGCTCTAGAGGATGAGGAACTTTGGGCACTCGCGAACCCAGCACTTGGTACTTTCCGAAATGCTGAAGACTTACGAGCACAAGCGGCGCGAGCGAGGAGGATGCCGAGTTTTGAAAACTCTTTCCGAAATCTCAATCTAAACCAGCGTGTGAATGGGAAGGCTCCTCTTATCAGCCCTTCGGAGTGGCGAGCTTGCCAGCAGCCTGAAACGCTGGCACTGGGAGAGCGGGTGTTCTTGGGGCTCGATCTATCAGCTGTGATCGATCTTACCGCGCTGGTCGCTGTGAGTGAGAGTGATGGAGATCGTATTGCATCTTGGTTTTGGAAACCAGAGGCCCATCTCGAGCTTCACTCCAAGAGAGATGGCGCACCTTATGATGTATGGGCCAGAGAAGGGTGGCTGAAAGCGGTGCCAGGGAAATCCATCAATTATGTATACATCGCTCAAGAGATTGCCCAGATAAAAGAGGATTATGAAATCGTTTCAATTGCCTTCGATCGATGGAGGATTGATTCTCTCGTTCAAGCATGTGAAGAAATTGGGCTTGACGTTTGGGTTGAAGGGCAGGATAATGAAATGATTGGCGCAATTCGTCTTGTTCCATATGGCCAAGGATTTAAGGATATGGCTCCTGCGATTGATGCCATTGAGGCCAGTGTGATGGAGCGAACTCTTTCTCACAGTGGCAATCCGGTGATGACGTTTTGTTTCTCGAATGCGATCGCTACGATTGACCCGGCAGGAAATCGGAAATTGGATAAGTCGAAGACAAGATTCAGAATTGATGGCGCTGTGGCCACTGCAATGGCAATAGGCTTGAAAGGAAAGTATCTTGGAGAAGCTCCTGGCCCTGTGGATATCCCATATGAGCGCGGCCAACTCTTTGGTGGTCAAGCATGAATCTAAATAGCATGGTGCGGTCGATCTTTGGCGTTCAGGCCAGCCGTCCGAATGAGATCACATCCAGCAGCGAGCTGGACAACTGGATCCGGTTCGGATCTTCCGGGACTACATCCGGTCAGCCTGTGACGACTGCTACGGCTGAAGGTTTGGCGGCGATCGCGACTTGCGTTCGCGTGCTATCCAATCCGGTCGCGCATCTTCCGCTCGTTGTTTTCCGTCGTCTCCCGGATGGCTCGCGAGAAGCTGCAACCGATCTCTCGGTCTACAAGCTCCTGCATGACACACCAAACAAATATCAGACGTCATTTCAGTTCCGCAAACTTGGGATGAGGGATCTTCTGTATCGAGGCAATTTCGTTGCCCTGAAGATTCCGGGAGTTGGCGGAACGCAGGGTCTTCTTCGACTAAATCCAGATCGCGTTGCAGTCAGCCTTGACCCTATCACCCGCGACGCGTTGTATGAATATTCCCCTCCGGATGGCGGGAAGGGCCAGACATATCGACGCGACCAGATCTTCCATGTGTGGATGGACAGTGACGATGGAGTGGTTGGCCTCAATCCGATCCAGATGTATCGTGAGAGCATCGGTGACGGGCTCGCCATCCGGAACCACGGATCGAGGTTTTTCTCCAACGGTGCCAAGCCTCTTGGCGTCATCCAGATGGAGGGCTCCATGGGCAAGGAAGCGCGGGACGCCTTCCGCGAGGATTGGGACGACACCTACGCGGGCGGAACGAATGCTCACAAGACACTCCTGCTGCCTTCTGGCATCAGCTACAACCCAGTGTCTGTCAGCATGGATGACGCCCAGTGGATTGAGGCGCGCAAAGTAACATCGCGGGAGATCTTCGGAATCTTTGGTGTCCCTCCCCACAAGGGCGGCGACCTCGCTGATGCAACATTCTCGAACATTGAACACGAGAACTTGGACTTTGTGATTGGCTCTCTGATGCCTTGGCTGGTGGCCTGGGAACAGTCGATCAATCGCGACCTCTTGCCTTCTGATGACTTATTTGTTAAGTTTAATGTTTCAGCACTCCTTAGAGGAGATGCGAAGACACGAGCAGAGGCGCTTCAGATTCAGAGGCGAAACGGAATCATCAACGCCAACCGCTGGCGAGAGCTTGAAGATATGAACCCTCGTGATGATGCTGGGGGCGACGTTTATATCATTGAAGGCAATATGCAGCCGAACGATGGTATGGAACAAACACGCGCGGCTTCCGCGTCATCAAACACTGGAGGGCCGAATGAGTCTTAAAATACTGCCGACAGTTAGCATCGGAACGCCGGTCAACAACCTTGTTGGCCACCTCGATGAGTCCGCCCTGTCGCGATGGACCCCAACTCTCCAAGCGGCGACAGAAGGCGACGGATCCGGCTCGATCATCTCGATCTATGACACGATCGGCGCGGATCCCTTCGACGGCTCCGGTGTAAGCTCGAAGCGGGTGGCAGCTGCTCTTCGCTCCATAGGCAATAAACCTGTGACCGTCAACATCAACTCTCCCGGCGGCGACTTCTTTGAAGGTGTGGCGATCTACAACCTGCTTGCGCAGCACCCTGAGAAAGTCACAGTCAACATCGTCGGCCTCGCGGCATCTGCCGCTTCGGTCATCGCGATGTCCGGCGATGATATTTTAATGAGCAAAGTTGGATTTGTTATGATCCACAACTCATGGGTCATGGCAATGGGGAACAAGACGGATCTCCGCGCGGCGGCAGACTTCCTTGAGCCTTTCGACCAGGCGATGGCGGAGTTGTATGCTGCCCAGACCGGAGAAGCGCCAGAAGTGGCGGCAGCCTGGATGGAAGCAGAAACTTGGTTTTCTGGAACGCAAGCGGTTGAGGCGGGTCTTGCCACGGGCTTTGTTGATGCTGAAGAAATTGTTGAGGCTTCCCCGGAAGCCTCGGCGAGTATCCTGAAAGAGCGTAGGGCGGAGATGGCCTTTCGATCCTCAGGCATGAGTGCGAAGGAGGCCAAAGGCCTTGTCGCAGAACTGAAGGGAACGCCTCGTGATGAGAGCGGGCCATCCATGCGGGACGCTGGAACAGAAGACATTGTGGCCGATCTTCGGTCACTTATCCACACAATTGGCTCTGGAGGCCAAACATGAATAATCATGAAATCGTTCCCTCGATGGGTGCCAATCGCGGCATCATGGGGACTGTATCCGCAGAAGCTCCCAATGCTCTGAGCAATGAGACACGGCAGCTGATGTCCGATCTGAACCAGACCTTCGCGGATTTCCGCTCCGCAAATGATGAGCGGGTTGCCCTTCTGGAAAAAGGCATGGCGGATGTCGTCACTGAAGAGAAAGTTGATCGCATTAATGCGCAGGTCACCAATCTTCAGGAAGCACTGGACAAGGCTCTTGCCGATCTCTCTGCCTCGCAGGTTGATTCAGGCAAGCCGGGCATTCAGGGTGAGATTGCTGAACGCGCCATGGCTTTCTTCTCTGGCAAAACCGGCCAAGAGAAAGTTTCTGCCTCAGGCATCGATCTTGATGCATATGCAGGCTATGAGCGTGTCTATGCAAGCTGGCTCCGTGGTGGCGATGTTTCGCTTCGCGATCCTGAAGTCCAGTCTCTGATGCAGGTTGGCTCTGAACCTGATGGCGGCTACTGGGTTCCCACTCAGCAGTCGGACCGTATCATTCAGCGCCTCTTCGAAACTTCGCCAATGCGTCAGGCAGCTTCGGTCTTGTCGATCCCGACGGACAGCATCACTTTCCCCAACGACACCAATGACGGAACTTCCGGCGGCTGGGTCGGTGAAACGGAAAGCCGTGCCGAGACGGCGACACCGCAAGTTGGTGAGCAGACGATCTATGTGCGCGAGCAGTACGCTATGCCGCTCGTCACACAGAAGCTGTTGGACATGTCCACAGTCGATGTCGAGAGTTGGCTCAACGCGAAGATCGCCGACAAGATGGCACGCACCGAAAACACCGCTTTTGTTTCCGGAACCGGCGTGAGTCAGCCTCGCGGCTTCCTTGATTACAAGTCAGCAGCGGTCACGACGGCTGATGCTTCTCGGGCTTGGGGTGTGCTCCAGTACGTCTTCACTGGTGCTTCTGGCGCATTCCCGACGATGTCGGGCTCCACAGCCTCTGACCCCGACAAGCTCTGGGATGTGATTGCTTCCATGAATCCCGGCTATCTTGCCGGTGCTCAATGGATGATGAGCCGCGCTACGATGGCCGTCATGCGGAAGCTCAAGGATGCCAATGGCAATTACTTCATCGGCCCAATCCAGGGTGCGGCTACTGGCTTCGAGCTCTGTGGCTATCCGATCACTCCGGCGGAAGATATGCCGGTTGTGGCTTCGGACAGCTTCTCTGCTGCCTTCGGCAATTTCGGCGAGGGTTATCAGATCGTGGATGGACGCGGCTTCCGCATCCTGCGCGACCCGTTTACCACAAAGGGCCGTGTGAAGTTCTACACGACCAAGTTCACGGGCGGAGACGTTCTCAATTTTGATGCGATCAAGCTGCTGAAGTTCGGCACCTCGTAATCAGCTTCGGCAATTTGATCACGGACACAAAGGAGAAACCCAATGTCCACTCGCGATATGGCAGCCTATAAAAAGGTTGTTACCCACGTTGCCCCGGTCGCCATCACGGCGACTAACACTCCAGCCGCTGGCGTTGACACGCAGGGCTTCGATGCTGCTACGGCAATCATCGGCGTCGGTGTTGTCGCCAACATCGCCAATTCGCCGCAGCCATCGTGGGCGTTCCACGCGGAGGAAAGCGATTCTAGCGGAAGCGGCTTCACAGCCATTACCGACAGTGCGCAGATCGCCATCGCGGCAAGCGCATCACCGGTCGCGGCTCCGGACTCGTCAACTGGCGTGTTCCTGACGATCGACGCAGCGGCGGAGGATGCCACCAACTATCACGTTGGCATCGTCTCCTCAAAACGCTATCTGCGCATCGTGGCGACTGCTGCCAACACTCCGGGATCGACGCCATACAGCGTTGTGATGGTCCTGGAAGCTGCCAGCAGCACTCCGGTTAGCAACTAAACTAAGAAGGGAGGGGAGGAGTTAGAAGCTCCTCCCCTTTTCCTAAGCCATGAAGAATATCGAAATTGCTCGCGAATTTTCTCACGTCGATCTCTGGGAACTGGTTCCCAAGCGATACAGGGCTGGAGATAAATTTGAAGTCGTCGAAGGCCAGTTGATTGGAGAGGGCCAATGCTCAATGCGGTGTGCAGAGGTTGCCTTGATGGAGGGCTGGGCCAGGGAGTCGGGAATCGATGCTGGCCACCAGTCCCTCAGCTCTGGTATGGTGAAAGAGCCGTCATCATCGCCGGAGGGCCAAGCCTTACCCAAGCCCAAGTCACCTACACCAAGGAAGCCCAGATCACGCAAGAAGTCCGCGTGATTGCGATCAACAATGCTTTTACGATCGCGCCATGGGCCGATCTGCTCTATGCATGCGACGGGAATTGGTGGCGGCATCATCCAGACGCACTTGAGTTTGAGGGCATGAAGGTTACCCAAGACGCGACCGTTCAGGGCACTCTCCGAATCCCTAGCGTTAATGAAAAAGGCCTGTCGCTGGATCCTCTCCGGATTAACCAAGGCGCGAACAGCGGATACCAAGCCATCAACCTAGCGGTCTTGCTCGGGGCTTTTGAGATCATTCTTCTCGGGTTCGATATGAAAGCAAAAGGCTCCCATCGACACTGGCACGCAGATCACCCATCCGGGCTGAACAATCCTTCTGATTCGAACTTTGAGTCATGGATCAAGAATTTTGATGAAATGCTTCCGGATCTTGATCGCGCAGGGGTCCGCGTAATAAACTGCTCCCCTGGGAGCGCCCTAGAGGCATTCCCGATTGCCAACCTTGAAGATGTCCTATGAAAGCAGAGCGCGCCAACGAGCACCGCAAATATGAAGCGGCATACAAGATCCCAAATTATCACATGGGCGGTGCCCGTATGACGGACGCTTGTGCGGCTTTATCTTCCCTCCCCGTGCGCGGATCTTATTTAGATGTCGGTTGTGGTCGTGGCGAGATGCTGGACTTTGCGGAACAAAACGGTTTTTCTTCCGTCAGCGGTGTTGAGATCGTTCCCGCGCTGATCGACGGAAACCGCGTTGTGCGCGGGGAAGTTCATGACCTCCCATTTCCTGACCTCTCTTTCGCAGTCGTGACGATGTTCGATGTGATCGAACATCTTATCCCAGGCGATGACGAGCTTGCTTGCCGGGAGCTTGATCGTGTGGCATCCCGACACATCATCCTGACAGCCAACAATCGACCATCCAAGAATGCCATCGGCGAGGAACTCCACATAAACAAAAGGGATTATGCGGAGTGGGACAGCCTCTTTCGCCAGTGGTTTAGCGGCGAGGTCACTTGGCTGAAGGGCGGAACATACTTCTCTGAAAGCTGGGGCGTTGACCTTCATGCTTGACATGGTATCGGCCATCATCACTCCCCATTTCAAGCATCATCCGTATTGGTGTGGCGCGATGCTTGAGGGAGTGCGCTATCACGGCCACGAGACTTCCATTCACACATCGCCGGAGACTGTGCAGGAAGAGGGTCCGATCATTTGCTGGGGGCTTCGAAATGCGGCACCTTTTTTGAAACAAAACCGAGACACCCTGATCCTTGAGTGTGGATACATCGGAGACCGGACTGAGACATGGGCATCAGCAGGTTGGAATGGCCTCAATGGTCGCGCAAAATTTCCAGAAATATATGATGACTCCCGTCTTCAAAGATACCACCCAGATCTGATCCAACCTTGGGATGATTGCCCTATCGGGGTCGCTCTGATTGTTGGCCAAGTCCCTGGCGACCAATCCCTGATCGGATTAAATTTCGACAAATGGAGAAAAGACGCGGAGGACTTTTTTGATGCTCGCGGGACGGCCCACCGCTTCCGGCCACATCCAAAATGTAACATCACTCCAAGCCGATCGAGGCAGGAAGATTTGGATGATGCACTATTTTCTTTGACGCTAAACAGCAACTTTGCAGTTGACTCAATTCTTGCTGGCACTCCGGCAATAACGATGGATGTCGGATCTATGGCGTGGGAAGTTTCGGCCCACTCTCTCGATTCAGAACTCATTCGACCAGACCGTCATAAGTGGGCATCACACCTTGCTTGGTGTCAGTGGACTGTTGAAGAGATGAGAGATGGGACGGCATGGGAATCACTTCGCAGCCTCAGAACAGGAGCAAATTGATGGGACTTTCACTGATCACAGCGCCAACCATCGAGCCGATCACAAATGCAGAACTGTGGGACCACCTTCGTCTCAATCTTTCAGGAAGCCCAGAGCAGCCGACAACGCGAGAGATGAACTCAGCAGCTCAATGCCTTTCCGCAGCAGTTGCTCTTATTGATGGCCGAGATGGAATCCTAAATCGGTGCCTCGTTCCACAAACTTGGGAATTGACCATGGACGAATTCCCATTCGGAGATCTGATCAGTCTTCCTCTCTCGCCAGTGGTCTCGATCGATAGCATAAAATACACAGATGTGAATGGTGCAGAGCAGACCTTCTCCGCCTCAAGTTATTCACTTAGTCGTGAAACATATTGGCGACCAATGGTGATTCTTGGTTACAATCAAACATGGCCTTCGACGCGAGTAATCGAAGAGGCTGTCCGGATCCGCTTTGTCGCGGGCTTCACTTCAGGCAACTCGCCGGAGGATGCAACCGCCGTTCCCAAGTCACTCAAGCAATTCATACTCCTGATGGCGGGCCACTACTTCGAGAGCAGGGAAGCCACTGTGATCGGCACTATCGCAACGGAGCTCCCTCTGGGTGCTAAGTACCTGATCAACCCATTCATGAATAAGGCTGTCGGATGAAAGCGGGCCAGCTCGATCGAGAGATCATTATCCAGAGTTTCACAGAAAGCCAGGATGCTTCCGGACAGCCGATTCAGAGTTGGGCGACCTTCGCAACGGTCTTCGCCAACCGCAAGATGGTCAAAGGAAACGAAAGATTTACAAGCGAACAGCGGATGGCCGTTCGCACGGCAACCTTCCGGTTCCGCTGGCTCGCAGGGATTACGGAGGAGATGAGGATCACTGACGCTGGTTCAATGTATCGGATCCTTGGAATTGCGAGCGATCAGCGGGAAGGTTGGATTGAAATCTCAGCAGCCGCCACCAATCCGGAGGCAACGCAGTGACCGTTGAAACCGATATTAGAACAAGGATTGTGGCGGATGGTACGATCTCCGGCCTAGTTGCAACTCGTGTTTATCCTTTAGTTCTGCCCCAAAAGCCGACATATCCCGCAATTCGATATGGACGAATCTCCGGACCGCGTAGCCAACTTCTTGATGGGCCTAGCGAATGGGGTTTTGCAAGAGTAGAATATGATTCATGGGCCACGAGCTACACAGGCGCGCAAACTCTCGCAGCCGCTGTAAGATCGTCCCTGAATGGGTTTATTGGGACGCTCTCCGGGCGCTCTGTAGTAATTCGACTTGAGAATGAACGGGACGATTTTGAAGAGGCTGACGAACTTTATCGTGTGATTCAGGACTATATTGTCTTGCACGAAAACTGATCCCGCTAATGGGAAATGCCTTAACCCTGGCCTTGGGCAAGCCGCAAGCGAAGGAGAACCGTCATGGCGGTTTATGTAGCAGACGGGACGATCATCGCTCGCGGCGATGCAGCATCCCCAGAAGTTTTTACGGCAATCGCTCAGGTGGCCAGCATCGGAACCGTTGGTTCTGATCGCGGTCTGATCGATGTCACCAATCTTTCGAGCGCTGCTCGGGAATACAAGAAGGCCATTGTTGACGGCCAAGAGATCCAGCTTTCGTGTCAGTGGGATCCGGCCAATGCTATCCATGTCCTGCTTCAGGAGACGGATGTCGATGCGGAAACTAGCGTGAACTTCAAGATCACCTTTGCTGATACAAGCACCACGATCGTGACGTTCGCCGCGATGGTGACAAACGCCTCTGTGACAAATGTTGAAATCGACAATGTCCTGATGCTCAATGTCACATTGAAGCCGACCGGAGCACTCACCTGGACGTGATCACTTGATCTCGCCTAGACGCTAAACAAAAGGAGGATGCCAGATGCCACCCAAGAAACTAGAAGGAGACTTCCTTGCCCGCGCCAAGTCAGCACATCAGATTGAGAAGGTTGATGTGCCTGGCATGGCCGGGGAGGATGCCTACATCAAGACCCTTTCCGCTTCCGAGGTCCGCTTGATCACGGAAGCCTGTCGCATTGTTGATGATGATAAAACGGACGTCGAAGAAACGTATGACAATGCCAAGCTGATCCTAATGATCATGGCAGCTTGCATTGTTGATGGCAAAGGAGATCGTCTTATCCCGGTAGGACGCCACAAAGAGATCGAGGATCTGCCAAATTCAATCAAGCTGGCGCTCCAAGGAAAAGCGCTGGAAGTCAACGGGATGGGCGGATCTGAGAAAGAAGAAGAGGGAAACGACTAGCGGGTGACGGGCGTCGCCGATTTCTATATCGCCTTGCCCTAGCCCTTGGAATACCCAACGTCGACATCTTGGAGGACAGTTTAACTGATGCACAGCTTACTGAATGGCAGCAGTTCTACTCGGTCGAACCTTGGGGGTCTGAAATGGATTTCTTCCGATCGGGAATTGTTGCGTCTGCTGCAATCAACGCCTCTCCCAACCGCAAGCAAGGGTCAAAGGGTTCAAGCCCAAAGGACTTCATGCCAACGTTTGAGAAGCCAGTGAGGCCAAAAACAGCCTATCAAGAGCATCCACTTCGGAATGATTTGATGGCTGCATTCGGGGCAAGGAACAAGAAAGCTGATGGCTGAGACGATCACATTCAACATCGAGGGTGCAAAGGAGATGGAACGCGTCCTCGATCTTCTTGGGCCGCAAATTGCTAGAAGTCTGGGGCAGGCAGCAGCTCGCGCCGGTGCAAAGATTATTGTGGAAGAGGCCAAGCGACTTGTCCCTGTCCAGACAGGAGATTTGAAAGAGAGCATAGTGATCAAGGCTCTTCCGAATAGAGCACGAGGGGAGGATCAGGCAGGGGTTTTAATCGGGTTTGAAAAGCCGACAAGCAGAATAGCACATCTTGTCGAGTTCGGGACTTCTAATTCAGCGGCTCAACCTTTTATGCGCCCAGCAATGGATGGAAAAGCCCCAGATGCGCTTGATGCAATGGGGAAAAGTATGGCTGCTGGAATCAAGCGCGAAGCCAACAAGTTGTCAAAAGGCAAAGGATAGACCATGGCTTCCATCGGTTCACTTACTGCCGACCTGCGACTAGAGAGTGCTTCCTTTACTCGTGACATAGCAAAGGCGACAAGCACAATATCTAAAAGCTCCAAGAGGATGGAGCAGGACATGCGCCGCGTCAAGAAAGCGGCAGCAGGTGTAAACAAAAGTTTCTCCCAACTGAAGAATGCGGCTGGCGCATTGGCTGGTGCTCTGGCGGTTCGGCAATTTGTGCGCTTCACATCAGCAGCGATTGATAGTGCTGATGCGATCGCAAAGACATCCAAGCAGTTGGGCGTCGCAACCGACGCGTTGCAGCGATACAGGATCGAGGCGTCGCTTGCTGGCGTTGAAACAGCGCAAGTCGACAAGGCACTTGGCGCATTTACAAAGCGCGTTGGCGAGCTTCGAGTTGGCACGGGCGCGCTTGCTACACTGCTGGGCGAGACGAACGTCCAGCTAGAGGCACAGCTGAAGGCTGCATCATCAACAGAGGTAGCATTCCGCCTGATGCTGCAGGCAATCGACGACGCGCCGACGAGCTTCGACAAGGTCGCGCTGTCTGCTGCAGCTTTCTCTCGAACAGCCGGCATCGCAATGGTGAACCTGGCTGCGAACGTCGGACAGCTGGACGCAGAGATGGTGCAGCTTGTCACACGCTCGTCTGAAGTCCTGGCTGCTGGCGAAAAGCTCAAAGACGAATTCACACTGTTAAGTGAGAGCTTCAGTGTGGGCTTCGACACTGCTCTCATTACGAACCTGACAGGCTCCGTCCAGGCGGCTGCCGACACAATGCGACAAGCGCAGCAGATCGGCGAGGACTTCGGCTTTGCCGTAGGGCAGGCGATGCGAGCACTCGCTGTTGCGGCCAGGATCGTCGGCCAGAACCTGCGCGAGCTTGTCACAATCATTACTGGCTTGATCGCGATGAAGCTCGCCAGCTTCCTGATCGGCGCATCTATTGCCATGCTCAAGTTCGGCAAGACGATCCTCGCTGTTTCTAGGGGAACGCTGCTCCTTTCGACTATCATGCGTCGATCAGGCATCGGGGCACTTGCGTCGATTGTGATCAGCATTACTGCGGCCGCAGCGGCTTGGGAGGCTTTCGGCGAAGACGCTGTCGCAGCCATGGATCGTATGACGGGCGGCATGGACGATCAGCTTGCAGCCATGGGCGAATTGAGCGACGTCACGGACGACCTCGACAGCACGTTCGAAGATTTTATGAAGACACAGAGGGACCATCTTCAGATCGCAGAACACGCCCTGCGTGCGCACCACGAGGGTGCTGAAGCAGTCGCACTCCACGAGGCTGCTGTCGTCATCTTCAACCAAGAGATTGCTGCTGGCATTGAGCTGACGACCGAGCAACGCAAGGAAATGGCTGCCCTGATCATTGCGACAAATAAACAGGTCCAGGCGCTAGAGGATGTCAAGGAGGCAGAGCAAGACGCAAGCGATGCCGCAGCGGATTACTTGCAGACACTGCGCGATCAGGAACGCGCAGCGCAAGAGGCATACCAACAGCCCTTCCTTAATGCGATCGGCAGTGTGCAAGGCGCTTTCGCAGACATGTTTGAGAGTGTCTTCGAGGGAGGTGTCAACAGCTTCGGCGAGCTAGCTAATGCGGTGAAGCGCATTATGATCAAGCTTGCTGCTGAAGTTGCTACGCTGATGGTGTTCCGTCCTATTGTCGGAGGCACTCTTTCTGCATCCGGATTGCCAGGCCTCGGAGCTCAGCTAACAGGCTCCCCCATCGGGGGAGGAAGTGGTGGGGGGCTGGGCTCCTTTACCGGAGGTGGCATCCCCACGCCTCCCACCTCTTTCCTTGGCGACGGATTTGGCATTGGATCGTCGATCAATTCCTTTGGCTCTTCGTTCGGTTTTGCGCAGACAGCTTCCTCATTAACAGCGGCGGGTTCTGGCGGTGGCGCATTTGCGGCGGGCGTTGCTGGCCCACCTTCATTAGCAGGAGGCACTTTTGGAGCCACAACGCTAACAGGGATGCTCGGTGGTGTTGGTGCTGGATTCGGCACTGGCATGTTCGTCAACAGTTTGCTTGGCGGCAACGAGACGGGCGGAATGGTTGGTTCAGGCCTTGGCGCTACAGCAGGGGCAATTATTGGGTCGGTGGTTCCTGTCATTGGCACAGTGATCGGCGGCATGATCGGTGGCGCTCTTGGTGGCGCGGTCGGTGGCTTGTTCGGCAGCAGCGGAGGTGTTGGGCCGAATGCCGCTGCAAGGGTGATTGGCTCATCCGTATCGCCTGAACTAGGATTTAGAATTGGCGGCAGCGGCGCGGACAATGGCGGGAATCTTGCTGGAGTCAAAGCGGAAGCGCAAAAAGCCGTCGATGCGCTCAACGGAATCAAGGATGCTCTCGATCTCGGTTTCACCAACACTGTTTCCCAGACCTTGGGAGCGACCAACAACTTCATCGGCCAAGGAAGAGGTGTCGGAGGTTTCCGATCTGCTGAAGCTCTGGTGAATGCTTTCATGAGTCGTGGGGGCTTCAGCAGTGAAAACAAGGATATTGAGAGGATCGTAAAAGGCTCGACCGCGAAAACTCTCCAAGAGAACATCACATTGCTCAGTTCTATTCCCGGATTGATCGGACCTGTAACAAGTGCCTTTGATTTGGCGACTAAGGCTGTGAATGATAACTTCGACAAGATTGCAGAAAAGGCGACCAAATTCGGATTAAGCATTACGAAGGTTGAAGCTGGACGTGCTAAGGCGATGGAGGATTTGCGCCTTCAGGCACAAGCACCTTTCATCGCAGACGCCATGAACGTCGTTCAGTTCCTAAACGCCCAAAGCCTGTCTGGCGGATCTTCCCTGTCCCCAACAGAACGACTCGCCGAAGCGCAACGTCAATATGAAGACATCCTTGGTCGGGTGCAGGGAGGAGAGGCTGGCTTGGGCGGAGCTCTTACGTCTGCCGCATCGAACTTCCTTGCCTTTGGCCGCGCCCAGTTCGCGTCCAGTGGAGCCTTTGCAGGAATCGAGAGTTCAGTTCGAGGGGACTTGCTGGATGTCGCGGAGAATATATCCAGCGAGGACTTTTTCCAGGCTCAGATCGAAGCAACAAGGCAGCAGACAGAAGTGATTGCGGATGGCCAGGACCAGTCGAACAGCCTGCTTGATATCCTGATCAAGGAGATCCAAACCCTGCGCCGGGAGATGGCAGCGTGAGCGTCTTCCCCTTAGCATCAGATCCAGTCGCACGGTCCTATCCTCCGGCCAATGCAAGCCAAGCCTGGGTGGACCTGGTTGAGTCATCGGAAGGCTCTGGCCAATACCTCCTTGAGATCCTCACATATATCGGCGGGATCACTCGCTCTGGCGGCTTGGCAACGGTGGCTGAAATACCAGTGGCGAGCAATCCGCCAAACTCTGGAGTCAACACAGGCCAGATAACGCTGACTTATGCTGACAGGAATTGGGTTGGCGAGCCGGATGCCGTGAACAAGGCAAATGTGTTCTATGAAGATCGCGTGACAGACCCGCTCACTGCATCACGGACCATCCCGATCCTCCCAGAGCAAGAGAGGCGGGTTCAGCGCCAACTCGGCGAGGTTGTGATTGCGAACGGTGATGGCGCGCTTGATCAAATCGTTCTGTCATACGCTGTGGATGGTCGGCAAGTGCGCATCCTTTATGGACCACTCATGGGTGCGTATGAAGATTTCAAACTCATTGCAGACGTTGTCGCGACAGGTTGGGATGTTGACGACCTTAGTGTAAAGATGAAAATCCAAGACCGCTCCTTCAGCCTAGACCTTCCGCTGCAGACCAGCCTTTATTCCGGCGCAGGAGGGGCCAACGGCACAGTTGATATTCAGGGCAAGCCCGTCCCTCTAACTTTCGGACGTTGTCGCAATGTAGCACCATTGATGGTTGATCCTGCCAACTTGATATATCAAGTCCACGACGGACTCATCCAAGCAATCGACGGGGTGTTCGATCGCGGCTTGGCATTGACGGCAGCTTCGGATCGGGCTGACTATGCTGCCCTTTCATCGGCGTCAATCTCATCTGGCCAATACGACACTTGCCTGGCACTTGGGCTTTTCCGTCTTGGCGGATCACCATCTGGCCTTGTGACTGCCGACGTGAGAGGAGACGCGACCGGAGGCTATGCCGACACGCTCGACGTAATCTGTCTCCGAATCTTGAAGACCTGGCACGGCCTTGACCCTTCTTTTATCGACGACAGCACCTTTGCTGGTGCGGCAGCAATCGCCGGAGAGCTGGGAATCCATATCACTGCCAATGAAAATCCTACGACAAGCCAAGTCATCAATGCTCTAATCGGCTCAACCGCTGGTTGGTGGGGCGCGGCTCGTGACGGCCACATTCGGGCTGGCCGTCTATCGCCGCCAGAGGACAGAACAGCTTCACTGCGCCTCGACCAATTTAACGTCCTGTCTGTTGAACCATCAACGGTGCCGCTAACACGTTGGCGTCAACGTGTTATGTATCGTCGAAATTGGGTCGTTCAGCGCGGAGAGGATCTTGCCGGATCAGTCACAGACACTCGTCGCCAGTTGCTCGCAGAGCCGGGATACGTGTTCACTGCTGCTGATGTCTCGGTCAAGGTTCGACACCTCAGAGCGGAAGATCCTGCCCCTCTGGTATCGCTTTATGAGAATGAGGCTGATGCGGAGACCCTGGCCGATTTCCTCCTCAACCTCCATTCCGCCGATCGGCAGCTAGTATTTGTGCCTGTAAAAAGGTTAGGATATAAGCTGGACTTGCAGCAAGTCGTTCACCTTACATGGCCGCGATTTGGCTTGAGCAACGGGAAAAACTTTATGGTTGTCGGGATTGAGGAGAGCGCTGTGAATGATCTTACCACTTTGATCCTCTGGGGATAGGCCATGCCAGCGGGAAAGATATTATTGAGCTGGGAGAATCAGGTTGACAGCTCCAGTGCAATCTTGACTTCGTCACAACACGTCGGCGATCTATCAATCAGCAATGTTGCTGATTCGATTATTGGGCGACGCTGGAGGACGACGAGCCTGACAGCCTATGGCCAGATTGACTTTGGCTCGAACAAGACGATCGGAGTGCTCGGTCTGCGCTTTCCCAGAGACACACCCTTCCCGACCGCAGGGACAGTCAACCACGCCCTCGACGCAAACGGCGGGACCGCTGGGGCCGGGGTGGCCTATTCGTCCCCTAGCACACCAATAGACACCACGACCGGCTATGGCTACCACTCCCACATCCTAGCATCTCCAGTGACTGCCCGATATTGGCGCTTCACTTTCAATGTGTCCGGCGTTGGCTACATCGATGTTGGCCGCGCCTGGGCCGGGGAGGCTTGGCGACCAACGTACAATATTGTTCTTGGTTACGAAGACGGTTGGGCAGACCTCTCCCGCGCGTCTCGATCGCAGAGATCGGGAGCCGAGTTTATCGATGTGCGACCTCGGCAGCGGGAGTTCGCCTTTGGCCTTGAGGCTCTATCAGACGCGGAGAAGAATGATATTAGAGAGATGGGGAGGATCACAGGCGTCTCTAATCAGCTTTTGTTTATCAAAGATCCAGCCGCCCCTTCTCAGGAGTCTGTCATTGGTCGCATGGCTCAGACAACTGCGATTCGCCATCGCAATATCCCAATCCACTCCAAACCATTTTCAATCAGGGAGAGCCTGTAATGGCCAAAATAGGCAACCGCACTAAAGAGTCTACGGACACTACAGGCACAGGCACTCTGGATCTCAACGGGGCACCAGTCGGGTTCCGTGGATTTGGCGATGAGCTGAGCTCGGGCGACACAGTCTACTATTTGATTGTCGATGATCCTGATAATCCCGTTTCATATGAATATGGCGTCGGCACCTTCACTTCTGGAACACCGGACACCCTGTCGCGGGACACAGTCGAAGGATCATCCAACTCCGGCAGCAAGGTCAGTTTTGTTGCTGGCACCAAGACGGTCATATCAACAATCACTGTTGATACGTTGGACAATATCCCTCCCGCTGCATCTACCACCGTTGCCGGAAAAGTAGAACTGGCCACCACCGCTGAAACGACCACTGGCACTGACGCAACCCGCGCTGTCACGCCTGACGGCCTGCACGACATGACCAGCCTAGCTGGTGCCTCGTGGTTCCTCGACGAAGACGACATGGTCAGCGACTCGGAGACCAAAACAGCCAGTCAGCAGTCGATCAAGGCCTATGTCACATCGTCTATCGCGGCAGCTGGTGGCATTACTCTCGCCACCATGCAGGCCAGCACCAGCGGCACAAGCATCGACTTCACCTCGATTCCGGCAGGAACGAAACGCATAACAATAATGTTCGCAGGCGTCTCCACGACCGGGACCAGCGATGTAATTGTGCAGCTAGGTGACTCAGGTGGCGTTGAGACCACCGGCTATAGCGGCAACAATGTTGACTCGACCCAAAGCGGCGGTGTCGCCAACAACACGGGCTTTATCCTCAATAATTTGCAAGGCGCGGGTGATGGTGCTGATGGAGCGGTGACGCTGACGCTCATGGACGCTGCTACGTTTTTGTGGGTTATGACTTCCACAATGTCTGATGACGCAAGCACGAATGTTTTCTGGACCTCTGGCACCAAGACACTCTCAGCCGAACTTGATCGGGTTCGGATCACGACGGTCACAGGATCGCAGACCTTCGATGGCGGCTCAATCAATATTGCTGTGGAGTGACCAGATGAAAGGAATCCTCACCAGTATCGAGGCTTCATATGGAAGTTTTATGACATACAGCGCAGTCACAGTTAACACCGTTGTGATTTCTTCACAGCCAAATGAGACAGCTTGGATTGATAACTATGGGATCATCCAGTGGCTGTCAGTTGGGGACAATTGGTTCCTGCTGCTGTCGGCTCTGGCGGTGATTGTTAGACTGGGAATCGATTTACCAAAATTGATAAACCACGTGCGAAGCAAAGGATAGGCATGGACAACCGACACTACGTCTCGCAATGCGTCTTGCCAGCGGCGCTCACCCTCCTCCCGTCCAAAATGAACGCGGAGGGTGCTGCCCGACTGATGCTGGCCATTGGCCTTCAGGAAAGCAATCTTGACCACCGCGCTCAAGTGAAAGGTCCGGCGCGAGGGTTCTGGCAATTCGAAGCGGGTGGGGGAGTGCGCGGTGTTATGACGCACCAGGCAACAGCCAGCATTATCCGGGAGACAATCAAGGTGATGAGTTATGATCCTGAATCCCACTTCTCGGTCCACCATCAGAACCTCGCCCACAACGACATCTTGGCGGCAGTGTTTGCGCGTCTTCTGCTTTGGACGGATCCCGGACCTCTGCCAACAGAGGATGATGTGGAAGGTTCGTGGCAGTACTACATCGACAACTGGCGTCCGGGCAAACCGCATCGCGATCGCTGGGATGCGAATTTTGCGGAAGCGATTCTGTTGACGACACCTGACCGCAAGGTGCCAAGAAAACGAAAAACATAACAGGAGATCGAAGATGTCTCAGTACAGGAAGTTGATTGCTGCCCTGATCGGGGTCGCTCTCATGGTTGCCAACGACCGTTTCGGCTACAACCTGACCGGAATGGAGACAGAGCTCACTGGCCTCGTGATCGCGGCGCTGACCGCCCTTGGTGTGTGGGCTGCGCCCAATAGCAACTCAAAAGGCACAACCCTACAATCTCCGTCGATCGTGGCGCTACTGGCGCTGGCCTTGGCCCTCTCCGCTTGTGCTGGTACTGTCGGAACGCGGGCAGCGAACGCGGTGGCGATCTCCTGCGACACCTACGCGGTGGCGCTTGAGGCGCTCACACCATACAAGCCCGACCTTTCGGCCTCCCAGGTCGATCGGGTGGACGCTGCCAATGCTCTGGTGGACCCGGTCTGTCTGCCTGGGAGCGCGATCGATCCGGCGGAAGGCGCTGAGACTGTGCAGGCGGGAATTGCCCTGCTTCAAACGCTCAAGGAGGGATTCTGATGTTCGAACCAAACAGCGCAATCGCACTGCTTTATACAGGCATCAAGCTAACATCACTCGCAACTCGCGCCATCGAGGCTGGGTCAAGTGGGGATGAGGTCGAAGCAAAAAAGTATCTGGACGAAGCTCGCGAGCATTATGAGATGGCCCGCTCAGGCTGGGATCGAGCCTGATTCTAGCCTCCCCTCTGGGATCAGGCTCGGAAAGGCCACTGCATTGTCGTATCTGCAGTGGCCTTTCTTTGCCAGCTTCACAGCCACCAGTCGGGCTGACCGCCGACAGCCCCGGAATCAATTACTATTCTCATGACTGGCTATCTCCATTGAGTGCTGTTTCCAGACGGGCAATCGTGCTGAGCAGCCAATCCTGACTTCCGCTGACATACATCGTGGCTGTGCGGAGCCCTTGTCCGGCATCCGCCAGCGCCACAGTCAGCGCCTCCACCTGACCCTCAAGAGTGGTGGTAAGATCGTCTGCGTCGATCAGCGCCGCCTTGGTTTCCTCAAATCCCTCGTCTCGCTCCTGTCTCTCCCGCGTCAGCCGTTTGATGGTGGCGTCACGCTCGGCAAGAGCAGCGGCAGGAACGTACTCACAGACCTCGCCGTCTCCCGACTCGTCGTCCGTACACCATACGATTTCTTCGTCTGGCTCAAATTCAAACAGGAATATCTTGGGAAATTCAAGATTACGGCTCATGACGCGCTCCCCTTGGTGGTGAGGCGGTCGATAGCAAATGTGTGCCTCTCTTTGCGCAAGTCATCAATCTCCCGCATCAGCCGTTCTATCTCGGCGTCACGCTCGGCAAGGGCGTCTGCGGCTTCAATTTCACGTTGGGCATCTCGCACGCTGTAATAATCGAGACCATCCGTACCGCCGTGGCGGCGCTGGAAACCGTTGGCCCGCCCACGCAACCGCTCTATCAGGTCACTCATAACGCGCTCTCCTTGGCCTCGTGCGCTGCCGCGAGACGGGCGAACGATTGTGCTTGCGCATCGCGGACATGATCGAAGCCGAGAGTTGCTGGCGCTTCATCAGGATAAACAAGGGCGCGGGCTTCGCTGGGCGTCTTGCCGGCAGCAATGTGCTCAAGAATCTTGTTGTCAGCCCATGCTTCGTTTGCTGCGATGATTTCTTTGAGGTTGTCGGTCATCTGTCTGTCTCCTGTTTGTGGGATGGGCAGGGCGGGTTAGTCGGCTGGATTATCAGCGATGGCACGTGCCAGCACTGCGGCTTCGAACCCGTTGATGAAAGCGTTTATGATGCTATACGTCTCACGGGCCGTGGCACGGTCTGACAGATCACGCTCTCCAATACCGAACGCGCCCCGTTGACATAGACGATAGCTGCCATAGGCAGCGTCCAGCGTGTAGGTGTCAGTGTTGGCGACGCGGTTCAGGCGTGCGATGGCGGACCGGAGAGTGGTGATCGTGATGCGCTGTGACATGGTTTGGTTTCCTTTGGTGGTTGGGCTGATATGCGAGGCGCTATTTGCTGACAGTCACGCTGCAGGCATCCATGGACTTGACGCGCCCGGATTGCCGCGACTTGACCGCGACCATTCCATCTCGCGGATCAAGTGCCGTGGTGATGCGGACTATGGTGCCAACGATGGGTCGTGCCAGCGTGGGGAGCTGGTAGGTCACGACGTCGCCCACATTGATGGTGGTGAGATCGTGCCGTGTGATGGTGTGTGAGTCTTGAGCCATGGTCTTGTTTCCTTAGTGTGGGGTTCGTCGCTTCAGTAAAGAGAGTATGCGCCAGCCAGATTCAGAAGAAAAGGCTTTTCTTCAATTATTTTGAAAAAAGTTTCAGGCGCAAAAAAAGGGGAGGCCGAAGCCTCCCCAGTTGCCAGAACTCAGAGCGTAGTCTTGAGAAGCCCTATGGCCCCAACCGGGACATACTTGTTCGCAAGCTGGATAACATATCCCTTGTCACACAGACCAACCACCACATTGTGGACATGACCGAGTGATCGACTTCCTAATGCTGCCTGAAGCCCACGAATCGTCATCGCGAAACGCTCTGATTCGTAGTGCTCTATCAGGACACATAGAGCCCTATCCTCTGACAAGGTGAGTGGCGGTCGAGTGATAAGGATCGCCCTGATGATGTCGCACAGCTTCCGACGGGAGAGCGACACTCCGGTCGCGGTGCAGATAATGTTTCGGACTCTTGAGATCTGCTCATCGTCCGGATTGATGCTCGATTGCATATCAATCATGGCACTTGCCCATCCTCTGTTATCAAATGTCTACAGACGCCATCCGCCGAGCACGTCTCCGTGCCACCTCCCGTGTGAGAGCGCTATCAAGACGCTTCCCATCTCTGTCGAGTATTAGCCAAGGAATCAATTTCCCCCTGCCCCATTTCCTTATCGTAAATCCACAGCACGACTCTTCCCGGATCAGTGTCAATTTCCTCATCACATCTCTCCTTCCATCAGCTCGATCGGCTTGATTGCCACCTTCCTTATCATTGCAGCAGCTTCGGCATCCCCCAACCCTTCAAGTGCCCTCTCAAGGGTTGCGTTGATTAGTGCATATTGCCAGCGCCCATGGACCTTGAATCGCCTCTTCCAGCAAGTGATTCCGCATTCAGTCATGGTCCTTCGCAGTTCGTAGTCACTGTCAAACATGCGACCTTGGATGGTTGCCTTCGCCCAAGACGACACGTCTTTGATGAATAGAGCACTTGGCTCTTCTCGATCTTTCAACATCTCTGCGAGAGCAGCAGCCTCTCCTTGGGCTTCTGATCGCGACCCTTCGATCATATCTTTTTTCCTTTCTGTCATCGGAGCACGGTCCGATGGCTCAACATAGTTCCCATAATCATGTGCCCAGCTGGAAATTATGTTCAAGCCTCCACCATCGAGCCATTTCCGGAAGGCGACGAACTTCTCCTTGGGCCACGGCACCTCTGTGATCTCAGGATAGAACCACCTCCTGTCATCGTTCTCCATCTTGAGAGCTCGCATCGAGTTGGAGCATGCGAAGATGTGACACCAATTCTCGATCGTATAGGGTCGCTGATACTTCTGGTTCACAGTCACGTCCCGATCAGTGATCACCGACTTCAGTGTGTGGTACGCCTTCCAGCTCGATCCGAAGTAGATCTCATTCACAACGACCAGCCTCTTGTTCGCCATCCAGTCATTAAAACTGGACAGGATGTCTGCTTCTCCTGGATAGCCCACATTGTTATACCCAACCAGCGGAGCAAGAATGTTAGCACCAAGTGTCGTCTTCCCAATCCCTTGGCGCTCGGATATCAAAAGCATACCATATCCCATGCGGATGTCTGGCCTCGCAATCAAAGTCGCACACCATATCTCTGCCCGTTTCCGCTCCAGTTCATGGACGAACATATAACTGAGGAACTCCAACCATGGACCTGCATCTCCTGTGGAGGCTCTTACGTTGGTCGGCACATGCAAATTTATGGCCGAGGAGCCGCGAAAGGTTACATTTAACCCTTCTTGGTCTGGCCGGTAACAGATGCGTGCGGAGCGCCCTCTATAAGCCTTGACGATCAATCGCGAAGTTTCTGCGACATGAGAGAATGGAGCCAGCATCCGATTTAGAATCGCCTCAGTTCGTATGATCTCTGGCATCTCAGTGCAGACATAAACGTCCGCCTCTTCAACATAAGCCCACATTGCTCTAAAGCTATCGCGGAGGGCTGGCGTCGGCTTCCCTTTCTTATTGGGAATAAGGTCAGTTGCCCATGTGGCCGGATGAAGGCAATCGCGGAACGATGGACCAATATAGTGACGACCTTCTGATGCAGCTCCGAACATATCTTCTGGGAACTGATCTGCGAGATCGAAGCTTGGTGGCCACTCATCCGTGAACTGGACAACGAATGTGGGGATGCGAATTTGCTGAGAGATTAGCGGCACTGCTTCCCTTCCTGGCTGATCGTTGTCTGCTACGATATAAACCCTTTTGATTCCTGCCTTGGCCAGCTGTCCCCAAGAAGTCCGATAGGGAGACATCGCTCCGCCAATCCATCCGAGGTGCACGGCATTCTCAAGCTCCATCGCCCATGGGTGATCTCGGAAGGCTTCCTTGGCGGCTCGGTCCTGCCTATCGCACATGGATTGGATTCTTTTAGCAGCCTTGGCCCCTTCATGGATGAAGACCACTGAAGCATCCTTGAGTCGTTCTGCACCAAAAAGTGGAAGAGGTCCATCAGGTTCGCACATACGCCAAGTGTCGTCATCCCAATATGTCCAGGGGACATAATTCTTCTCACCTTCGCGTTCGACTCTGACTTGAATCATCAAGATGCTGCCACTGGTATCACGGAACTCAAAGATGTTCTCCTTATCAGCCTCTTCGATCATTGGAGGAGGGTTCGAGATTCGAGTTACAGGGACAACACTTGGCCAAGAGACTGAGGTGCATTCGTCAGCGATCGATTTGCGCTCAAGATCTGTCGGTTCGTACTCGTGGGAAGAACATTCAACAGTTCCATCTTTCGCAAATCGGATCACTGCAAGATCTTTCCAATATGATCCCTTCACCTCTCTGATGACTGCCGTCTTGAGAGATCTTGCTTCTGCCCCGACGCGGTTGAGATATAGACGAATTGCATTTACATCGTTTAGGTCTTTGATCTTCATGAACTTGCCTCTGTTGAAATTGGTTCTTCATCAATGTCTCCGATAAAACGTGCCTGCTTGACGCTTATCATCCTGAAAGATCCTGGAGGGACTTTGCCCTTGATCGCATAGAGGCATTTTCGGACTCTTCCGCGCTCAAGAATTTCTTTCCCCAGCCGATCATAGTCGAATCTCCCAATCTTGGCGAAGATGGTGTCTGTGTCATCAGTGAGTCGGAGATTCAGGCTGGATGTCTTGCCATCAGTTATGACGACACCACCTCGTTTGGCAACATTGATTGATTCATTCTCATCGCGCGGATTGATGTTTGAGATTACACAAAAGACCAACACCTCCTCCCATGTTGTCCCTTCGCGTATGTCTTCGATTGCGACTGGAGGTGTGTGTATGTTCCTAGAACTTGGATCTGGGAGGTGCTTCTTGAAAGCATCTCGGATAGGCCATAAACTGTCGATGTCCGTCTTTGGATTGCTCAACAATTTTAATGCCTTTCTTGGCATAGGCTCTCCAAGAGAGCGTGCATGGAGTATCTGCTGAGAGAGCTTCGGGCCTATTCCTTTCACCATGGACAATGGACCTACAAGGGTCTTGGCCTTGTTAGCTCCTCGAACTGTGATCCCCCACTTTAGCGTCGAAGTGTCAGCCTCTACAGGAACATAATCATAACCCTCTCTGACCATCTCCCGCAGCAGCGACATCTGACGTTCAGGGTCAGTCTCATGAGATAGTGTGGCTGCTGCAAACTCAAATGGGTGATGAGCCTTTAGCCAGCAGCACCAATATGAAATCATCCCATAAGCTGTAGCATGACTCTTGTTAAAACTCCACGATCCATACGCGCAAAGATCATCCCAGACCTTGGTCGCATCTTCCGTCCTGACCCCTTTAGAGATTGCTGCAGTTTTCCATCGGTCTCCATACTGGTTGAAGAACTCGACCCCTAGAGATTTGCTCATGGCCTTGCGCAGTGCAGTCACATCGCCCCAGCTGAGACCGCCAATGTTCCGGGCAATCTCCATCACCTGCTCCTGATAGATCACAATCCCCAGTGTCTCTGAGAGATAAGGCTCAAAGACTGGGTGGATGTATGCTATTGGCACCTTGCCATTCTTGCGCTTTACCCACTCGTTGGTGCCCCCAGAGGCAGAAGGTCCAGGACGGGCCAATGCTGTAATCGCCACAATATCGTCAAAGCTCTCCATCTTAACTGAAGTGGTCACACTTTGAACTGCTGCCCCGTTCCACTGGAAGATTCCTGCGAAGGATCGGTCATTCAAAATAGCGAATGCTGCCGGATCATCCAGAGGTATTTTCTCCAACGTGTCATAGGGCAACCCTGCAAAGTCCAGAACGTCTTCAAACACAGAAAGCTGTGTAAGTCCAAGAGCGTCGATCTTGAGAAGGTTCAAGTCTTCCGCGTCGATCTTATCGCACATGGTCGCACCAGTGCGCTCATCAACTGCGACAATATCGCTGATCGGACGCGCTGCGATGACGATGCCCGCTGCGTGCTGGGAATGGTGGCGAGGATGGCCTTCCATCCGAGATGCAACCATTATCTCTGGAAATTTCTCGAGCAACTCTTTTCCCGCAGGAAGGGAATTCAGCGTATCTTCCAGCGTGTCAAGAGCTCGCGCGTCTCCCCCACTGCGCTCGATTAGGCTGGACGCAACCGCGTCAACCTTCCAAGGCGGAATGCGCAGTGCTGCAGAAGCCTCTTTGAGTGCCGATCGTGCCTTGAAGAGAGAGACAGTTCCCAGACGGGCAACATTCTCAGCGCCATACTTGTCATTGATGTAAGCGAACACCTGATGTCGTTGCTGGTCAGAGAAGTCTATGTCGATGTCCGGGAGATCATCCCGATTGATGTCAATAAATCGCTCAAAGATCAACCCATGAGGAATAGGGTCAACTGTGGTGATCCCAAGAAGATAACACACGAGAGAGCCGCAAGAGCTTCCCCGCGCTGGGCCCACGATCATGCGAGACCGAGCCCACTGGCAGATATCTGCGACAAGATAGAAATAGTCCTCATAGTCCTTCTTGACGATCAGACTCAGCTCGCGCTCCATCCGCGCCCGATAGATCGGGTTTTCCAAAGGGCATCCTATTCTGCGCGCACCAAGCTCGCACATCGCCTTTAGCGTATCAGGACGATCTGGGTGAACCAACTCTGCGCGCTGGAGAGATGCTGTCGATTGCGCTAGGAGCCCATAGGAGCGGTCCAATGCTTCTTCCTGTAGGGTTGTGCCAATATCAAGCCTATCGATGCTACGCGACCACTCTTCGCGTGTTAGAATGTGTTGTGGATACGATTGTGTCTCTGCGGAGCGCCCAATGGCGACCTCATAAAATCCGCGATCGCTTTCTCGCACGAAACGATTGTCTCCTGCAGCGACAGGGATCATGCCACGCTCAAGTGCGGTTCTGTAATAACCTCTTGATGTAGAGGGTCCAAGCCCGAATAGAGTTCCCGGCTCAATATTATCGAAAAGTGTTTTGTGGCCAGCAATTTTGAAGACGCCCTGTGCACTCTGTGCTTGTTCATAGGTGAGAAGAGGTTGATATCTGAACTGTCTGGTGGCAGTCGATACCAGCCGATTGATTGGGCCTAGATCTTCTTGAGCGATAAAAGTCCAATGATCAACATTGGGCTTCTTCGCAGAGACTGAGTCAGTCACTCCAAGCTCGACACCAAACACAGGAATAAGGCCTGCGAGCTTTGCTGCCTTTGACCATCGAACCCAACCGAAGGTGCTGGCTCGGTCGGTGATTGGGGCATAGGTCGCGCCGACCTCCTTCAGTCGATCCATGACATCGGAGATACTTCCGGCAGCGGCGCGGAATGAATATCCATTTCTCAATCGTGGACTGTCCATTATACGTCTCCTCTTTCTCGAAGCTCATTAAACACGCGCACAAGAGCCTCAACATCAGTCCGCGCTCGATGGGCAGATGCAAAGGCCTCTCCGAACAGCTCCTCGTGAAGCATGGTAAGGGATAGTCGGAACCCTTTCATCCACTCGGTCGCCTCGACAGTACAGATCCGCACAACTGGCCATTTGATTCCCATACCTGCTCGAGACATTTCACTTTCCACCACGAACATATCGTAGGACAGATTGTGAGCGACGACTGCATCCGCACTCTCGATGA